>Ga0316580_10000069_pt1 | contig 17608 bp, 10 predicted proteins | sample S0NA_2_FD_204519 | JGI IMG/M metagenome (GOLD analysis project Ga0316580, IMG submission 204519) | Rhizosphere microbial communities from salt marsh grasses in Alabama, United States - S0-2_160517rDrB | ecosystem: Host-associated > Plants > Roots > Rhizosphere | place: USA: Alabama | collected... | reverse complement strand
GTCGAACTCGTTTGCCCCAACAAGCCAGGCGATTTGTGGAGCAAAGACTATCACCAGGGCGACGACGAATAGTAGAACGGCCGTGGCTACGCTGAGAACGGTGCTTACCACGGACCAGAGTTCCTGGTGCCGTTCTTTGGCCGCGTAATCGCTGAACACAGGCACCAATGAGGAATTGACCATACCACCGATGATCAGGTCGTAAAGGCTGTTTGGGACGTATGCGGCCACCTCAAAAGCGCTTAACAGCCCGGAAGCTCCAAAAAGGCCGGCCTTGACCATTTCTCGGACCAGACCCAACAGGCGGCTGGCGACATTGCCGGCGGCGAGGATAGCCGCGGCGCGCACAACCGCGGGATCCTGGTCCCGAGGTGAATCGCCGGCTGCTTCAAGTAAGGGTTCAAGGCCACGAGATAGTGGCTCACCCGAATCGGCGACGTCGGATGGCTCGATCAACTAATCAATTCCTTCAGGGGGCTAAATGCTTGCCTGCGTCCAGCATTCTAACGCCGCCAACTTAGAGGGGCAACACAACTTACTGATGCTTCACCGATGAATAGGCTATGTTGATGAAGAGAGTACCTTGAAATAGGCCGGAAGTAACCAGGCGGGTTACTCCCCAGCATGGGCGCTAAATCGGCGCGTAGGGGCCAAAGCGGTAAAAGATGGTTCCGAATTGGAAAAGCACGGCGAAGGTAAGCACCCATTGGGCGCGATTAGAATCATCCCCTCGCAGCCAGTAGAGGAAAACAAATGGCAAGAAGACCAGGGAAAAGGCGGCGTAGAGGATGTGAATGGCTGGTTCAGTGAGAAACTCGCCGTAACCATTCAGATAAAGGAGAGCACCAAGGCCGGCCTGGATGAAAATCATGATTTGCCCGATAACCAGGGCGCCTAAGAAATTGCCGCTTATACCCTGGCCGCGAATCGCGCGCCAGAGGCTCCAAATGCCCAGGATGAGTAGATATAACCAGACCGTATTGGCAAACCGTGCATGTATGACGACAATTGTATCCATAGTTATTCAACCAATTTTTATTGAAACATCGTAGTTTAACCATCCCTTGATAACCTGCCAAGAAAAGGACTTTTTAGCGGTTTGCGTTACAATCCTATCCAATGGGAACAGACGAAGAATTAACTATCGACCAGGCATACGAAGAAGCGCTTGATTTTCTCTACAGTTTTATCGACCTGGAGCGAAGGACGTTAGACCGCTATCAGGCCAGCAAGATGGACCCCAGCCGCCCGCGCAGATTGTTGGAGCTGCTTGGTAATCCGCAAGAACGCTACCCGGCTTTGCATATCGCCGGAACAAAAGGCAAAGGTTCGGTGGCGGCGATGAGCGCTTATGGGCTCCAGGCATCAGGGCTGCGCGTAGGCCTCTATACATCGCCCCACCTGCGCGACTTCCGCGAACGCATTCGCGTGCTTAACGCGGATGATACGGATGGCAAGATCGGTAAAGCGGATTTTGTTAAAGCATTGGATAGAGTGAAGGGTATTGTCCCCGAATTTCCCAACATCACCTGGTTTGAGATAGTTACAGCAGTAGCCTTCTGTTATTTCGCTTTGCAGGAAATTGATGTGGCTGTTATTGAAGTCGGGTTGGGGGGACGCCTGGATGCGACCAATGTCCTGACGCCGCTTAAATCCGTGATCACGAGCTTGAGTTATGACCATACCAGTCTTCTTGGTGACACTCTGGCTGAAATCGCCTTCGAGAAGGGCGGAATTATCAAGCCAGGTATTCCCGTTGTTTCCGCGCCGCAGGAGCAGGAAGCGCTGCATACTCTGGAGGATATCGCTGCCGAGCGTGGCAGCAGGTTAGAGGTCGTGGGCCGTGAATGGCAGTATGAAGGTGGATATCACCAATTAACGGTCACAAGGTCGCCTGATGAGGCATATGTTCCGCAGGGGACGATTTTTGAGATCGCTTTATCGGGTACGTTTCAATTAGAAAATGGGATGCTGGCTGTTGCTGCCTTAGAGCCATTTTACGAGCGTTTTCCGCAGGTCACCTTGGAGACGATTCAGGAAGGTCTGGCTTCCGTAGAATGGGACGGCCGTTTGCAGCTCGTACTGAACGAACCCGGCCTGCCGGCGCTGTTAGTCGATTCCGCTCATAATCCACATTCAGCCGGAAAACTAGCCGCTGCGCTGCAAGAAGATTTTCAATATAAACGCCTGTGGCTTATTTTCGGTGCGCCGATGGACAAAGCCATTCCCCCGATGATGGAAACACTCTTTCCGCTGGCCGATCAGGTCATCGTCTCCGCGGCCGATCACCCGCGCGCTGCCCAGCCTGAAGCGCTGGCCGCACAAGCATCTGAGCTTGGCTTCACTGTGCAAACGGCCGAGACGCCTGGGGAAGCGCTTCTGATGGCTTTTAGCCAGGCTGGTGAAGAGGACTTGATCTGTGCTGCCGGCTCGATCATCTTTATTGGTGATTTGCTAAATCAATGGGACGTTCTACAATCACGTATTCTGCTTCCTAGAGGTTAATGCTGCATAGGATTAAGTATGCAATTTGAAGACGATTTTGAATTCGATCAAATTCCGGATTTTTTGGCGACATTTCCGGATCTAAAAGCAACAGTCTTTCCCGAAAGGGATACCTACACCGAAGACGGCATGATTGAATGCCCCTTTCTCGCACTGCGAGATGTGGTGCTTTATCCGCAAATGGTTATGCCGCTCTTTGTGGGGCGTGAGCGTTCGCTGATCGCTATCAAAGCGGCCGCGGCGAATGATGAGAATTTAATTGTCTCGGCCCAAAAAGATGCTGACTTACAAGACCCCTTATTTGATGACATTTATGTGACAGGCACGGAAATCGTCATGGGACGTACGCTGCGTCTCCCTGACGATACGATCAGTGTGCTGGCTCAAGGGCGGCGCCGCGTGCAGCTGGTTGAGTTCACGCAGTTCGAGCCTTACGTTCGCGTCAGGGCGCGGGTGATCGATGAGCCCATAGATTGGCAAGACACCACGGAAGCCTTGATGCGCGCCGTGTTAACGCTCTTCGAAAAGGTGGTTTCGCTGAATCGAAATATCCCTGAGGATGCCTATACTTATGCCCTCAATATAGACGAACCGGGTTGGATTGCCGATTTCATCGCCTCCACGCTCTTTATTCCCCTGGATACGCGGCAGGAAGTTCTGGAAACAATAGATCCAACCGAACGGCTGCAAAAGTTGAGCATCATCCTCGCTAAAGAACTCAGCGTTTTGGAATTGGAAGATGAGATTCATTCGCAGGTGCAGCAGGAAGTCGACCGCTCCCAGCGGGAATACTTTTTACGCGAGCAAATGCGCGTCATCCAAGGCGAATTGGGCGAACTGGATGTTTTTACACAGGAAATCTCCGAACTGCGTGATTCTATCGAACAGAAGGACCTACCGGTTGAAGTACGAGCGCGCATCGACCGCGAATTAAAACGCCTGACGGCGATGCCCCCGATGTCCCCGGAAGTGGGCATTATCCGTACCTACGTAGATTGGTTAGTAGAGCTGCCGTGGACGGAACGTTCAACTGATAATCTGGATGTGCAGCATGCGGCCAAAGTGTTGGATTCCGATCATTATGGGTTAGAGAAGATCAAAGACCGCATTTTGGAATATATCGCAGTGCGCCAGATCGCTCCGGATAATATGCGCGGATCCATTCTATGCTTTGTCGGCCCGCCAGGAACCGGTAAGACCTCTTTGGGGCGCTCTATCGCCCGCAGCCTGGGCCGTGAATTTGTGCGCATGAGCCTGGGCGGCGTCCGCGATGAGGCGGAAATCCGCGGCCACCGGCGCACCTATATTGGCGCCCTTCCGGGACGGATCATCCAGGCAATGCGCCGCGTTGGTACGGTTAACCCGTTGTTTATGCTGGATGAGATTGATAAGCTGGGCCTTGATTTCCGAGGCGATCCGGCCGCGGCACTTTTAGAAGTGCTCGACCCGGAACAAAATAACACCTTCGCCGATCATTACCTGGAAATGGATTACGATCTCTCCCAGGTACTCTTTATTACCACGGCCAATTACCTGGACACTATCCCCGACGCCCTCTTAGATCGCATGGAAGTGATCGAATTTTCCAGCTATATGGAAGAGGAAAAGCTGGAAATCGCCCGCCATTTTCTTCTGCCGCGGCAGTTAGAGAAGCATGGCCTGAAAGACAAAGGCGTGCGTCTGGATGATGACGCTTTACAAACGATCATCCGCCAATATACGAGGGAGGCCGGAGTACGCAATCTTGAACGAGAGATCGCCTCGGTGTGCCGCAAAGTGGCTCGCCGCCTGGCTGAAGGCAAGCGCTATCCGCGGCGCGTAACTGGTAAGAAGGTTCGCGAACTACTTGGGCCGCCCTATTTTACTGATGAGGGTCTGCCCGATAAGGATGAAGTGGGTATTGCCAACGGCGCGGCTTGGACGCCATCCGGCGGCGAAATCATGACCGTGGAAGTGAATCTCATGCCCGGCAAGGGGAGCTTAACCCTGACCGGACAGCTGGGAAATGTCATGCAGGAAAGCGCCCAGGCGGCTCTCACTTATACGCGCAGCATCGCCGATAAAATGGGCATTGAGCAGCAGACATTTGAGAATGTCGATATCCATATCCATCTTCCGGAAGGCGCCGTTCCTAAAGATGGCCCGTCAGCCGGGGTGACTCTGGCGGTAGCCCTGGTCTCAGCCTTTACCAACAGCCCCATCCGCCGCGACGTGTGTATGACGGGCGAGATCACACTACGCGGTCGCGTCCTACCCGTCGGCGGCGTGCGTGAAAAAGCACTGGCGGCGCGGCGCACGGGAATCAAAACCTTCCTCCTGCCGCGTAAGAATGAGAATGATCTGGAGCAGATTCCCAAGAAATTGCGCAAGGACCTGGATATCATCCTCATCGATACAGCCGAAGATGTGTTGAAGGCTGCGTTACTGCCCCCGCTGGAAGTGGAAAACGACGCGGCGGACGAAGAAGAATAGGGCGTAATCAGACCCAGTTTTCGATCTTTTCTTTCACGCTGCTAATAAACGCATCGGCCGTCGCCCCATCCAAGATACGATGATCAAAGGTGAAGCTGGCATAGGCTAACGGCCGTATGGCGATTGCATCATCAATCACTTTCACCCGCTTTTCAATTTTGCCGATGCCCAGAATGCCCGCCTGCGGCTGGTTGATGATCGGCGTGGCCAGCAGGCTGCCCGACGTGCCGTGATTGGTGATCGAGAAGGTTCCCCCCTGGACCTCATCCGGTTTTAAAGCTTTGCTTCGTGCCCGTTTGACGAGATCGTTTATATTTCTGGCCAGACCTAACAAATTCAAACCATCAGCCCCTTTGATCACCGGTACAATCAACCCGTCAGGAATAGCTACGGCGATGCCGATATTGATCGGCCGTTTGAGCAGGATTCCTTCATCCGTCCACACGCTGTTGGCCAGGGGATGCTGCTTGAGTGCTTCAACGACGGCGGCGACGATATAGATGGTGAAGGTCAGCCGGGCGCCGTCTTGTAGAAACTGTTTCTTGTTTTCGTCACGGTGCCTGGCAACGGCCGAAAAATCGAATTCAAAAACGGTCGTGGCATGGGGACTGGTTTGCTTGCTGCGCACCATATGGCCGGCGATGGCCCGGCGCATTGTATCCAACGGTAGAAGTTCATCCCCCGCAGCCAATGTTACCGGCTGGTAGGTTCCCTTTTCTTCCACGGGCTCTTTTGGCGGTTCCGCGATAACTTCAACGCGCGGTTCCGCGGCTGCCGGCGTGCCAGCCGGTTCCAACGGCCGTTCCTCAACATAGGCCAGGATATCGCGCTTGGTGATCCGGCCTTCTTTGCCGGTACCCATTACCTGATTCAAGTCGACGTTATGTTCGGCAGCGATACGGCCGACAACTGGGCTGATGCGGCCGCGATACTCTCGGGCACGGCCGTTTGCTGCCCGGTCCTGAACGGCGGGGACCGGCATACGCTCTTTGCCCTCCTCGCCGATCACGGCGACAACGGCATCTACGGGCACGACATCTCCTTCGGCCGCCCGCAGCTCGAGCACAACGCCCGATACTTCACTCATTAGCTCCGTCGTTACCTTATCCGTTTCCACCTCGGCGACCGGTTCGAACGCCTCAACCCTGTCGCCAGGCTTCACCAGCCAGCGGATCAAAGTGCCTTCAAAAACGCCTTCGCCCATTTCTGGGAGGATGATTTTGTGAGTCATAAGTGTTAAGTTGGTCAGTTCATCAGTTACTCAGTAAGTCAGTATTTTTGATTTACTGAGTAACTGATGAACTGAAATACTGATAAACTTTCTCATTTATTGCTGCCATTTCCCCTAAAAACATCCGGATATCGTCCCGGATTGGCCTCGTGCATCAGGTCGTAAACGACATTGAAGATATCGCCGGCCTGGGGTTTTGAAAAATAACCCCCGTCCGTTCCATAAGCGGGTCTGTGTTCGGTGGCAGTTAAAGTGCGCGGCTCGGAATCGAGCCAGTAATAGCCGCCTTGTCGCTCAATTACCTGCTGCATCAGATAGGCGGTTGCCCCGCCGGGGACGTCTTCATCGACGAAGAGGATTCGACTGGTTTTCTTGAGCGATTCCAGGATACAGCTGTGGCGGTCGAATGGCAGCAGCGTTTGTACATCAATGACTTCGGCATCGATATGTACTTGATCGAGCATCTCCGCGGCCTCCAGGGCAACCCGGCAGGCCGCGCCATAAGTGACAATAGTGATGTCCTCTCCCTGGCGCAGAATTTCAGGTACGCCGAGCTCCATGGTGATTTCAGCGATATTATCGGGCAGGCGCTCTTTACGGCGGTAGCCGTTCAGTACCTCGACGACCAATCCCGGCTCATCACTCAGCAGCAGCGTATTATAAGCGGCTGCTGCGCGCACCATATCCCGCGGCACGACGACGTACATACCCCGTACCAGGTTAAGAATCCCGGCCATCGGCGATCCTGCGTGCCAGATACCTTCCAGACGATGGCCGCGGGTGCTGATGATCAGCGGTGCTTTTTGCCCGCCGGCCGTGCGCCAGTGCAGGGTAGCCAGGTCGTCGGCCATACCCTGCAAGGCGAAGAGCAGGTAGTCGAGATATTGGATCTCGGCAATCGGCCGCAGCCCGCGGATGGCTAAACCAATCGCCTGGCCGAGGATCGTTGCTTCCCGGATTCCCGTATCCGAAACGCGCAGCGGACCGAATTTTTCTTGCAGTCCGGCCCAGGTCTGGTTGACTCCGCCGAGCAGCCCCACATCCTCACCGAAAGCGATGACGCGCGGGTCGCGGGCCAGCATAGCGTTAAAAGCGGCGTTTAAGACCTCGAATCCATTTAGTTCGGGTGAATCCGCGGAATAGACAGGTTCGACCGCGGCAACTTTAAGCGCCGATTCCTCTGATTCGCTGTAGAGATGGCCGGCCAACTGGGCCTTGTTTGTCATAACCAGATCAGCTTTCCATTTCAACAATTTCTCGCGGGTTGGGGAAGGGGAATCGGCCGTTAGTACCAGCGCCTTTTGGGCCGCAGCGAGGATATCTTTGCGAAAAGGGGTCTGCTTGTGCAGTAAATCGTCGAGTAGTTTTTGCATCGGGGCGGGGTCCGCCAATCCTGGCTGTAAGCGGCTCATGATATCGGCCAGTTCCTGCCGTTCGCGAAAGATGGGTAAAGAGAATGCCTTCCAGGCTTTGAGGCGAATATTCTCCACAAGCTTGCGTGCATTACGTTCGATCTGATCCAGTTCGCCCGTCTGCACGATTCGCTGGTCAATGATCCATTCGCGGAACTTTTGGATGCAGTCAAAATCCTCTTCCCAGGTCAGACGCGTCTCCGGTTTGTAGCGTTCATGGCTTCCGGAGGTGGAATGGCCTTGCGGTTGGGTCATCTCGATGACGTGGATAATTGCCGGTACATGGTCGCGGCGCGCTGTTTCGGCTGCCTTCGCGTAGACCTCTATGAGCGCCGGGTAATCCCAGCCTTTAACGGTGTAGATATCAAATCCATCTCTTGAACCGGGCTCACGCTGGAACCCTGAGAGGAGCACTGAGAGATTTTGCTTGGTGATTTGTAAATCGTTGGTAACGGATATGCCGTAACCATCATCCCAGATTGAAACCACCGCCGGAGCGCGCAGCACGCCGATGGCGTTGATCGTTTCCCAGAAATGCCCCTCGGCCGCGGCGGCATTGCCGATGGTACCAAAGGCGACTTCATTCCCGCCGCGTGAGAAGCCGGTCATATTTTTTAGCTCGTCCAGTTCGCGGTAAAGGCAGGAGGCGTAGGCGAGACCGGCCAGTTTGGGCATCTGGCCGGCGGTCGGTGAGAGATCGGCCGCGCTGTTGTAGAGTTCGGTTTGATTGCGCCAGCTGCCGTCAGGATTGAGTAGGCGCGTGGCATAATGGGAATTCATCTGACGGCCGGCGGAGTGCGGATCGGCCGTTACATCGGCGTGCGCATAGAGCTGGGCGAAAAACTGACTGATATTGGATTGGCCCAGGGCGAACATGAAGGTCTGATCACGATAGTAGCCGGAGCGGAAGTCGCCGCGGCGAAATGCTTTGGCCATCGCCACCTGAGCCAGCTCTTTGCCGTCACCGAAGATGCCGAATTTAGCTTTGCCGCTTAAAACTTCGCGACGGCCGATTTCGCTGGCTGCGCGGCTCTGCACCACCAGACTGTAATCGCGCAGAATTTCTTCGCGGCTCAAGACAAGCCGCTGCTTTTGGGCATCTTGTGTGCCGGTCTGCTTTTTTTGCAATTCATCTGTTTTCTTATTCATCATCCAATCTAGGTCCATTCAATTTCTAAGCCGGAAATTCTGATACTGGAAGGCAAAAGAAGCGGTCGAGAACAGGCAACTAATATCTGTCCGTAGGTTACCCGCGATAATTTGCTGTTATAAGAATGGTGATGAACTGGCAGTTAAATCGATGTGTGAATATTGGCGCCGGTTTGCACTGTTTCTGCGGCTCATAAAAAGCCCATACCTCCACGTACGAGATTCAGTGTTATTGGGAATTACTACTATCTTAGCACAAATTGGCTGTTGGCCAATGCCCTAATCCGCTTATAGGCGGCTGCTTCTCAATCGCTGCTCATTTTTCTAAGGCAGAGGGTGGTAGATGATGTTCTACTTTTCCAGCGGCGTGACCGAGAGGTTGTCGAAATAGACGCGGACCCCGCCAAAACCCAGGGATTGGGCGAAGAGGCCTACATCGCCTGACTCGAATTTATTATCCGTGACCCGGCCGACTTCTTTGTCGTTTACAAAGAAGATGAGATTGCCGCTTTCGGCAACGACGCGCAGTTTATTGGTCTGGTTGAGGCCGGTATTGACGGCCGTTGATTCGAACCAGTGTCCGCCGATGATCGATTGGTCTTCAACCTCGCCTACATAACGGCCGATCCACACATAACCGTCGCCGCTGACTTTAAAGAGGTAAAAATCGCCATTATCCGTGTCCGCGCGGAAGATTAGGCCGAAGCCATTGTCCAGCGGCCCTTCGACCTGTGTCGCTTCTACCTCGTAGATACCGTCTTTGAAATCGCGGCCGGGGGTCGCCCAACGGCTGATATCGTCGCCGATAATAAACAAGTCATAGACGCCATCATGGATTGAGCCTTCGGTATAGGTGTCGCTGCCCGTGCGCCAGCTTCCTTCGCTGTCGAATGTTTCCACGTATGGAGTATCGCTGCCATTACAGGCGGCTAGAGCCAATAAGCTTAGTATGAAAATGAATGGAATCAGCAAGCGACGTAAACGCATTTGTTCTCTCTTTCAAATTATTCCCAGAATGAATCCCGCGGCTAAATCAACCAAATATGTATATGAAAGGTGTAGCATATCCTTCAGGTTGTGCGGCCGTGATCCTTTATTCAAGTTCATGGTTGTTCAAATTCATGGCTGTTCAACTTCATGCCTGTTCAAATTCATGGCAATATAAAGGTTACCCTACAATTGAATGCCACACCCTGTGCGGACCTTGAGGGCATTATAAGCTGCATAGTTTATTGTAACCACGCTTAATCGGGCAGGCTATTCCAATCGATATCTGCTAACAATGCTCCATCAGCGATCGGCCGTTCGCCAAAACCAAATCACCAAAACAAGCAGGAATATAAGCGTGATCAGCGTGATACCCACGCCCCATTTCCAGGCCGGAGGTTCGAACTGCATTTCAATCAAGTGCGTTCCTTCGTTAATGGCCACCGCGCGCAGGGCGTAATCGGCGACGAGAATAGGTGTTTCCTGGCCATCGACCGTCGCCCGCCACTGCGGGTGGTGGATGTCACTCAGCAAGAAATAGGCGGGGCGGTCCGTGGTCACTTCAAAGGCGGCGTAGTTGGGTTCATAGGCCAGGACGGTAATTGACGATTGGCCCGCTTCTTGTTGCAAAGGCTGTCCTTCTTCGAGAATAACCACCTGCTGCGGATCAAAAGATTCCTCATGTATGGCTGTAAAAGCGGCGTTATGATCGGCGACGACCTGGGCATTGTGCAGCACCATTGCCCGCGGCAGGGCCAGGGTATTGAGATAGATCGTCACATCGGGATCTTCATCGAGGATGGGCACAATGATCGCCGTATCTCCCGGCGGCCCTGATTTCCCGGCGACGATGTACTTGGTGCCTAAGAGATTGTACATAGGCGAACCACGGTAACCGACCGAGCCAATATAGACGGCGTAATTAGCGAGTTCTAAGGGGTTATACACGCCGTCGATGCTGTACAGCCCTTCCAACTGCGGCAGGTTGGGCTGCCAGGCGGAGGTGGAAATTTCCACGCGCTGCAAACCGGCGTTTTCTTTGAGGAATGTCAGGGCTGGGCTGCCGGCGGCGAAAGCCTTTTCCGGGTCATTGGGTTCGAGTTCCGCGTACCAGCCGAGGGCGATCAGGTCCACGGCCAGCAGGAGAACGCTCAGCAGGCCGAAGGTCTTAGCCGTGATCCGCTCCTTGCTCCGGCCCCAAATCAAGAGCCAGCTGCCCAGGGCTAAGAGGGCGAATGCCCCAATGGCCAGCAGCATTTGCTGCTGATGTTGGGGGACGCTTGGTAAAGAAGTGCGGTACTGCCAGAAGAGCAGGGCGAGAACGGCCGTTCCTAGCAGACCCGCGACAATTAAATAGCGGCGCAAAGGAAGCGGCCGTTCAATAAGCTTGGCCATCCCAATTGCCGCCAGTCCGGCCAGCGAAAAATCGAGCAATAGTACAAAGCGCGCCGGTACCTGGAAAGGGAAGGCGGGTACGAGGCGTACCAGCAGTGGATAAAGCGGTGTATTATTTCCCAGGGCTAATACGAGGAAGAGCAGGGTTGAAACGGCAAAAAAGCGTGTCAGCCGCGAACGGTCACTGACCAACCCCACCCCGGCCAGGAATAGGGTCAGCACACCGACATAGCCATATTCCACCCGCGGCCAATCACCCCAGAAGCGCACCTGGCCACGGCCGTAAAAATCGGGGGCGAATAAGCCCAACAAGCCGCGCCAGGGCAGGGCATAGCCAGCTGCTCGCTGCGCATCGAATTCAGCACGCACGGAATACTGCACAGCTTCCAGCGAGGGGATGAGATTGATCGCCGCCAAGCCGAAGGCCGTTATCCCCAAAATCATCAATGCCAGGATCGGCCACAAGGATCGCTCGCTGATGGCGCAGTAAAGGGCATAAAATCCGAGGTATGCGGCCAGCAGGAAGGTCATCTGCCCGTGCCCGGCCAGCGTACCCAGGCCTAAAAACACGCCGCCGAGAACTGCCAGGCCGACCGCCGTTTTGCGATTACCGGCCAGGATCGCGCGGTGTAAGGCCAGGAAAGATAAGGGCAGCCAGGCGGCGACGGCGATCAGGTTCAAATTACCGATGTGGGCGATAAAGACGCCGCCGAACAAATATGCCAGGGCGGCGATGAGAGCAGCCGCCCGCGGCAACGATTTGTGGGGGTCCAGCAGGCGGGTGCAAAAATACATCGATACGCCTGCAAACAGGAAATGGCCGATTACCAGCCATTCAATGGCCTTATAGGAAAAATCAGGCTTGAGCAGGAAGAGAAGCAGATTGGGAGGGTAGAAGACGCCGGTCTGGTTATCGGCGATGAAGAGCGAGCCGGCATACTGGTAGGGATTCCAGAGCGGGATGATGCCTTGCCGGAAACTTTGCGCGGCGAAGCGGTACATGGGATAGAGAAATGAGACGGAGTCGCCGCCGCCGCGCGGGATCCAGGCTTTGCCCAGAACGACCGGCAGGAAAAAGATTAAAACGGCGGCCAGAAGAAATACCAGCGCCGTCAGATCTCCGCGCCAGTTTGAGCGAATGTACTCGCTTAGGGAATGAGTACGGCCGTTTATGTTCTCGCTGTTTGTCATACCGTCCGGCATCGATCCCTCTATAGACTAGCGGGAAGTGCCAGCCACTATTATCCCTTGACCCATCCTACTAACAAACAACGAATAAAGAACCATTCCTTGACGATAGGAACGATTAGCGCAAAGCGTGTCCTATTTATCGTCCCACCTCTGACAATAAGTCAAAGATAGTTCCGAGGGCTTTGGAGATTTTACACCAATATCGCAGGTGTTTTGGGGTGACTATTGATCGAGATCCTCAGTTGAACCCGAATTTTCCAACGGTTGGGGAATGACACCCATCTCATGCACAGCTTTAGCGCCAACCATCAGGCTAACTATCTCGTCCGGTGTCGTATCTGCAGCATCGACTTCTGCTACCTTTCGGCCGCGCCGTAAGACCGTGATGCGATCTGCGACAGCAAAGACATCTTGTAAGTTATGGCTGATGATGATGACAGGGACGCCCTGTTCGCGAAGTGTACGCACAAGCGAGAGCACTTTGCGCTGCTCAGGAACAGCCAGGGCCGCCGTCGGCTCATCCATGATCATCATCTTTGCGTTCCAGTATACGGAACGGGCAATAGCTACAGCCTGGCGCTGGCCACCAGACAGGTTGCGAATCTGCTGCATGAGCGAAGGGACATGGATGTCTAAGCGGTCTAACGCTGAAGCCGATTCTTCATGCATATAGGGCCAGTTTAGCGTGCGAATGAGTCCACCGAGATAGCGCTTCTTCACTTCCCTGCCGAGGAAGATATTAGAACTAACATCGAGATTTTCAGCCAGGGCTAAATCCTGGTAGATCGTTTCGATGCCCAAATCGCGTGCGTCGCGGGGGCCGCTAAAGGTCACATTATTATTCTCAAGGAAGATCTCTCCGGCATCAGGCTGGTATACACCGGAAATCATCTTGATTAACGTCGATTTTCCGGCACCATTATCCCCCACAAGTCCCATAACCTGGCCAGGTAGAATATCCATACTGACATCATCTACGGCGACAAGACCGCCAAAGCGTTTGGTGAGGTTTTTTGCTCGCAATACAGGTTCCATTATTATTTCCTCTATCTATATGCTAGGAGCCAATCGTACGACCGAATTGGTCGACGACAACTGCGACAATGACCACAACACCAACAGCCACAAACTGCCAAAATGGCACCACACCAAGAATGACGAGACCGAACTGGATTGTAGCAACGATAAGTGAACCGACTATCGTACCGATGACCGTACCTTCCCCACCAAAAAGACTGGCTCCACCGATAACGACGGCAGCGATGGCTGTGAGAAGTGTTGACTCACCAGCATTGTAAGCACCACTTGTGAAACGAGCAGACCAAAGAACACCGGCAACACCGGCTAATATGGCTGAAATTGTATAGACCCAAATGATGGATCGCTGAGTAGGAATACCAGCGCGTTTAGCGGCCTCAAAATTTCCGCCAATCGCATAGACGTGTTGGCCAAACTGGGTCTTAGCCAGAATAAACCAGAAAATTATCGTTACAACAATAGTTGCCGCGACGACATTTGGTATCAGGGGGATAATTTGCTGTAAATCTGCTGCTACCGCGCCTTCGGGCAAGCCAAAGAAACTTATGCCATGATCGGGCCAGTAATAGATTAAGTAACCATTGCCCAACTGCCCAAGATAGGGTGGTTGTTCAGCAACAGGATAGCCTCCGGATAAGAGCAGCGCAGCTCCTTGCACGATGCCGCCCATGCCCAACGTGGCAATAAATGGAGGGACCTTCACTCTGGCGACCAGGAACCCATTCACCAGACCTGGAATAGCGGATACTAAGATGGCGACTAAAGAAGCGATCAATATGGTGGGCAAGGGGGGGACGCCGGTCGGGTGAAGAGATTTCATAATCAATGCAGCAACGACAGCCGCCAATCCGACAATAAAGCCTACTGAAAGGTCAATACCGCCGGTGATGATGACATAGGTTTCCCCCAGACCTATTAACAAAATTTGAGTGGCAAAGACGAGGATGCCCTGAATACTTCGTGGGCTTAGGAATTGGACATCATTGAGTGCTCTCGAGGCAATTGTAAAGAAGACAAGTAATAGTGCCAGGAAAACCCAGGGCCAGACTCTTCGAATCAATGTCAATGTTTCAACTTGAGACCGTACAGGTCTCTGATCATCCGTAATGTCTGGCGGATTAACATTATTCTCAATAGTCATAAGTAAATCTCGCTACAGGGCTCGAAGGTGTCAGTCAAGTTAAAACCACCGCTCTCTCTGAAGGTTTGTCTGGGGAGGTGCGATTTTCTAAATCGTACCTCCCCGGTCTAATTCTAACGGATATTATTGGGTGTAAATATACTTGGCGATAGCTGGATCGTCGACGTTTTCCTGGTTGATGATCGCATAACCGGTAGGAATTCTCTCCGGTATACTCGTCACGCCATTCAGGTACGCCGTAGCCATCATAGTGGCCAGGTAACCCATATCGGCGGGTTTTTGGGCAATCACCAGGTCAACGGTGCCATCGCGCAGGAGCTCAATAGCCAGCTCGGTAGCGTCGAAGGCGACTACCTTGACGACGCCGCTGAGGCCGCTGTTCTTCACGACTTGCCCTGCACCTTGAGCGCTAAAGACATTGGTGCCGAAGATGCCGCCTAAATCAGGCTCGCGCTGTAAGATAGCCTGAACCTGGGCCTGTGCTTCGGAAGGGTCGTCGTTATTGTAGTCTACGCCTACCAGCTCGATGTCCGGATATTCATCCAGCGCCTGGCGGCAGCCTTCCTCACGCTGGTCGGTTGTGCTGATGCCAGGTTTCACATTTTGGATGTAGGCTTTACCCGCGCCGCCCATCGCTTCGGCAAGCGCCTGGCAGCCCAGATAGCCGCCCAGGACATTGTCCGAACCAATGTAGGAGAGTGGGAAGGTGACCGGTCCCTCAGCGTAATCGCCGTCACCTATGAACGTGTCGACGGTGAGCAGCGGCAGGCCGGCGTCATTAGCTGCCTGCAGGGGGGCGACCATGGCTTCTTTATCGACTGGGGCCAGGAAAAGGAAGTCCAGGTCACCACGAGCAACGAGAGCATCCAACATGGGCGTCTGTACCGTGGCATTCCATTCCTCTGGTATTTGCACCACCAGCTCCGATCCCAGGTTGTCGGCTGCCAGTTGAGCGCCGCGCTGCATGGTGAAGTAAAAGGGATCTTGCACACCGGCTAGAAAAGCGATGGTGTTCTCAGCCGCTGTCGATTCAGGTTCTCCGACGTCGGCCGTATAGAAGAATTGCTGGATCTCCGGATCTTCAACATTCTCCTGGGTAATAATCGCGTATCCGGTGGGAATGCGCTTTGGAATACTGGCTACATCGTCTAAGTAAGCTTGTGCCATGGCCACGGCCAGGTAACCCATATCGGCGGGTTTTTGGGCAATCACCAGGTCAACGGTGCCATCGCGCAGGAGCTCAATAGCCAGCTCGGTAGCGTCGAAGGCGACTACCTTGACGACGCCGCTGAGGCCGCTGTTCTTCACGACTTGCCCTGCACCTTGAGCGCTAAAGACATTGGTGCCGAAGATGCCGCCTAAATCAGGCTCGCGCTGTAAGATAGCCTGAACCTGGGCCTGTGCTTCGGAAGGGTCGTCGTTATTGTAGTCTACGCCTACCAGCTCGATGTCCGGATATTCATCCAGCGCCTGGCGGCAGCCTTCCTCACGCTGGTCGGTTGTGCTGATGCCAGGTTTCACATTTTGGATGTAGGCTTTACCCGCGCCGCCCATCGCTTCGGCAAGCGCCTGGCAGCCCAGATAGCCGCCCAGGACATTGTCCGAACCAATGTAGGAGAGTGGGAAGGTGACCGGTCCCTCAGCGTAATCGCCGTCACCTATGAACGTGTCGACGGTGAGCAGCGGCAGGCCGGCATCATTAGCTGCCTGCAGGGGGGCGACCATGGCTTCTTTATCGACTGGGGCCAGGAAAAGGAAGTCCAGGTCACCACGAGCAACGAGAGCATCCAACATGGGCGTCTGTACCGTGGCATTCCATTCATCGGGAATCTGGGTAACAAGTTCAATGCCTAAATCGGCTGCTGCCAGTTCAGCACCGCGCTGCATGGTGAAGTAAAAGGGATCTTGCACACCGGCAAGAAAACCGATCTTAATTACTTCATCGCCCGCTGCCGGCTCCGCAGCTGCCTCCTCGGTTGGCGCTTCTACTTCTGTTTGTGTTTCTTCAACTGCTGCTTCGACGGTTGGCGCAACTTCTTGTACCGCCGCCTCCACAGTAGGTGCAACTTCTTGTACTGCTGCCTCCACAGTTGGTGCGACCTCCTGCACCGCTTGTTGAGCCTGGCCACCGCAGGCGACGAGGATCACAGCAAGTGCAATTAGGCTGAGTACGATGAACAATATTTTTTGGGGCATTAGAGTGTTCCTCCTCTTGTTGCCATTTGGGGGTTGGCTGTTGCCGGGCAACGGCCGCTAGTGGGACTAAAAATAAAATCTTGTAACACAATATATTGAACGACACCACCTCCTTCTGTGAGTTGTTGGCGAATGTTTTTCATTGGGTAGTCAGGAGTCCAGGCAAGCTTAAAGGTTGCGGGGAATTATATACCTGTATGGTATAGTTCTATATGAGCAATTTTGCTCATGACTGACCCTCCACCATCTTCTCTTGATCCGCCTGTACTTTAGCATAAATTCATTGTCTGGGTCAATCATTCGCCACAGAAACTCGGCTGTCAGATTTTGATGGAATACCGTTCCAAATCGATTAAAAATATGGGAATTTAGAAGCGGGACAAAAATATCAAAAGAGCCTGGGCAAGAACGACGTTGATGATGATCGCCAGGGGGAACATAAGCGTGTAGGCGACCGCGGGCAGGCGGTTGTTGGCCTGGTCCTCAGCATAGTCTAAAACAGCCGGTTGCGGCGAGATCATGCCGATGAGCATACTGTAGGGGATTTTTACAAATTTATAGCCTAAGAGAAGAGAGATGACGGTGACGATCACGATGACGGCAAAAGCGATGCCCAAAATGAGCCAGCCGGTACCGCTGGAAAAAGCCTGTACAAAAGCGCTGCCCGAGCGTACGCCGATCGCCGCCAGGAGCAGGATGAGGCCAAACTGGCGCAGGGTTAGGTTAGCACTGTAAGGCATCGTCCACAGGATGGGGCCTGTGCGTCGCAGCGCCCCTAAAATCAAGGCTAGGAGCAGCGGCCCACCGGCCAATCCGAGGTAGAAGGTAATGCCGCCGGGCAAAGGAATGGGGATTAGGCCGATGAGCAGGCCGATAGCGATGCCCAGGCCC
>Ga0316580_10000068_pt1 | contig 17671 bp, 15 predicted proteins | sample S0NA_2_FD_204519 | JGI IMG/M metagenome (GOLD analysis project Ga0316580, IMG submission 204519) | Rhizosphere microbial communities from salt marsh grasses in Alabama, United States - S0-2_160517rDrB | ecosystem: Host-associated > Plants > Roots > Rhizosphere | place: USA: Alabama | collected... | reverse complement strand
ATTACCTACCTGGTCGTCCATCCCACAAAAGATACGCCGGGACTGCGCGAGGCGGTGTCCGATCAGGACTGGCCCTGCCGCGTCGCCGATTATGAGATCTTTTTGGACACGGCCGTTCGTGATGCCGTGCGTGAAACAGGCGTGCACGTGATCGGCTGGCGCGCCCTGCGCGAGCTGATGCCCGGGCGAGGAGGCGCGTGATGGCCCTTTATTACCTCGGAATCGATACCGGAGCCACGAAGAGTGAGGCCGTCATCGCCGGCAGCCAGGGCCGGATTCTCGGTTATGGCCGTTCCGGACCCGGCAATTGGGAGACAGTCGGTTGGGAAGGCACACACGCCGTCCTGCAAACGATCATTGATGAAGCCTTGCAGTCGGCGGGCATTAAGATCGCGGATATAACCGCCTCCGGCCTGGGCCTGGCCGGTTATGACTGGCCTGAGGACCGCGAACCGCATATGGCCCTGCTGCGCGATATCGGCCTGCAAGAGCCGGTCACCCTGGTCAACGACGCCGTCCTGGGCCTGATCGCCGGTGCGCCGGCGGGTTGGGGCGTGGTCATCTCCGCCGGGACAAGCTGTAACTGTTACGGCCGGGACGCGCAGGGTAATTACGGCCGTATGACGGGTTCCAGCTACTTCGCCGAGTATGCCGGTGCGGGTGAGCTGGTGCATCGCGCCTTGCAAGCTGTTTCCCGCGCCTGGTCGCTGCGCGGTTCGCGGACGCAGCTCAGCGAGATATTTGTCGCTGCCGCCGGCGCGAGCGATGTCGACGATCTGCTGGCCGGCCTGATGCGTGGCCGTTACCAGGTGCATGCCGGCCACGCCGCCCTGGTTTTTGAAACGGCCGCCGCCGGAGATGCCGTGGCCCGCGAAGCGGTGGATTGGGCCGGACGCCAGTTAGGCGATTTGGGGTTGGGGGTCATTCGCCAGCTTGGATTGGCCGGTCAGGATTTTGACGTGGTCCTTTCCGGCAGTTTCTACCGCGGAAGTCCACTGCTGGAAAGTACCATCCAAGAGGTAATAACGGCCGAAGCGCCCGGCGCGCGCATTAAACGCCTTACCGTCCCCCCGGTGACCGGCGGCGTGCTGCTGGCGATGGAAGCGGACGGCCTGGACAGCGCCCCTCTTCAGGCGCTCCTGCACCGATCTAGCGCTGAAATGACCGGCGCTTGATGGTTTATGAGACGGCAATTTAGACTCTTCTAAGCCTGTTTGCCCTTCTCATTTTTAATTGTTATACTATCGGCCAAATTTTACCCGCGTTAGGAAATACCGCTCCGGAAGCGGTATTTCTGATTAATAGGTGTCAACTAAATGATTACAAAAAAACCAGCTTTGTTAACTCCCCAGGGCCTGGCAAAGCTACAAGATGAATATGACCGTCTGACCCATGAAGGTCGCGAAGAAGTGGCTGATCGCCTGCACCGCGCCTTTGAGGATGGCCAGGATGATGATTTCGTGGATAATGCCGAATTAGAAGCGGCTCGTAATGAGCAGGCTTTTCTTGAAGGGCGCATCCAGGAACTTGAAGACATTCTTAACAATTACGAACTAATTTCCGAAAGCGATATGCAGCCGGACAAGGTCAATGTCGGCGACCGCGTCACTGTTGTTGAGGAAGGATACGACGAAGAAGAATGTTATCATCTCGTTGGCGCTGCAGAAGCGGATCCCGTCGAAGGACGCATCTCCAATGAAAGTCCCCTTGGCCGGGCCCTGCTTGGCTCTAAGATAGGCGACGTGGTTACCTTCGATGCCCCCGGCGGTCTGACAAGCTTCCGCGTGGTTAAGATTAACGAATAGAATAAGTTACAGCGGCACAGCAGTTGATACGCCCGTGCCCAGCACGGGCGTTTTGCTTTAGATTTACAACAAAGATAGAGAGAGGAGATAGAGATAGAGTGTGGAGTGTTTAGTATTTAGTGGTGACTTGGATGAGAGTCAAACCGATATCCGACATGCCACTTGCCACTTGCCACCTGCCACATCCGAAATCCGCAATCCCCAATCCGAAATCAGGAGAGTCCAGTATGTCTTGGGAACCGACTTCCCTGGAACAACAAAGATTAGATAAACTTGAGCGGCTGCGCGAAGCGGGAGTTGACCCCTACCCCCTGCGCGCGCAGCGCACGCACACAACGGCCGAAGCGATCGCGGCTTTTGAATCAGCCGGTGACGATAGTGAAATAATCGTTACCGTGGCCGGCCGCCTGCAGAGCGTGCGCGATATGGGTAAAAGCGTCTTCGCCCACATCAGCGACGAACACGGCCGTATTCAGCTTTTCCTGCGCCGCGAGGAAGTTGGTGAGGATGAGCACCTTGTTTTCCGCAAGTTGGTTGACCTGGGAGACTTCATCCAAGCGACCGGCAAACTGGTGCGCACGCGTACAGGCGAGATCAGCGTCCGTGTGACCGATTGGCAGCTGCTGGCTAAGGCGATCAGCCCGCTGCCCGTGGTCAAAGAGCAGGAGATCGACGGCGAGACGGTGCGCTACAGCGCCTTCTCCGACGTCGAGGAACGCTACCGCCAGCGCTACGCCGACCTGGCCGTCAATCCCGAGGTGCGCGATATCTTTCGCACCCGCGCGCACATGATCAACGCCCTACGCCGTTTCTTTGACGATTATGATTTCCTGGAAGTGGAGACGCCGATCTTGCAGCCCCTTTACGGCGGTGCGGCGGCACGGCCGTTTACCACCTATCATAACCAGCTGCACCAGGAGCTCTTCCTGCGCATCTCCTTCGAGCTGTACCTGAAGCGCCTGTTGGTCGGCGGTTACGAGCGCGTCTATGAAATCGGCCGTGACTTCCGCAACGAGGGTGTCAGCTTCAAACATAATCCCGAGTTCACGCAGCTGGAGTTCTATGCCGCTTATTGGGACTATACCGATGTCATGGACTTCACCGAGCGCATGGTCGCTTATGCCGCGCAGGAAACTCTGGGCACGACCATGATCACGTTTGGGGGCAATGAGATCGACCTCTCGCCCCCGTGGCGGCGCATGATCCTGCGCGAGGCGATCAAGCACCATACCGAAATCGATTATATGGACTATCCCGATGCCCAGAGCCTGGCCGCGGCCATGCGCGAGGTTGGCGCGCACCCGCCCCAAGGCGCATCCTGGGGCAAACTGGTCGATGACCTGTTAGGCGACTACGTGGAACCAAAACTGATCCAGCCAACCTTCATCCTCGACTATCCACGCGACATATCGCCGTTGGCCAAGGCCAAACCGGACGATCCGCGCCATGTCGAACGCTTCGAATTTTTCATCGGCGGGATTGAGATGGGCAATGCCTTCACCGAACTGAACGATCCCCTGGAACAGCGCAAGCGTTTTGAAGCCTTACAGGAAATGTACGCCGCTGAAGATGACGAGATCAATCCCATCGACGAGGATTACATCCGCGCCATGGCCTACGGCATGCCGCCCAACGGCGGTTTCGGCATGGGCGTCGACCGCCTGGCCATGCTCTTCACCGACAAACATTCTATCCGCGAGGTGCTGCTCTATCCCCACCTGCGCGAGAAGAGCAACGAATAGCCCCCTAGAAACCCGGTTTTTTAATAGCGGACTTTGCCCCGCTGGAGACGAAAAAACCGGGTTTCTAAATGAATATAAAAAGAGGCTGCCGGTCTACCCGGCAGCCTCTCTGTTATTCTAGCAGCCGCAGCCGCTTATCAGAAATCCGCAATCCGCAATCCGTGATCCAAAATCGGCCTAGTTGAAGCCGTCGATCTTGTAGTAATCGAACTTCGCCTCAGCATTCTTCGCATCTTCCGTGCGTACGATGACGCCGAAATAGACATTGTTGATATAGGTCGAATCGGTTGCGCTTGCCACCGGTAGATCGTTGGCCGAAATCTTTATCTTCCCGTTCTCTTCAACCGTGACATCCCATTCGATAAAGCCGGATTCATCAACATCGCGCACCCGCGTCCATTCGATCAGGTCAGGCCCGGAGTTGTTATTGTTGGAATCATGGCTGTCGATGCGTTTCAGCTTCATTTCCATGCGTTCCTTGTCGGCCGAATCATCATAGTAGTAACGCACGCGCATTTCATAGTAATGCGTGAAACAGGTGTTGAAATTAGCGGCTACATCGGGGCAGGTTCCGCCGAGATAGTTGGCGCCGAAGATGATGCCGTACTGATCACCGGTATTGCGCTCGCTGCGCAGTTTGACCGTCGTTTCGATGTTATAAGGAGGCTTGGGGCCGGGAACGAGCGGCGAAACAATCACATACTTGGAATTCGCTGTATTAACATTCACGTTCAAGAAACCCTGACGGCCGTCATCACTGCCACCATCATGAGTTATTGAATACTCTGTATTCAGTGACCAGCGCCGCGCCGCCCAGGGACTGATGCTGTTGGTGAAGTTCTGCTCAAAATCACCGCCGGTGGCCGGAGGCGTTGCCGTGGCTGTTGGCGTCGCTGTGGCCGGAGGCGGCGTCGCCGTGAAATCGTTGATAATGATGGGCATCAACATACCTGCTTCGCCCTCGGTCCAGACGGAGATGTCATCCATCATGGCTCCCATCTTGGAAGCGGCGGCGGCGCTTTCAAAGGTAAAAGCGATCCAAATCTGGTCCTTGCCTATGTAGTCCGTCAGCGAAACGGTTTTTTCTTGCCAACTGCCGTCGTCAACATTTCCGGTAACGGTTGAAACGACAACATAAGAATAACGATTTTCTGATACGGAAACCGTAAATTTGTCGTTGGTGTTTGCTTCATAGAAAAGGTCGAGATCGATCAGAGCATCATCGGCGCGGGACAAATCAAAAGGACCGGCGACCAGAAAAGATTGAACGCCCGCCGGATAACTTGGGGCAAATGGGTCTACATTACTGCACGATTCGTCAGCACAGATTCCCCATCCTGATTTCGTCGATGAGGGATCGAGGCTGTTGACAATCGTTTGGGAACCCCACTTCAGGCCTGTTCCGGCGCTTCCGATGTCCAGATTCACCTCCCATTGATCTACCCAATTAGTGGCTTCAAAATCTTCCATGAAAATTCGCCGCCATTCAGGGCCTAGATTAACGGTATTAACGTCGGGGATATCTGCACTCTTCGCCCCCTCGGTGATTGTTACATCCGAGGGTAGAATCGGGTCTTCCGATTGCGCATCGGCGATAGCCAGAAAACCCGCCAGAGATAGGACAGCTGCTATCAGGACTGCTAAAGTTGCTAAGCCAATCAGGCGAGGTTTGTTGCCAGGTGTTGCTTTCATGTTTGTTTCTCCTTTACTTAGAACCTCAGATCATAATTGTAGAATATCCGGGAGGGCCGTCAATGTAACGAGTTCTCACCGTTGCTTAATCGGTTGGTGTTCGTGGTTCTGAACCTTCGCAACCTGAAGGATGCGTTACAATATTGCCCGTATTTGGCGCCTGGGGTAGAAATGAGCGCACATGGACCAACCGTACCGCGCCATTCTAATTGCTCTCCTGGCTGCCGGCCTTGCTGTGCTGGTTGTGGCTGCCTGGTACTACCTCTGCCGCCGCCCGCGCGATAGAAACGCGCCGCATCGCCTGGGCCGGGAGATGGGTTTGCAGCAGCTTAATGTGGGAAGTCAAAGCTATCCTATCTGGTATGGCGGACGTTACGGCGATCATGATTTCGCCCTCACTTATGCCAATCTGCGTTACGGTCGTTATGGCCCAAAATTCGAGAAAACGGTGGAAAAAGTGCGCCTCTCGCTGCGTCTGGCGATTGCTTTGCATGCCGATAATCCGCAGGACGTCATCGCCTACTTTCGTCATGACCGGCCCCACGAACCAGGCGTGACGCCGGAGGATTTCGAAGCGGCGTTCGATCGCCGCAATACGGATCGTCTGAGCCAGGAGTCGCGCGATGCCCTGCTGCACTTTGCTCAAAGCTATGGGGGACTGCGCCTGCGCGATCGGGCCACAGCGCCTGCTGAGCTTTTCATCGCGGAAGCGCTGCCCGCTGCCCAGGTCGTACTCGTCCACGATCACCCCGGCTATAAGCAGACGCCCCGCCAAATCTATGCCTTACTGGATGCCCTGCTGGAAACGGCGCAGCCGCTGGAAGTAGCGCTTTTAGCTGACGGCTGACGGCTGATGGCTGATGGCTAAAAAAGGAGATTCGCATGACAAAATACCGTTGTGAATGGTCAGGTACTGATCCGTTGATGGTGCGCTATCATGATGAAGAGTGGGGCGTGCCGCTGCATGATGATCGCACCCATTTTGAATACCTGATTCTGGATGGCGCGCAGGCCGGCTTGAGCTGGATGACGATTTTGCGCAAGCGTGCGGCTTACCAGGAAGCGTTTGACGGCTTCGACCCCCAGAAAGTTGCCGCCTATGACGAAGCGAAGATCGAAGCGTTGATGGCTAATCCGGGCATCGTGCGCAACAGGCGGAAGATTCTTTCGGCCGTTCAAAATGCCCAGGCCTTCCTGCGCATTCAGGAAGAGTTCGGCAGTTTTGACGCCTATATCTGGGGTTTTGTCGATTCCCAGCCCCTTCAAAACAATTTGCCTGATATGGCTTCCATTCCCGCTAAGACGCCTCTTTCAGAAACGATCAGCAAAGACCTCAAAAAACGCGGGTTCAACTTCGTCGGCCCGACGATCATTTATGCCTATATGCAGGCCGCGGGTTTGGTCAACGATCATGTTGTTGACTGTTTCCGTTATTACGAAGTCGGAAAGTAGCCGGTAATCTTTCTTACAATGGCGCGGCAGTGACTTGCTTAACACCCGCAGATTTATATGTTATAATCTGATCTAAGTCGTCAGTTTCAACCAGTCTGGAGGTGTAATATGTGTCGCAAATTGTTTTCAATTTGTCTGTTGTTGTTCCTTTTGCTGATATTTCCTTTTACCTACGCGGTATTAGCCGCTCCTGATCAACCGGATATTGTTGGTGGTGAAGAGGCGCTTCCCGGAGCCTGGCCCTGGCAGGTTGCCTTAATTAGTTCTGATGTAACCAACCTTTATGATGGGCAGTATTGTGGCGCTGTTTTGGTGGACGATTTCTGGGTGGTTACGGCCGCTCATTGTGTGGAGGACGCCGATACGGCCGATTTCGAGGTCGCGCTTGGTGTGCACAATTTGATCAAGCCTGAAGCCAATTACCAGCGCATCGCGCCTAAAGATATTTTCATTCATCCTGACTACGATCCTTATTCGTATGATTCAGACATCGCCTTAATTCGCCTACAAACGCCGGCGCTGATAACCGAAGGTGAAGGGGAGGGCCTGCCTGTGCAGCCGCTCGTGCTCGTCGCGCCTGATGCCGGTTCCCTGGCTGGCTTTCTGGCGACGGTGACCGGCTGGGGCAATCAAATCGCCCAGCCCGATCCCGGTGGATATGATTATCCGGCCACTTTGCAGCAAGTTGAAGTTCCAATTGTTTCAAACGAGGAATGTAATACGGCCTACGGCGACCCTGACAGCCAGGTGATAACAGAGAATATGCTCTGCGCGGGGTATATTTATAAAGGTGGTTATGATTCCTGTTATGGAGACAGTGGCGGCCCGTTGGTCATTCAGATGCCTGAGTCGGAGGAATGGCAGCTTGCCGGGTTGGTCAGTTGGGGTTATGGCTGTGCCTATCCCGGCAGCCCGGGGGTATACACACGCATTTCAGAATTCACAAACTGGGTGACTGAATTCATAGAGAGGCCGGACGTGACGATTAGTAAAAGCGCCGGCGCCCTGGTCGTTAAGCCGGGAGGCACCCTCGACTATAATCTGCTGGTGACGAATGATGGTGCCCAGATAGACGAACAGCTTACGCTCAGCGATGAGATTCCTACCGGCACAACGGTGGTTCCCGGGTCTATCAGCGGCGACGGGGTCCTGGAGGAGGGTATTATTACCTGGAATATAACAGGTATGGCCGTAGATGGAGCTTTTTCGGCCGATTTTTCCGTATTAGTAGACGAGGACTTCCTGGATAATGAGTTTTATTTTTTCGACGATATGGAAGGAGATGTGGATGTCTGGTCTGTTGCTCACGATCCTGACTTTGCATACAGTGATTGGTCAGTGACAAGTATGTTGGCTCACAGTGGCTCCTATTCCTGGTTTGCGCCAAATCTCGACTACATTGGTGATCAATATCTAATCCTCAGCGTCCCTGGCGTCTTGCCGGAAGATATGCTGCTTAGATTCGAACATTATTATGAAATAGAAGCCGGATATGACGGAGGTGTGATCGAAATTTCAACAAATGGTGGAGATAACTGGATCGATCTGGGTCCCGACATCATTGAAAACGATTACGATCTAAAACTGTATAATTCTAACGTTTACTATAATCCCCTCGCCGGGCGCTATGCTTTTAGCGGTTATCAAAATTTCTGGATTCAAACGGTGGTTGACCTGGGGAAGTATGCCGGGGAAGAAATTCAGATTCGTTTCCGCCTGGGAACAGATGACTTTTTTGGGCTTTGGGGTTGGTTTGTAGATGATGTGCAGATCGGCTCTAATACGGTTATTAGCAATCAGGTTGAGGTACATGGGGTGATCAGTAACAAGACCGAAACGGCCGTTGTATCCTTCCTGCCAACTGATTATGCCTATCTCCCGAACGTAGGTCTGTGGGCGGAATATCCGCAGCCCTTTGAGTAGGAGGATTAAGGGCTCGAATTTCGTCGATCCCTATTCGATCAGGGTTCCCGGTTAAAAACGGTCGATCACAGCGATCCCCGTCCCCGGAAACGAATCCATCGCCGCCAGCTCTGCCGGTGCTTCATCGAACCTGATCCGCCGGCCGACCAGCTTTTGCGGCTGCAAAGCGCCAGAGACGATCTGGCTCAGCATCGGTTCGTAGGCGAAAGCCTGCATGCCGTGGCTGCCTAAGACCTCCAATTCGTGGGCGATGACGCGATCCATGGGTACCTGCGGGTGCCGGTGGTCTCCCGTCATCAGGCCGACCTGAATATGCTTGCCGCGCTTGCGTAAGTTGGCGATAGAGTTGAAGCATGTTTCCTGACTGCCCAGGGCGTCGAGCGAGACATGCGCGCCGCCGCCGCTAATTTCGCGAACGGCCTCAGGGACGTCTGCCACAAAACGGCCGTTTATCGCGGCTGCAGCGCCTAATTCGCGGGCGAAAGCCAGCTTCTCTTCGCTAATGTCCACGCCAATCACCTGTGCGCCGAAGGCGGCGGCGATCAGGATCGCCGAAAGTCCCACGCCGCCGCAGCCATGAACGGCCACCCACTGCCCGCCTTGCAGTCGTCCCTGGGCGGCCAGGGCGCGGTAAGCGGTGATAAAGCGGCAGCCTAAAGCGGCAGCGGCGACGTCATCGACCGCGTCCGGTAGCGGGACGAGGTTCGTATCTGCGTAATCCACGGCCACGAATTCGGCGAAGGAGCCCCAGTGGGTGAATCCGGGTTGGAACTGGAAGTCGCACACCTGGTGGTTGCCGGAAGCGCACTGCGGGCAGCGCCCGCAGCCGCATACAAAGGGCAGCGTGACCCGTTCGCCGGTGTGGTGTCGGCGGACATCTTTGCCCACGGCCACGATTTCACCGGCCAGTTCATGCCCCGGAACGTGGGGCAGGGTGATATCGGGATCGTGTCCCTGCCAGCCGTGCCAGTCACTACGGCAGAGCCCGCTGGCGCGCACGCGCAGTACAACCCCCTCCGCCGGCGGCACGGGATCGGGCAAGGTTTCAATCGTTATCGGTCCTTGGAATTGTTCGTAATAGGCAGCGTTCATTTTATAGCTCTCAGCTGTTAGCTCTCGGCTTTCGGCAGCTTGGTTTTTCAGTACATCGGTTTTTCAGTATATCAGTAAGTCAGTCTATCGGCCTAGTAAAACAGAAAACTCAAAACAGAAAACAGAAAACTCAAAACTAAATACCAAATACTAAACACTGGTCACAGTAAACAAGTGCCTAGGCCCCGAAATATGCTAATATTCATGAGCACTTTAGAAGAGGTTATACATGGAAATAGGACATTCTCAGTTTATCAAATACTGCGAGACGGCTGCTTCTGAATTTGAAGAGCGGTTGAAGCGCATGCAGAGCCTTGTGGATTACAAGCTGCGATCGGGCACCGGTTTTGCGGAGATGCTGCGCGCTTTTTTGGATGATTACTCCGCCGGGAAATATCACGTCGGCGAGGGCTTTATCGTCAATCCCTTTGTTTCCGGCGTTTCCAGCAATCACTGCGACATCCTGGTCTACGACCAGATTCAGTATCCGCTGCTAAACGTGGAAGGGGATGTGAAAGTCGTTCTCCCCCGCGCGGCGGCGATGGTCATCGAGGTCGAACCCTATCTGGACGTAAACCGGTTGGAGCGGTCAATGGAAAATATTCACGCTGCGCGCAAGGTCTATCCTTATCTGGTTGGCGTCATTTACGCCTTTAATGGACTCGAACCCGCCGTGCTTTATCAGAGCATGCAGGAAAGAGCAAGCAGCTGGCACCAATCCACCGCGCCGATCGCCATAATCAACATGGAAAATGGTTTCATTGCCCACCGCGCGAAAATGAGCCTGCAGTCGGGCGGCAGCGACAGCCCCTACGAGGTTTTTGAAATTAAAGGCAATGCGCCTTCCAAATCGCTGGAATTTCTCTTTTTCCTCTATTTTGATTTGCAGATGCGCGGTATGCTGGCTTCTGAGACCCTGGCTAAAGCCTGGAAATGCCACAAATCCGCGGCTAAAGCCAACTTTTTAGGCAATATCGACCTGCCTAAATAAAGAGGGAGATGAGGCCCCGGCCTTTAATTTGCCGAAAACCCTGTTAGCATAAACCGCTAAGCGTATAATAGAAGTTCCCGGCACGGCCGGGTTTTTCTTATGCAGCAAGAGCGAGATACATATCGGCGCACCGCTTTCTGGCTGGTGGTTGGAGCCACATTATTAGGTGCGGTCCTGCGCCTCTACCGGCTGGCCGTCCTGCCGATCAGCAGCGGCTTTGATCCCGCCTATTACGGCCTCGACGCCCTGGCCATCCTGGACGGCCAATTTCCGATTTACCTGGCCACCAATTACGGCCGTGAAGTGCTTTTTAGCTACCTGGTGGCCGTCATCTATGCCGCGAGCGGGGTCAGCGATTTCGGCATCCACCTTGCCGCCGCCTTCGTGGGCATCCTGACCATCCCCATGAATTATGTCGTCGCCCAGGAGCTGCTGCGTTTCAGCCCGCAACGCCTGGTTCGCCGCTGGGGACCGGTGATCGCCGCCTTTGTCCTGGCCGTCAGCTACTGGCACCTGGTCTGGTCGCGCTTCGGCGTGCGGGCTATCCTGGCTCCGCTTTTTGTTTCCCTGACGATGTTTCTGCTCCTGCGCGCGCTGCGCCTGGGCCGGGAGCGGGATTTCTTTCTGACCGGCCTGGCCGCGGGAGCCGCCCTTTATACTTATCAGATCGGCCAGCTGCTGCCGTTCCTGGTTCTGGCTACCCTGATCATCGCCTGGTGGGCGGGGCGTAGGCAGGGTCAGCCGGCGTTCAAGGCCTCTTCCCTGGCCTGGCTGGCCGGTGCTTTTCTCATTGTCGCCCTGCCGCTGGCCGTCTACGCCTGGCAAGAGCCGCAGGCCTTTAACCAGCGCGTGCGCGACGTGGCCGTCGTAGAGGTGGCGCAGCCGCCGGTGGAGCAGCTGAGTACCCTGGCCGAACGGGCGCTGATTCTGCTGCGCTTCTTCAGTGTGGAAGGGGACACGCATGGCATGTGGTCGGTCGGCCGTTTGCCGGGCCTGGACCCCGTTTTGTTGGCCGGCTTTATCCTCGGCCTGCTGGTTGTCCTCTGGAACTGGTGCAAACCGCGGATGCAGGTGATGATGGCCTGGCTGCTGGTGATGCTCGCCCCGGCGATCCTGGCCGGGTCCGGCGCGGTGAGCAAGCGCGCCCTGGGCGCTCTGCCGCTGATCACGATCCTGATCGCCCTAGGGTTCAGCAGCCTCATCGCCGCCATCCGTGCGCGGACAGGGGATTCACGGCTATGGCAAGCGGCCGCTGTCCTGATCCTCGGCGGCGGGCTGCTCTTCAGCCTCTTCTATACCACCAATCAATATTTCGCCATCTGGGCCCAGGATGAAGATAAAGACGGCCGTTTCGACCCCCATCTCAGCGAAATGGGCGCCTATATCGCCGGCCTACCGCTGGGGGAACAAATCTATCTCTCCGCCGACGCGCCCAACCATCCCAATATGCTGCTCCATTCTCACCTGCGTACAGCCGGCGACGATGTGCGCGGTTATAACGGCTGGCGCTGCTTTGTCTATCCTGAGAATACGGCCGTTGATACCACCTACGTGCTGAGCGAGGAGAACAGCGTGCAGCTGCTGCAAGAATATTATCCTACGGGCACGCTGCAAACGAAAGGGCTGTCCGATGTCTACGGCTATGGCGACTATTATGTTGCCTATCACATTCCCGCGGGAAAAACGGCCGTTTCCGGCCCGCAGGTTCCCCTGGATATCAGCTGGGATGGTCAGATCAAGCTCTTAGGGTATGACTTACCGCGCGAGGAAGTGGCGCCGGGAGAAGAGATTAATCTCACACTTTACTGGACGCCGCTGCAAGAAATGGAAACGCGTTATACCGCCTTTGTCCACCTGCTTGGCCCGCCAAATGTGGAGGACGGCAGTCCCATTTGGGGGCAGAAGGACAGCGAGCCCTGCCATGGTTTTTACCCGACGGCCGTTTGGCGCGAGGGGGAGATCATTCGCGATCAAATCAGTTTTGCAGTGGCGGCCGATACCCCGCCGGGCGTCTACGAGCTTTCCGTGGGTTTTTATACCTGGCCTGATTTCCAACGCCTGCCGGTCGGGGAGGACGATTCCTTCGTGCTGCGCGAAATTACCGTCAGCGGCGGTTCGTGACCGGGAACGGCCTGCTGCCGGACTAGTTCACGCTGTTTTCGGCGATTGGAGCGCCGGCTGCGGTATTCAACAGCGTGGCCAACTTTAGACTCAGGACGCTGGTTTGCATCGCCGGTGCGGCGGGAATCGATTCGCCAAGCGTTTCATTCAGCTGTTCGGTCTTGGAATAGGTATCCGTCGGCCGAAATCCGCCGGAGTCATCAACGCGCGGGGCGACAATGAGCACCGGTTCTCCAAAGCGGGCATAATCGACCTGGACCAGGGAACGGCTGTTCACTGCCAGTTCTTCGGAGCCGCCGGCAATCATTTCTGAAATCACGCGATATATCAGGTAGTTATCCTTGCCGATCCAAAACTCGACCCTGTTTTCATTGGCGTCTGTTTGGCCTCCGGCAAGCTTGCCCAATTCGCCGCGCACATGGTAAACCGATAAGCCGCCAAGACGCATCTCGCCGACGAGTTCAGGCTCGGACAGGTTGTCCATGGAGAACTGTTCCAGGGGCAGGTAGGCATTTTCGCGCACGGTCTGCGCCGCCTGAGATTGCCAATCCAGCATCTGCCAGGCATCGCTGGATTGTTCGCGGAGATAAAGCTGGTCACTGATGATGATAAAATCAAGCGCGGCCTTTTTTTCGTTGGCGGAGAGGATGATCGTGCCCTGGAGTTGGTCGGGATCGTTATATTTTCCGGTAATCGGAATATGGGCAACCAGTTCATCGGTTCCGCTCTCGCCGTTCTCGCTGAAAATTTTGCGGTCCATGGCGAAGTGGAACGTACGGACACTGCCCATCTTCGACATGGCCTTCATCAGGATCTCGGCGGCATCCGGACCGGCCGGCGCTTGCGGTGTGGCTTCGCTCTCAGGCGCTGCCGTTTGATCGGAAGAGACTGCGAACGGGGATTGTTCGGGAATAGGGGTGTGTGATGCGTTAAATGGATTGCTGCTGCATGAAACGACGCACAGTGCAAGCAGTGACAGCCATACAGGTAATTTCATGACGTCTCCCATGACGCCCGGCGATTTTTCATAATTATTCTTTTTCACCGGCACTCTTCTTCAGTCCACGGTGGCAGCGATGATAACGAATTGGCTGGACCTTTTGATCATCAGTATACCACATTAAGTCACGATTTTTGAAAATTTAAGGTCAGAATTGCTGCTTTTTATTTGCCTCCGGCCGGCTGCCGGAGTTTGCCTCTATAAGTAAACGGCGATAAATTTCACGTACGATTTAGCCTGGCACAGCGGCAGACGTGTGCTGATAATCTTATGGAGATTCCTAATGTCCGAACTATCAATGGCCCAACAGATTTTGCTCACCTCATTTGAGGGGCAAAAGGAGCGGTTTGTATCTCTAGTTGGCGGATTAACCTTCGACCAGTTTAATTTATCGGCCGATAAGGAGTCTTATCCCGGCACCTGGACCATACGCGAAATCATTCACCATCTGGTCGATGACGGTGATTTGTGGAGTATGCGCATCAAGCAGGCGATCGCTACGCCCGGTTTGAAGGTGCGCTTCGGCGGCTATCCCGGCAACGAGGTTTGGGCCGGCCACCTCGATTTTGAAGACCGCGACGTAAACCCGGCGATCGATCTGATCGTGGCCCACTGTAATTACCTGGTCGAACTGCTGTCCCGCTTCAGCAATTCCTGGAATGACTCGATCACGCTCGTCGACCTGGATACGGACAGCGAGCAGACCATAAGCGTCACCCAGATGGTCGAGATGCTCACCGAACACCTGGAAGAGCATATTGGCCAGATTGAGGCGATCAAGGAGTTTAATCGGATCTAGTATTTAGTAAGTAGTATTTAGTAATAACTAATTACTAAATACTAAATACTACTTACTAACCAACTTCCATGCACCAGCCGATTAGGCGGCGCACAAAATCGGCTGTTGGATAGCGTTTTGTGTCATGCCGCCAGCGGGGGACTTCTACTTCCTTCAAGCCTGGTGCGCGGGGAAAGAGCGGGCCTTCGACCTGCAGTTCCGTATGCGAATCGCCCTGTTCGGGAATGCGATAATGGATGATAAATTGTTTGTCAGCGGAGATAATGTGCAGAATGCGCGTGGTCAGCGGATAGGCCACAAAACCTTCGTCCGGCACGGTTTTGCTGCTTTCATTAATGTGCCAGTAATAGCAACGACCTTTAAAATTAACTTTGCGCAATCCTTTTTTACGTACGGCCATCTCATGTCAATCTTAATGATCGGGCCGGATTCGTCAAGAGAAGGAAGGACGCGTTGGTAGGCGATTTACCGCGATTGCGATGTTTGCTGAATCAAGAGTCTCCAATCGCCGAGGAGTCAATTATGTTAATCATGTCAATGTTGAAGAAAAGTTTCACCGTCATTTTACTATTAACCACCCTAGTCCTGCTTATCAGCGCCTGCGCGGCGCCGAATGAGGAGACTGGCGGGACCTCTTTTCCCGGGTCCGACCTGAACAATACCTTCTGGACCCTGACCTCGATGGGTATTACGGAACCCATCCCCGGGGCCGAGATCACGGCCGGTTTTATCGACGGCCAGATGAGCGGGTCGACGGGCTGTAACAACTACTTTGCCGGCTATGAGACGCAGGGCGATCGCCTGATCCTGAGCGACAGCGGGGTGACGGAAATGTACTGCCAGCAGCCCACGGGCGTCATGGGAGTTGAGACGCAGTTTATGGACTATTTTTTCCAGATCGACCGTTTCCATCTCACCGCGAACGAGCTGCAGCTTATAACCGGCGTGGGAGAGTCGCTGATCTTTGTGCCGCGCACACAATAGCATGACGTCTCTGCCGCACCGTATCTATTTTAAAGACTAATGATACAAACCATCCCTTCTCTACAATACCTGGAGCGCTACCGCAATGAGGGAACGCGCACCTACAGCAGCCACGCGGCCTATACCGAAGCGGGCGACCGCTACCGTCCGGACGGCGATCAGGAACGTTTTCTGCTTGAAGCCTTCAAACTACCCCGCGAGCAGATGCTGGTCTACACGGCCGATCCGCCCGCGGCGCTGGCTGCGGAATACCTGACCCCTTCCGAAGCCTGGTTCCTCGTACATCCCCAGCTTTTGGAAAGCGATCGCCAGGATATCTATCTCAAGCGTACCCTGGCCTTGAGCAGCGAGCGGCGGCTCATTCACGTCAGTCCCAGCTCCTCAACGCGTACGCTATTCGTTGAAGAGCTAGGCCCGCCGCAAGCGGTCAAGGTTCATTTCCCGTTCAAGGTATCGCGCTACACGCGCAAAATGCGCGACGAGGTGATCGAGCAGGCGCTCAATGTCTCGCGCGAACTGCAAGCGGGCATCGGGCGGATGGACTGCCGTTTCGCCTTTATGCGCGAGGTGATCGGCGTGGCCCACCAGGACTTGCAGCCCGACAGCGCGCGCGGCGAGAATTGGGGCTACCTGGTACGCGACATTACCCCTTTCCCGGACAGCGGGGTCAGACGGCCGTTAATTCCCGGGTTCGCCCTCTACGGCCAGGATTATTTCGATCCCGCGGCCCCGCTGCTGCTCTATGACCTGATTGGCGATCGCGATCCCCTGGCTTATGTGCTGGAACAAATCATGCTGCCTATCGTGCGCCACTGGACCACGGCTTTTCGTCATTTTGGCTACATCCTTGAGCCACACGGCCAGAATGTGCTCCTGGAATTGAACGATGAGGGCACGATCGGCCGTATCGTGCACCGCGATTTGAGCGTGGGCATCCACATGGGCCGGCGGCGCGACATCGGCCTGCCCGACGGCGACCTCAACAATTACAACCGCACCGAACACAACGCCTTTTGCAGCATCACCTACGATCGCTTCATCGGCGGCCATTTCTTCGACCGGCTGGTGGAAGCGTGCCAGGCGCGCTATCTCGGTCTGGCACGTGAAGATTTTACACGGCCGTGCCGCGAAGAATTTGCGCGCTGCCTGCCCGATTACGCGGCTTATTTCCCGCTGACGGTCTGGTACTTCAACGAAGAGCGCGACCAGTTCAACAAACCCCTGCACATGGACACCGGCGCCACCCCCGAATGGCGTCCTTGACAATTTCCCGGAAACTTCATAATGGATGCGCAAAAAAGTCAGGCGATCAGTTTCCGGGAAATTTAGATTAGAAAACAAGATTTCCGGTAAAATAACGGCCGTTACAAAAATTAGTGATGGATGGAATTTGAATCATGACTTACGACTTTGATCAATATATTGACCGCTTTGGCACGCAGTGCCTGAAATGGGATTTTGAACCGCAGGGCGATCGCCTCGTGGAGGCGGACCCCACTCAGGGCGATGAGCAGCTTCTGCCGCTGTGGGTGGCTGACATGGACTTCAAGAGCCCGCCGGCAGTGATTGAGGCCCTGGAAGCGCGTGCCCGCCACGGCATCTTCGGCTACTGCATGCCCGATGACGGTTTTTATGAAGCGGTCGTCGATTGGATGGCCCGCCGCTACGGCCGTTCGATTGACCGCGACTGGATTGTGATCACACCCGGCGTGGTCACCGCCCTGAAAGTCTTTATCCAGGCCTTCACCGAGCCGGGGGACAAGGTGCTCTTGCAGCCGCCCGTCTACCATCCCTTCTACCACGCCATCGAGGATAACGGCCGTATCGTGGCCCGCAATCCTTTGAAGCTCAACGGCCTGCATTACGAGATGGATTTCGAAGACCTGGCTCAGAAAACGGCCGATCCCGCGGTCAAGATGGCTTTCCTCTGCAGCCCGCATAACCCGATCGGCCGTGTGTGGACGCCGGATGAGTTACGGCGTTTCGGCGAGATATGCCGTGCCAACGATGTGCTGGTCATCGCCGACGAAATCCACTGCGACCTCATTCTCAACGACAATACCTTTACCT
>Ga0316580_10000067_pt1 | contig 17740 bp, 15 predicted proteins | sample S0NA_2_FD_204519 | JGI IMG/M metagenome (GOLD analysis project Ga0316580, IMG submission 204519) | Rhizosphere microbial communities from salt marsh grasses in Alabama, United States - S0-2_160517rDrB | ecosystem: Host-associated > Plants > Roots > Rhizosphere | place: USA: Alabama | collected... | reverse complement strand
GGGTGCCGGTGTAGGGATCGCTGATATATCCGAGGACGTCCCCCTTCTGGGCGATTGCCCCCAGGGCCACCAGGGTGCGCAGCAGACCGCTCTCGGGGGCGCGGGTCCAGGAGCTGGATCGGGCGATGAAGGGCGCGGCCCTGCGGCCCCGATGGCCGACGGACTGGATCATGCCCAGGGCTCGCATCACGTTCAGCACACCGAGCAGGCCGGCGCGAATGCAGACCTCGTCGAAGCGCAGTCCCTCTCCGGCCTCGTAGAGCAGCATCGGGATGCCGAGCTCCGCCGCCGCCTCGCGCAGGGAGCCGTCCCGCAGGGTCGAGTTGAGCAGGACCGGAACCCCGAAGGCCTGGGCGAGCCGCTCGGTCTCGGGGTCATCGAGGTTGGCGCGGATCTGCGGCAGGTTGGTACGGTGGATGGCCCCGGTGTGCAGGTCGATGCCATGGGTGCAGTGGCGGACGATCTCGTCGACGAACAGGTTGGCGACCCTGGCAGTCAAGGAGCCAGAGGGGTGACCGGGAAAGGTGCGGTTGAGATCGCGTCGGTCCGGCAGGTAGCGCGAGTGATGGATCAGCCCGTACACATTGACCACCGGTATGGCGACCAGGGTCCCCGCGAGCCGCTTCAGCGCCTTGGCCTCCAGCAACCGCCGGATGATCTCCACGCCGTTGAGCTCGTCCCCGTGAACCGCCGCGCACACGAACAGGCGCGGACCGTCCCGCTTGCCGTGAACCACATGGACGGGCATGGACAGCCGGGTGTGGGAGTTGAGCCTCGGCAAGCCGAAGTCGATCACGGCGCGGTGACCGGCCGCGACCGATTGCCCCTGGATGACGAAGGGCGGGCGCATCGATCAGCCGCTGCCGCGGGTCCGGGTCTTGCCCATGGCGGCGTTGCGCTCGATGAAGGCGAGGATCATCCCGGCGATGTCCTTGCCGGTCGAGGTCTCGATGCCCTCCAGACCAGGGGAGGAGTTGACCTCCATGACCACGGGGCCGTGATTCGAGCGCAGCAGATCGACGCCAGCGACGTTCAAGCCCATGGTCTGGGCGGCGCGCACCGCGGTTGAGCGTTCCTCCGGGGTGATGCGCACGACCGTCGCCGTGCCACCCCGGTGCAGGTTGGAGCGGAACTCGCCCTCCTTGCCCTGGCGCTTCATGGTCGCCACCACCTTGTCGCCGATCACGAAGCAGCGCAGGTCCGCGCCGCCCGCCTCCTTGATGAACTCCTGAACGAGTATGTTGGCATGCAGGCCCATGAATGCCTCGATCACGCTCTCCGCCGCCTTCTGGGTCTCGGCGAGCACCACGCCGATGCCCTGGGTCCCCTCCAGGAGCTTGATCACCAGCGGGGCGCCGCCAACCATCTTGATGAGATCCTGGGTGTCGTCCGGCTTGTTGGCGAAGCCGGTCACCGGCAGCCCGATCCCCTTTCTGGAGAGGAGCTGCAGGGAGCGTAGCTTGTCGCGGGAGCGGGTGATGGCCACCGACTCGTTGAGCGGATAGACACCCATCATCTCGAACTGGCGAAGGACCGCCGTTCCGTAAAAGGTGACGGAGGCGCCGATGCGCGGGATGACGGCGTCGAACCCCTCCAGCTTCTCGCCCTTGTAGTGTATCTCCGGGCGCATGGAGGTGATGTTCATGTAGCAGCGCAGCACGTCGAGGACCATCACCTCATGCCCGCGGGCCTTCGCGGCGTCAACGAGCCGCCGGGTCGAGTAGAGCTTCGGGTTCCTGGACAGCACGGCAATTCTCATCAGCGGATCCTCGTTGGCGTGGATTTCTTATCTTGGCTTCTCGTCGGCATCGCCCCACCAGTGTACGGCACTGATCGCCGGCAACGGCCAAAAGCCGGCCGGGAAGGGGCAACTGAGCGAAGAACGTGCGGGGCCGGCCCCAGGATGATCGAGGAGCCCGCCATGTCCGCGGCCGAGGTGAGACTAAAGGTGGCGATCGAGCCGCGCCGCGAGCGTCCGATCGACGGTCCCCGGGGCAGTGAGCCGCGGTCCACCTACCCGCACAGGTTGCGGACACGGGGTCCGTCGATTTGAGCCTCCTCCCCGGATGGCAGCGGGGCCGTCCGGTCGTGCATCCAGGTCGCGATGTCGCCGAGGACCCAGGCCCCCTGGCGGTCCCGGGTCAGCATGTGCCAGCCGCGCCGATAGATCACCACGCGCAGGGCCGACGGGTCCTCGGGGAGCTGGCCGAGCCAACGGCAGAAGGCCCGCTTGGGGATCACCCGATCCTGCTCCCCATAGAGCAGGAGGATCGGGACCCCCGGCTCCGGTACGGCCCGGGTCGCCGAGTCCATCAGGTTGGCGATGCCCCAGAGCGCATCGACCCGAGTCGACTTTATCACCAGGGGGTCCCGGCTGTAGGCGCGCCAGAAGGGGTCGTTGTCGGTGGGTCGGATATCGAGCCCGCGTCCGGTGAGCTCGAGCCCCGGGACCGTGTGGGTGGCGGCGCTCAGCAGGAGGCGCTGGAGTCTCGGCATGCTCTCGCGGTCCCACACCGCCGGCGCGATCAGCACCATCCCCCGCACGTCGTGCGGGACGTCGCCCAGCCGGTTGGCGGCGGCCAGCAGCACGGCCCCTCCCATGCTCTCGCCGATCAGGGTCAGGGGCAGCTCCGGGTGGCGGGCCCGCAGGAGGCGGACGACGCTCAGCAGGTCCTCGACCAGCCGCTCCTCGCCCGCCCAGCGTCCCCGCTGGCTGGTGGCCCCGAATCCGCGCTGGTCGACGGCATAGACGAGCAGTCCCTGCTCGCCGAGATAGTCACCCAGGCCGGCGAAGGCGTGCCCGTAATCGTTGAATCCGTGCAGTGCGAGGGCGACCCCCAGGGCGCGGTCCGGGTCACCCCAGCGCCGCAGGGGCAGACGATAGCCGTCGTCCATGACAGCGTCCCTGGGCGTCAGGTGAGGGGTCCCAGATTCCGTTGCCGGGGCCTGCAGGTGCGGGGAGGCGCAGGCCGCGAGCAGGCTCAGGCAGGCGGCGGCGATCAGCGGGAGCGATGGACGCTGGGCCAGGACCCGCCGCGTCGCGCTCGACCCGGCCCGCCCCCGCGCCCCCGGGACCCTACTGCCCATGCCCTCCCTGAGGGGCGACCGTTGCCCGCGCGGCCCCGTGCCAGAGGGATGCCCAGGTCACATAGAGCGTCGGCAGGAAGACCAGGGTCAGGAGCGAGGCCACCAGGAGGCCGCCCATGATGGCGAAGGCCATGGGTCCCCAGAACACGGTCGGTGCGATCGGGATCAGGCCCAGGACGGTGGACATGGCGGTGAGCATGATGGGACGCAGGCGCGAGGCGCTGGCGTCCACCACGGCCGCCTGCAGTGGCTTTCCGGTTGCCCGCTCCTGCTCGATCTGGCTGATCAGGATGACCGAGTTCTTGGCGATCATGCCGATCAGGGCGAGCACCCCGAGGATGGCGACGAAGCCAAGGGGCTGCCGTGACACGAGCAGGGCGCCGACGACCCCGATGAGCCCCAGGGGGACCACGCTGAGCACGATGACGAGCAGGGCGAAGCTCCGCAGCTGGAACATCAGGAGCGCGATCATGATGAGGAGCATGACCGGTACCACCGCCATGACGGAGGCCTGGGACTTGGCGCTCTCCTCGACCGAGCCGCCCACCTCGATCCAGTAGCCCTCCGGAAGCCGGGCATCGAGGGCCTCCACCTTCGGGTCCAGGTCCGTGACCACCGCGTCGGGAAGGACGCCGGGCGCCACATCGGCCTGGACCGTCAGGGTCGGGACCCGATCCCGCCGCCAGATCATCGGATACTCCTGACCGTAGTCGAAGGTGGCGAGCTGGTCCAGGGCCACCGTGCGTCCATCGGGCAGTGGAACATCCAGGGTGCGCAGGGTCGAGAACGGCAGGCGCTGGCCTTCCTGCTCCCGGGCCACCACGTCGACGAGGTAGATGTCATCGCGCACCTGGGTGACCGTGATCCCATTGATGTGGGCATTGAGCGCCGAGGCGACGCTCGCGGAGGACAGCCCGAGCCGGCGGACCTGGTCCTGGTCGATCCGGATGCGCAGCTGCCGGCCGGGCTCCATCCAATCGAAGTTGACGTCCCGGGCCCGGGGGTGGTCGGCGACCAGCTGACCGAGCTCCAGGGCGATCTCGCGCAGCCGATCCAGGTCCTCCCCCAGGACCCGATACTGGATCGGCCAGCCCACGGGGGGACCGAGCTCCAGGGGCGCGACGCGTGTGACGGCCTGGGGCACTTCTTCCTTCAGGTACTGCTCCAGCTTGACCTCCAGCCGCTTGCGGGCCGCCACGTCCTTGGCGACCACCACGGCCTGGGTGAAGAAGGGGTTGGGCAGCTGCACGTTGAGCGGAAGATAGAAGCGCACCGCGCCCCAGCCGACGTAGGTGCTCCAATGATCCACGTCGGGGTCCGCGGCCAGGATGGCGTCGAGCCGGTCCGCCTCCCGGGCCGTGGCGTGGATGGAGGCATTCTGGGGGAGACTGACATCGACCAGGAGATCGGTGCGGTCCGAGGCGGGGAAGAACTGCCGGGGCACCAGCCCCGTTCCATAGAGCGAGAGGACAAAGGCACCGACGGTCACCGCGATGGTGAGCCAGCGCACCCGGATGGCCCCGTTGAGGAGGGCGCGGTAGGCTCGCAGTAGGGCGCCCGGGCTGGCCTCGTCCTGGGAGGCTTTGGGAGGTACCAGGAGCAGAACGCCCAGGAGCGGTGCGAAGACCACCGCCACCAGCCAGGAGATCAACAAGGTGATGCCGACGACCGCGAAGATGTCGAAGGTGTACTCGCCCGCGGAGCTGGCGGCGAAGCCAACCGGGACGAACCCGGCGATGGTGACCAGGGTGCCGGTCAGCATGGCGAAGGCCAGGGTCTTGTAGGCATAGGTCGCGGCGGCCTCCTTCGCCTCCCCCAGGGCGAGACGCCGGGACATGGCATCCACCGTGGTCATGGCATCGTCCACCAGGAGGGCCAGGGCGATGATCAGGGCGCCCAGGGAGATCCGCTGCAGGTCGATGTCGAAGATGTCCATGAGGGCGAAGACCGAGGTCAGGACCAGCGGGATCGCCAGCGCCACCACGGCACCGGCCCGCACCCCCAGGCTCAGAAAGCTGACCCCCAGGATGATCACGATGGCCTGCCAGAGGGAGGTGGTGAAGTCGTTGATGGCCGCGTCCACGGTCTCCGGCTGATCGGCCACCCTCGTCGCCTCGATGCCGATGGGCAGGTCGGCGACGATCTCCTGCATGGTGCCCCGGACGTTCTCGCCGAGGGCGAGGATATCGCCGCCGTCGCGCATGACGACCGCGAGCCCGATGGCGGGAACCCCGTTCACCCGGAACAGGGGCTGGGGCGGATCGGCGAGGCCCCGGCGAACCTGGGCGATGTCCCCGAGCCGCACCATGCGGTCGCCGACCGCGAAGTTGACGTCGAGGATGTCCACCTGCGAGCGGAAGGCCCCGGAGACGCGAAGGGAGATGCTCTCATCCGCCGTCTGGATCACGCCGGAGGGCCGGACCACATTCTGGGCGGCGAGCGCGCTCACCAGGGCGGCGGGGTCGAAGCCCAGGCCCGCCAGGGTCCGCATGTCGAACTCGATGAAGATGCGCTCGTCCTGGGCCCCCAGGACGTTCACCTTCGAGACATCCGGGACCCGCAGCAGCCGGGATCGCACCTCCTCGACGTAGTCGCGCAGCTCCCGGTGGGTGAAGCCGTCTCCGGTGAAGCCGTAGATGATGCCGTAGGTGTCGCCGAACTCGTCGTTGAACCGGGGCCCCACGATCCCCTGGGGCAGGGTGTGGCGCATATCCCCCACCTTCTTGCGTACCTGATACCAGGTGTCCTCCACCGCCTTGGGACCGGTGTCGCCGGTGAGGTCCACGAAGATGGTGGTGGCCCCCGGCCGGGTGAAGCTTCGGAGGTTGTCGAGGTTGGGGACCTCCTGCAGGGTACGCTCGAGCCGCTCGGTGACCTGAAGAACGGTCTCCTCCAGGGTCGCCCCCGGCCAGGCCGCGCTCACGACCATGGTGCGGAAGGTGAAGGGCGGGTCTTCGGCGCGCCCGAGCTTGTAGAAGGCGCTGATCCCGGCCGCCACCGAGACGATCATCAGGAAGACCACCACCGAGCGGTTCCTGATGGCCCACTCGGAGAGATTGAATCCGCTCATGGCCGCGGCTCGGGCGCGGGCTCCTCGGAAGACCCCGGCGGGTCCAAGGGCTCCATCGCCGGCTCGTCGTTCCTCTCAGGCGAGTCCTCGGTGGAAGGCTCCGGCGTCGGCGGGGCGCCCAGCAGGCGCACCCGCTGGTTGGGGCGCAGGGTCTTGACCCCCGCCGTCACCACCAGCTCCCCGTCGCTCAGGCCGTGGGCGATGAGCACCCGATCGAGCTCGAAGCCCGCCACCTCCACCGCGCGGAGGTTGACCGTGTCCGTGTCCGGGTCAATCACCCACACCGCCGGGGCCCCCTGGCTGGAGGTCAGGGCCGCGGCGGGCACGGTCATCCCCGTGCCGCCGCCGAGCTGGATCGTTCCGGTCACCGTGGAGCCGAGCCGCAGGGCCGCCGGCGGGTCGCTGAGCCCAACACGGACCTGGAAGGTGCGGGTGACCGGATCGGCCTCGGGGGACACCTCGCGGATCCGGCCGTGCGCCTTCACCTCGGGGTTGGTGCTCAACACCACCCCGACATCCTCGTCCGCGCGGGCCTGGTCCTTGACACGGGCGGGAAAGTCGAAGACCGCATCGCGACCCCCCTCGCGGGCAAGCCGCACGATCATCCGGCCGGCCGCGACCACCTCCCCCGGCTCGGCCCCCCGTGCAGTGACCACGCCAGGGCCGTCCGCGAGGAGATCCGCGTAGGAGAGCTGGGTCTCGGCGGCGCTCACCTGGGCCTCGGCCGCGTCCACCATGGCCTGGGCCGCGTTGCGCGCCTCGACCGCCCGATCGAACATCTGGCGCGAGACGAAGCCTTGGGGCAGAAGCGGCTCGAGGCGCTGCACCTCGTTGCGCGCGTCCACGAGGCGCGCCATGGCGGCCGCCAGATTGGCCCGGGCCCCCTGCACCGCGTCGCGCAGGGTGGAGGGATCCAGACGGGCCACCACCTGACCGGTGCGTACCTGGTCCCCGACGTTGACGTTGCGCTCCAGCAGCTGGCCCCCGATCCGGAAGGCAAGATTCACGTCTTCCTGGGCCTGGACGGTCCCCGTGAGGGTCACGGTCTCGCCCGCCGCCCGCTCCTCGACGGTTACCACCCGGACGGGGCGGATGGGCGGTGGACCCTCGGGCTCCTCGGCCGGCTTGCAGCCGGGCAGGGACAAGATCGCCAGGGCAGCGGCCCCGGCGACGAGCAGGCGGATGCAGTCGCGAGGCGAGACGGATACCGTGTCGGCTCCGGTGGATTCGGCTGGTGCTTTCAAGAGGGGACCCCCGTGGTTGAGTCGCGGGGCGCATCCTACCTCAAACGGCTCCCCGGGGGCCTTCCTCGTCCTCCGGGTGGTCGCGTCGGCGGGGCCTCAGGCCTCCGCCCGCTCTCTGAGGAGCTTGACCTGGAAGAGGGTGTTCCGCTCCTCCTCCTCGAGGGCGGACTGGATGAAGTGAATCGTGCGCCGGTAGAGGGGGATGATGTTGTACTTGAGGGCGTTGACCCGCTTCTGGGCCTTGCGTTGCTCCTCCAGGAGCCGGTGCAGGGCGATTTCCACCTCGCCGAGGCGGGCCAGCACCACGGCGGCGTTGGCCAGGTTGTCCCGGGTGGTGTCGAAGCTCGCGTCGGTGCCGAGCAGGCCGACGGGCTTCAATGGGAGCCGCTCGGCGTTCACAGACGGATATTCCACGCCCAGGGCCCGGCGGGGCAGGATGTCGACCTTGAGCGCCGGCTCTGCCCCCAGGGATGCCTGACGGATGCCGCGGCTGCCCATGCGCAGGTGGGTGAGGCTCAGGCACCGGAAGGCCTCGCGCAGTCTCTGCTCGGCCTCGCTGCGCAGGCGGCGGTATTCCCCGATGCGCTCGTAGACCAGGCGCGTCAGAAGCTCGCGCTTGCGCTCCAGGAGGTCATGCCCCTCCTCCAGGAAGCGGACCTGCTTCTTGAGCTTGAGCAGGGTGTTCTTGGTGGGGGGGACCTTGATCAGTTGTTGGCTCATGGGCGTGTGGCGGTCGCTAGAGGGTGGCCCAGTGGGCGCGCTCGGCGAGGCAGTCGGGTCCGCCCGCGGCGAGCTCCCGGCAGATCAGGGGGCGCTGGTCGTAGATTCGGCAGCGCAGGGTCGCCCGATCCAGGGCCGCGCACCACCCGTCATCCAGCCGGTCCATGGACGGGACGCCCCCGGGGTTGGCCCTCTCGAAGCGCCGGGGGACCCCGGTCTCGGTAAGGAGCAGGACCTCGAGACGGCAGCAGACGGCGGCGCACTCGTCGCAGGTCCCCGCGGAGAGGGGCGGGTCGGCTGGCATCTGGAAGTATCCCCGTGTGATTGCGTCGGTTCCGAGTGGTCGTCTCAGAGACACATTCCCTCGGCGATAGGCTTTTCGCCGGAGGTTCTTGTCGCGCTGAAGCCCGACCTACTCGGTGCCCGTGTAGTACTTGGCGAGATCGGTCTCCTTCATGCGGGTCAGCATGTCGCGCGGGAATTGACTCATGAGCTCCCACGAGAGGTTCAGGGTGGCCTCGATGGAGCGGTCCTCCGCCTCTCCCTGACCGACGAAGCGCTGGTCAAAGGCATCGGCGAACTTGAGGTAGAGCCGGTCGCGCTCCGAGAGCTCGTCGGCGCCGATGATGGAGGCGAGATTGCGGGTCTCCTGGGCGCGGGCATAAAGGGCATAGATCTGGGCCGCCACCCGGGGATGGTCCTCGCGGGTGTCGTCCTTGCCGATACCGTCCTTCATCAATCGGGACAGACTTGGGGAGATGTGCACGGGGGGGTAGACGCCCTGATTGTGCAGCTCCCGCGAGAGCACGATCTGGCCCTCGGTGATATAGCCCGTCAGGTCCGGGATGGGGTGGGTGATGTCGTCCGACGGCATGGAAACCACCGGCATCATGGTGATGGAGCCGTGGCGCTCGTGGATGCGGCCGCAGCGCTCGTAGATCTCGGCCAGGTCCGAGTAGAGATAGCCCGGATAGCCCTTACGGGCGGGCACGTCCCCCTTGGCGGTGGCGACCTCGCGCAGGGCCTCGGCGTAATAGGTCATGTCCGTCATGACCACGAGGACGTGACGGTCCAGGTCGTAGGCCAGGTACTCGGCGGCGGTCAGGGCGGTACGGGGGAGGGTGAGACGCTCCACCGGCGGGTCGTCCGCCAGGTTGATGAACATCACGACGTTACGCAGAACCCCGGAGGAGGCGAACTCGTCCCGGAAGAACTTGGCGTCGGCGTAGGACACCCCCATGGCGGCGAAGACGATGGAGAAGCTGGTGTCCTCGTCCTTGAGCTTGGCCTGGCGGACGATCTGGGCAGCCAGGCGGTTGTGGGGCAGCCCCGAGCCCGAGAAGATCGGGAGCTTCTGGCCGCGCACCAGGCTGTTGAGCCCGTCGATGGTGGAGACTCCCGTCTGGATGAACTCCCGGGGGTAGGTGCGGGCCGCCGGGTTGATGGCGGAGCCGCCCACCGGCCGGCGCAGGTTGGAGAGGATCGGCGGCCTTCCATCACGCGGGACGCCCAGTCCGTTGAACTCACGGCCGAGGAGCTCCGGCGAGAGCGCGATCTCCACCGGCTCGTCCAGGAAGCGGATCCAGGTCTGCTCCAGGTCCAGGTCCTCGGTTCCCTCGAAGATCAGAACCAGCACCTCCTCGTGCGAGGCGCGGATCACCTGGCCGTTGCGGGCGTTGCCCGAATGGTCCTGGATGCGGACCCGGTCCCCGAAGGCGACCCCCGGGGCGTCCTTGACCACCAGCAGGCCGCCGCGGGCCTCCGTGGCCGTTCGATACTCTTTGATGCTCATGGTCTGCTCATGCCATCTCTGAAAGGTCGGTCATAAGGGGGCCGTTCATTATTGGGCTCGCGCCAGGGGCCAAGGACCGAGGGCCGAGGGATGCGATCCGATACCCGGCCTTGGCGCTCGGCCCTGGGCCCTGGGCCCTAGGCCCGCTCCCCGTGCTTCGCGTATTCGACCCGAATCTCCTCCATGGATGCGTTCACCTCGACACGGAAGGCCTGGATCTGGTCCATCTGCTCGCTGGTATACATGGACTTGAGCCGCCGCATCTTCGCCAGTATGGGGAGGGACTGGAGCTCCGAGACCGGCACCCCGATCTCGATCAGGGCGGCCCCCCGCTTGTAGATGGTGATGGCGAGATCCAGCAGGGCGTACTGCTTCTGGGGCGAGCAGAAGGTGTCCACCTCATCCAGGGCGCTCTGCTGCAAGACCCCTTCCTTGACCAGCGAGGCCCCCTCCAGCTCCCAGCGCTGGGCGTCGGACAGGGCCTCGGGTCCCACCAGGTTGACGATGCGCGACAGCTCCGCGTCCCGTGCCAGCAGGGCTAGGGCCGAGGTGCGGCGCTTCTCCCAGTCCGGGTCCACCTCCTTGTGCCACCACTCGGCCGCGGTGTGGACATGGCCGGAAAAGCTGGTGACCCAGTCGATGGAGGGGTAGTGGCGGGCGTCCGCCAGCTCCTTGGAGAGGGCCCAGAAGGTCTCGATGATGTCCTTGGTGTGGCTGGTGACCGGCTCGGAGAAGTCGCCGCCCGGGGGCGACACGGCGCCGATCAGGGTGACCGAGCCCGATCCCGCCCCGTGGGTCTCCACCCGACCGGCGCGCTCGTAGACCGCCGCCAGGCGGGAGGCGAGGTAGGCCGGATAGCCTTCCTCCACCGGCATCTGACCGAGACGTCCGGAGACCTCGCGGAGGGCCTCGGCCCAGCGGGAGGTGGAATCCGCCAGCATCACCACGTCGTAGCCCATGTCCCGGTAGTACTCGGCCATGGTGATCCCGACATAGACGGAGGCCTCCCGCGCGACCACTGGCATGTTGGAGGTATTGGCCACCAGCAGGGTGCGCTCCATGAGCTTGCGCCCCGTGTAGGGGTCATCCAGCTCCGGGAAGGTCTCCAGCACGTCCACCAGCTCGTTGCCGCGCTCCCCGCAGCCCACGTAGATGACGATGTCGGCGTTGGACCACCGCGCGATCTGTTGCTGGACCACGGTCTTGCCGGCACCGAAGGGGCCAGGAACGGCTCCCTTGCCCCCCTTGAGCTGGGGGAAGAAGGTATCAATGACCCGCTGACCGGTGATCAGCGGCGAGACACCGTCGTCGCGTCTGAGATAGGGCCGCGGCCGGCGTACCGGCCAGCGGTGGTACATGCTGAGCTTGATGCTCTGCCCCCGTGTGTTGCGTACCCGCGCGATGGACGCCTCGATGTCGTACTCCCCCGCGGGGGCGATCTCTTCCAGCTCGCCCTCGATCCCGGGCGGTACCAGGACGCGGTGGCGGATCGTCTGGGTCTCCTGGACGGTGCCGAGCACCGTCCCGGGCCCGACCTTGGAGCCGGGCTCGAGCTCCGCGTTGGGCTCCAGCTCCCAGAGCTTCGCCCGGTCGAGGGCCGGCACGCTGATGCCGCGCCGGATATAGTCGCCGGACTCGAGCGCGATCTTCTCCAGGGGCCGTTGGACGCCGTCGAAGATGCCGCCCAGGAGACCGGGGCCGAGCTCGACCGAGAGGGGCCAGCCCAGCCCCATGGCGGGCTCCCCGGGCCTGACTCCGTCGGTGGACTCGTAGGTCTGGACGACGGCGGTCCGCCCGGAGAGTGAGATCACCTCGCCGAAGAGCCCCAGCTCACCGATCTTGACCTGCTCACCGCTGCGGGCGCCGGGGAGGTCGATGGTCACGATGGGTCCGTTGATATCACGGATGACGCCGGTACGGGATTGCTCTGTCATGGTCTCATCCGGTAAAAAGGTTGCCGGTATCGAATCCGCTGGGCAGCAGGCGCTCCAGGATCACCTGCTGTACGAGCGGGCGCAGCCGGTCGAGTCGACCCTCGAAGGTGTTGTCGACGCGGATGCAGCCGTCCGCGCTGGTGATCAGCACGCCGCCCAGGGTCTCGATGGGTGCCTCGCTCAAGCTCGCCGTGCGCCCCCGGGGGAGCTGCTCAAAGATGGCGTCCCAGCGGGCGAAGAGCCGCTGGTGGTCCCTGCCGTTCGCCGAGACCACCAGGGCGTCGCGCTCGATCTGGGCCGCGGCCCCGATGATCAAGGACTGCAGCCAACCGCTGTAGGCCACCTCGTCCTGCATGAAGTCGCGCATGCGCCCCTCGAGGCGCTGCTCGATATCGCGCACCAGATTCCAGCGCATGAGGTCCAGGTGGCTCTGCATCTTGAGCTCGCTCGCCTGGACGCGCTGGCGGAAGGTGCGCTCCGCGAGGGACTTGGCGATGGCCTCCTCGCGGGCCTCCCGCAGACGCAGCCGCTCCGATGCCTCCCGAAGGATGCTGTCACGGCTGCGGTTCGCGCGCTCCCGATATTCGGAGGCCAAGCGCTCCGCGCGGGCCAGGATGGCCTGCTCTAACTCTTGTACCTGATTCACGTTCGTTCTCCGGGTGTACCGGGTGGGCCGGACTGCAGGGCGGTGGTCCCGAACAGGGTGGCCAGCCGCTCGGCCACCTCGCTGGCGAGGACAGTGGGCGCGCTCAACGAGGGCACGGCGACCACCACGATGCGCCCTCCCTCCTTGCGGACCCGCTTGAGGTGGGGGATCTCTTGGCTCATGACCCCGTCGTCCACCACGACGAAGGCCTTGTCCCGGTTGCGCCGCAGATCCCGCAGGATGCGATCGATCTCCTCGGGCGCCGGGTTCGGATGAGTCTCGAAACCGATCAGACGAAAGCCGTCCGCAAGGGTCTCTTCCCCGAGGAAGAGCATGCGGGTCGGGCGGCCCAGGTCCTGCTCCATCGTCATGGCAGGGCTTCGTTCAGATCCGATTCAGCAGCAGGATGGAGATCACGAGGCCGTAAATGGCGATACCCTCGGCCAGTCCCAGGTAGATCAGGGTGCGGCCCAGGGTCTCGGGCTTCTCCGTGATGGCCGCGAGGGAGGCCGCGCCGATGGGTCCCACTGCGATCCCGGCGCCGATGGTGGACAGGCCCGTGGGGATGCCCGCGCCGATGATGGCCAGGCCGAGGCCGGTCGACATCTCGGTGACGGCCCCGCTGGCGGCCGCGGTCTCGGCGAACGCGTCGTTGATGCCGATCAGCAGCAGCCCGAGCTGGGCGCCGACGAAGGCCACCAGCTGTGTCCCCATGGCCGGCTTGTACCAGGGTCGGATACGGGTCGCGAGGCCGGGGCGCATCTCGAGGAGAATGCCGGAAGCGACAAGACCGAGGATGGCGAAGGACATTAGGGCGACGAGCCAGTACATGAGGTGCTCCTATATCGGCAGTCAGTGGTCAGTGATTCAGCGGAAGACGATCGGTACCGTCGCCGGTGCGGGCGATCAACCAGGGTTCCCCTCGGGGGCGGCGCGCGACCCGCGAGCTCGGCTCAGGACGGTGCCGTCCCGCGGCGTAGCCGCAGCGGCGCGAACTCGTGTCCGTCCCCTGAGAAATAACGGGAAAAGCCCTCGTAATACTGCAGTCGCATCACCTGGATCATCACGATCCCCCCTTCCAGGACGAGGACGAAGAGATTGCCCAGGATCACGGTCAGGATATGACCGAAGGCCCCCATCATGTTGGCCAGGGTGAAGACCGCGATGGATAAGGCCACGTGGTTCAGGCTGAAGGCGGCCACCCGCAGGAACGACAAGGTGTTCGAGACATAGCCGATGATGGTCTCCAGGGTCTCGATGAAGACTACCAGGACCTTTTCACCCAGGGGGGCCTCGAGGTGGCGCCAGTTGTACCAGGCGAGCGCACCGAGGCTGGCGATCACCAGGATCGTGGGAAGGTTCCCGAAGGCGCCTCGAGTCCCCAGATTGAGGCCGCCCCAGACCAGCGATAGGTAGAAGACGAGATTGACCAGACCGTGGTGGCCGAAGACGGCGCCGGACCAGTTCCGGATCACCACCCGGTTGTAGATCGCGAGCAGGCAGGCGATGACCAGGAAGACCACCCCATAGCCCAGCGCGATCTTGAGCATCAGGATCGGGTCGTGGATGGGGCTCATCCAGAGGGCCGGAAGCACGTGCTCGTAGCCGAAGATGCTGCCGTAGAGGAAGCCGAAGGCGACCGAGGAGAGCCCGGCCATGACCCCGAAAAGCCCGAACCGCCCGAGCTTTGTCCGGAAGTACCACCCCAGCGCCGCGATCACCGCGCCTTGACCCACGTCGCCGAACATGGAGCCGAACATCAGGAGGAAGGTCACCGCGAACAATGGGGTCGGGTCGACCTCCCCATACTCCGGCACCCCGTATTGCTTGACCAGGAGGGCGAAGGGCTGCAGTAACCGGCTCCGCACGGGCACCGTGGGCACCAGCTTTCGCTCCTCCGGCAGGGGGTCCCGCGCTTGCACCTCGAAGGGCAGGGACAAGGTCTCGCGCAGGCGTCCGGCGAGCCCATCGACCTCGCTCGCCGGCACCCAGCCCGCGAGGTAGGCAAGATGGCCGGCACTGTGCAGCGATGGGTCCAGAGTCACCAAGGGCTCCGCCAGGCGCAGGGTGCGGCGCGCCTCGACCAGGCGGTCCGAAAAGCCCCTGGACCATTCCGACAGGCGCTGGAACACCCCCTCCCGGTGGTCCCGGATGTCCTGGCGCTGGGCCTCGAGCTCGTTGTGGATCTGCTCCGGCGTCTCGTCCAAGGTGTCCGGGATCGGGATCGGCTGGAAACCGGCGGCATTGAGCACCGCGGAGAGCTGGGTCTCTTTGGTCCCGGTGGGCCCGACGATCACCACGTGGGCGTTCTCGCCGCGCTGCATGTAAAGGTGCAGGAGGTGGTCCGCCAGGGCTACCGCCCCCTCCAGCTGGCGCAGGTTCTCTCGCGGGACGATTCCGACGTAGAAGTCCAGGAAACGGGTCCTGCTGCGCAGCATCCCGAGGTCGATGTTGAGGTGCTGGAAGTTCTCCAGCGCCGCCTCTTGCTCCCGCACGAAGCGGTCCTGGTCATCCAGCCGCCGCAGATCCTCCTCATAGCGGGAGGTCTTTTGCCAGATCTGGCCCAGCCAGTCGTTGAGCGCGCTCAGCTCGTCGAGCTCGACAACGCGGACCTCCTGGATCTCTTCCTCCACCGGCACATCGATCAGCTTGGCGATCTTGTCCAAGCGGGAGCGGGCCTGGTTGTACCTGTCCCGATAGTCCCGCCCGGGTAGCCCGGTCAGCCGGGACTCGGTGGGCGGGCGCGTGTCCGGATGGAAGCTCTCGGTTTGGGCCAGGGCCAGGGACGCCTGGGGCAGGTCCTCGGTGAGGACCAGGAGGCGCACGTGCTTCATGGGGCGGGGCCGCAGCATCTCGAGCAGCTCGCTTGACTAGGTCGAAGATTGAGGGTCGTGTGTGAACAAGAGATCAGGCGGCCTTGGCACCGGACCAGGGGCAGGTGGGCTCGGTGATCTCCAGGGCGATGTCCACGACCTCGGAGGAGAGATTCAAAAGCCGGCCCTGGACCAGGGCGAACAACAGGAACAGGTCCATCTCACGCAACATCAGATAGGCCAGGGCCCGTGCCACGCCGGAAGGACTCTGGCGCAGGATGCGGCGTGCCTCCCGCGCGACGTAGCGACCCATGTGCCGCTGCACGTCGATCACCGTCTGGCTCTCCGCGAGCAGGGCGTCGAGGGGCGGCGGCAGGGAGTCGATGACCCGCTGGAAGCTCTCCAGGTTGACCAGACCCAGCAACCGGTCCCGATGCAGCAGCCGCATGGAGGGCACCAGCTGGAAGAAGGTCTCGGAGGGGGAGAGTTGGTAAGAGAAGCGAAACCGAAGGAGCCACAGGAGGTCGATGCGGTCCAGCTCGGCGCCCACCAGATGCTGCAGCGGCTGCAGGTTGTCGTCGTGGAACTGCATGACCTGACGGACCAGCCCGGCGTAGTAGCGTTGATCGATAGCCGCCTCCAGGGCGAAGGGCTCCCGGCGCTGCTCATAGATCTCGCGGGCCTGACGGGCGATCAGGCTGTGGGGCCCGGCCTCCAGCTGGCGCAGGAGCTCGAGGACGTTCTCGGCCCGGAACAGCTCCTGCTCGGGCAGGCGGATGTTGGCGGGAAGATCGAACAGGTTATCGCGGATCTCCTTCTGGTCGAGATCGTGGAGCTTGCCTCGGATCAGGCTCTTCAGGTTGAAGAGGGCGTACTTGCGGCCCCAGGCGAGCACGACCGCCCGCTCCGCCGCGCTCATTGGCCGGATCAGGATCTGCAGCTCACCGAGCAGGAGCTGGATGAGCGCCTGCTCGATGGCCCGGCTGCGGCTGCGCGGACTCTGCTGCTCTTCGAGCAAGGGGGTCAGATGGAACCGATCGGCGAGCTCGGGCAGCTGCATCTGCGACAGGCTCCCGATGGTGTCCGGGTCCAACAGCTGGGTCGCCATTACGGCGACGCGGGTGTTGAGGTATGCGCGATCGGCAGAGCTCATCGGATGGCGTCCGGCGCTGACTCGGGTCTGGTGCTCGGCTGGCGCTAGCGGCTGGGGTCGATCAGGACCTGAAAGGCCGCGTCCAGGGCCTCCTCCTCCCGCCGCTCGGCCTGGTCCCGAAGCTGGACGTGACGCTCTTCGTAACGGCGGCGCAGCTCGGCGATATTCTGCTCCGCGCGCTCCTCGGCCTTGGAGATGAAGGAGCGGTGCAGATCCGGAATATGGGCGGTGAAGCGATCGTTCTCCGCCTTGGCCTGCCCCATGGCCTTCTGGATCAGGCGTTCCTGCTCCTCCTCGGCCTGATGGGCGATCTTCTCGGCCCGCATCTCGGCGTCAAGGAGTCGCTGAAGGGTGTCGTCCATCGGGGGCTCTCTCAGGGTCGCTTCGCAGGGCGCCTACCTTAGCCGAATGCTCAAGAAAAATCCCGATTCATCTCGATGGATCTTGCGCTAGGTCAGATTCGGGCGGCGGGGCGCCGCTTGACGGTTGGGGCGTTCGCGGCCGCCGCCGGTTGCGCTGCGATCGACCCCGACGGGCGTTGCGGGAACCCGTCGCAGTCAGGAGGATGTCAGGCAGGTGATCAGGTCGAGGGTGATGCGGGCGGAGACCCCCCAGAGGCGTTCCCCATCGAAATCGTCGAAGAAGATCAGATCGCGTGCCTGGGGGTGTCCCGGGGCGGGGTAGCAGAGGGTCTGCCGGTGCTCTGGGCCTCCCAGCCAGGCCAGTGGGATGCTGAAGATGCGAGCCACCTCTTTCGGCTCCGGCCTGAAGGTCTGGGGCCAGGAAATGCAACCGACCACCGGGGTGACCAGGAATTCGCTGACGGTCCGCAGGGGGCGCAGCTCTCCGAGGAGGTCCACCTGTGACCTGGGCAGCCCGATCTCCTCCTCCGCCTCCCGTAGCGCCGTGTCCACGCAGCTCGGGTCTCCCGGTTGCCAGCGCCCGCCCGGGAATCCAACCTCGCCGCTGTGTCTGTCGCCGGCGTGCTCGGCCCGCCGGATGAAGATCAGGTGCCAGGCCCCGGCATGTCGGTAGAGGGTCAGGAGCACGGCCGCGCGCCAGTAAGTCCTTTTACCAGCCGCTGTGTCGCACTCGACGTAGGGGGGTGCCGGGCAGTCCCTCGGCCGCAGGCGTGCGCGGATGGTCTCACAGCTCAACGCGTCGACGGGCGAGCAGTCGAACCGGGCGTGTTGGGAGGGGGTGCCGAGGTCCACTACCCAAGCTTAGGCCAGGGCGGGACTCGACGGGGGCCGCACGGTCGTCGTCATCGGTCGATGGCCG
>Ga0316580_10000066_pt1 | contig 17761 bp, 14 predicted proteins | sample S0NA_2_FD_204519 | JGI IMG/M metagenome (GOLD analysis project Ga0316580, IMG submission 204519) | Rhizosphere microbial communities from salt marsh grasses in Alabama, United States - S0-2_160517rDrB | ecosystem: Host-associated > Plants > Roots > Rhizosphere | place: USA: Alabama | collected... | reverse complement strand
CTTTGCCGCGGCAGCGAGCTCGTTGTCGATCATCAGCAGCCCCTCGCCCTTGTCGCCGAACAGACGCACGCGTCCGAGAATGTCCTTGACGGTCGCCTCTTCCTCGATCTGCTCGGTCACGAACCAGTGCAGAAAGATGCCGGTCGCATGGTCCTTCTCGGACAGGGCATGATCGACCAGGTCGTTGATGGCCTCGGTGACCTCGCGCTCATGGGCGAGCGTGGCCTCGAACATCTGCTGCACCCCCATGGCTTCAGCCGGCGGTGCGGCCACCTGGCCCAGCACCACCGTCGAGTCCTGATCGAGCAGATAGCGATAGATCTTGAGCGCGTGGGCCATCTCCTCCCGATACTTGGCCATGAACCAGGCCGCGGCGCCCTTCAGATTGGCGGTTTCGGCCTGTGCCGACAGGGCGAGATAGAAGTAGGCCGAATACAGCTCGCGGTTGATCTGCGCGTTCAGGCGCGTACCCATGTCTTCGGAAATCATCGCGTTTGCCCTCGCACGTCGGTTGGGGAGGAAGCGCCATCGGGCGGCCATGACAGCCGCCAGGCGCCAGGCGCTTGCGCGTCGCTGCGTAGTTGACAGCCGCGCGGCCGATTTCAAGGCGGCGATCGAAGCGACAAGGGCGTGGCCGGGTCGAGTCTCGCGCCGGCGGCAGCTATACTGCCGCCCCGCGAATCCTTGCAGCGGGCATCGGCCCGGAAGTGCAGAGCCAATCACCATGATCGAGATCGAATACATCGTCAAAGACAAAAACGGAGTCGAGAGGTTGCGGACTACCGACAAGAAGGCGGCCGACGCCTATGATAAGGTCCTCGAGGCCGCGGATCGGCTCGCGCAGCTGTTGCGCGACGACCAGGTGCTACCGGCATTGCCGGACAGCGATCTGGAAGATCTGACGGTTTATCTGGTGCGCAATGCGAAGAATGTCGAGCGTGTGCTGAAGGGCAAGGAACCGGAACCGCGCGAGGAGGCCAGCCAGGATGCACCGGCGTCGAAGGTCGCCCCGCTGAAAGCCGCCGGCTAGCGTCGGCGCTCCGCCGCCGGGCAGAAGCGGCACAGCTGGGCTGGCACTTGCCGCGCCTCGGACCAACAGGCTCCGATCGTGACCAACGGAAACATCGGGCCGCCGCCGCGCGCACGGGTTGCGGTCGCCGGAGCCAGCGGGTTCATCGGCACTGCACTCTGCCCGCGGCTCGCCGAGCGCTTCGAGGTCGTCGCCCTGACCCGCTCCCCGGCCCGCGCGCAGCTGGCCGATCCGAGCGGGCTGGTGCATTGGCGCCACTGCGACCTGTTCTGCGACCGGGACATCCGCGCCGGCCTCGCCGGGATCGATTACGCGGTCTATCTGGTCCATTCGCTGGCCCCCTCGTCGCGCCTGACCCAGGCCAGCCCGCGGGACATGGACCTGATCCTGGCGGACAACTTCGCCCGCGCGGCCGCGGTCAACGGGGTGCGGCAGATCGTATTCGTCAGCGGCGTGATGCCGCGGAGCTTTCGTTTCTCGCCTCTGCTCTGGAGCCGCCGCGAAGTGGAGATGGTGCTCGCCTCGCGCGGCACGCCGGTCACGGCGTTGCGCGCGAGCCTGGTGGTCGGGCCCGGCGGCACGGGACCTGGCCTGCTGGTGGACCTGGTCCGTCGACTGCCGGTGCTGGCCCTGCCGGCCTCGGCCGGTTCCCTGACCCGGCCCATCGCGCTGGCGGACCTGGTCCGGGCCGTTCTGCACTGCCTCGGCGGTCCGGCTGTGTTCGACGGCGCCTTCGACATTGGCGGTGCCGAGGAGCTGAGCTACGAGCAGATGCTGCGCATCACCGCCGAGGTGCTGGGCTTACGCCGGCGTTTCCTGCAGCTGCCCTTTCTGCCCGTGCGGCTCGCTTCCCTGAGCGCACGGCTCATCAGCGGCGCCCCGGCCCCGATGATCGGCGCCATCGTCGAGAGCCTGCCCCAGGACACGCTCATGCAGGACAACCCCGTGCAGCGTGCCATCGCCCCCGGCGCCTTGGGCTTTCGTGCCGCGCTGACCGCCGCCGTCGACCCGGTCGGCAGGCGCCTCCTGCCCAACCCGCGCCGGCCGGTCCGCGAGCGCGACCGCGACCTGATGCGCAGCCAATCCTTGGTGCGCTCGATCCAGCGGGTGCTGCTGCCGCCGGGACAGGACGCCGCGTGGGTGGCCGGCAATTACTTTCGCTGGCTCGGCAGTTGCCTCTGGCCGCTGATCCAGACCCGCTTCGACCCGGACGGGTCCGTGGACGTCCTGGTCCGCCCAGGCCTGGGGCTGCTGACGCTGACCCGCATGGTCGACGAGGGTACGCCGGAGCGTCAGGTCTATCTGATTTCCGGTGGGCTCTTGGCCCGGCCCGAAGGTGCCGGCCGCGCCCGCTTCGAGTTCCAGACCCTGCTCGACGGGCGCTACACCATGACCGCGATCCACGATTACGCCCCCGCCCTGCCCTGGTACCTGTATCTGCCGACCCAGGCCTTCGCTCATCTGCGCGTGATGCGCTGGTATCAGCGTCGCTTGGCCCGGTTGGCGCGTTGAGCATTGGCGGTATGATCTCGGTGCCCGACATGGACCTGCCCGACGCGCTGGATTTTCCTCCGCCCCTGCAAGGCAACCATCACAGCGACCGATAGCGAGGCGATGCCTCAGAGACAAGCGCCTTGCTGCCGAACCGGTATGTTCCACGAACTGGGCCAAGCGCCGAGGGCCGAGGGCCGCTGTGCATCTCCGGTTGCGCACTTTGGGCCCTTCGCCCTTGGCCCTTTGTCTGGAGAGCGTGTCGTCGCCGTGAGGCTTGACTCAACGGCTCCGAATTTTCTTCATCAGGGATCCTAGCCTGTCTCCGATGGCCATCTCGTCACAACTGCTCTGGGCGATCGGTCTGACCGCCTATGTGCTCGCTGTCCTGTTCCTGACCCGGTTCCCCTATCAGGTCATGGTCGAGCGCGGGATGGAGCCAATCCGCTCGGTCTATTTCAACCGCAAGATCGTGCATATGCTGGCCGGCGGCATCGGCTCCTTGATGGTTCCGTTGGTGTTCAGCGATCCTTGGTACCCCCTGGTCTGCGGGCTTCTGCTGACGCTGCTGACCTATGCCGCGCATGCGACCGGTCTGCGGTTCTATTGGTTCCAGACGGCGGAGAACCGCAACGACGTCAAATTTGCCCTCATGTGGGCCCTCTCGGTCTCGCTACTTTGGTGGCTGCTGGACAACCCCTGGCTGGCGATCCTCCCGGCACTGTTCATGGCCTTTGGCGACGGCGTCACGGGCATCGCGCGCAACCTGCTGGTGCGTCGCCGGTCCAAGAGTCCGATCGGCAACCTGTTCATGCTCATCGTCTGCGCGCCCATGGGCTGGATCATTGGCGGATTGGCCGACCCAAAGATCCCGATCTGGGGCCTGATCGCGGCGATCGTGGCCACCTGGATCGAACGCTACGAGTTCGGCCCCATCGACGACAACATGCTCATCACCGCGGCGGCGTCCGGCGTACTTCTGCTTGGGACCCATGTGGGCCCATTGATCTGAGCGGCGCGATCAAGGCCCCGCCAGTGCCGGCTCCGCATCAGAGGTATGCGGCCAGCATGCCGCGCAGGTCGACACGGGCACGCAGTCGGCGGCAGAGCATGAAGATGCCGACGAATTTGCGATGCAGGAACAGGGTGGCGGGCTCGGGCAACCGGCTGAAGGCGTCGTCGAAGAACATCTCGCGGCCCCGGTTGTACACGCGCTCGAACAGGTCCGAGGCGCCGAAGTCATAGCGACCCTCATGGCGCAGGATCTCCCCGGACAGCCGGAGCAGTTCGATCAGTGCGGCCACCTTCTGCGGCGGGTCGTCGGTACCGATGTAGCCGAGCGCGACGGCGCCCGTGCGCAGCCCGCCTGGGTCATCCGCAAGCGCCGCCCGCGCCAGCAGCCGGTAGCTGTCCACCAAGCCGGCCGGCACGGCTCTCGCGGCGCCGAAATCGAGCAGCGCAATCCGGCCGCTGCCGGCGTCGTACAGAAAGTTGCCGAAGTTCGGATCGGTCTGCACCAGTCCGAACTCGAACAGCTCTCGCAGCAAAAGCCGGCACAGCAGCGAGGCGACACGGTCGCGTTCGGCGCGACGGTAGCTCGACCGCGCAAGGGTATCGATGGTGACGCCGTCGGCGAAGTCCATGGCCAAGATGCGGGTTGTCGATAGATCGGCATGCACTCGGGGCACGAAGAAGTCCGGGTCGTCGCCGAGCAGTGCGCGATAGGCGGTCAGGGATGCTGCCTCTGCGCCGTAGTCGGCCTCAAGGTGCAGTTGCTGGCGGGCCTCGTCGAACATCGGTTGCGGGTCGACCCCCTTCGGCAGCATGCCCAGCGAACGGGAGAGAAAGGCCAGATTGTCGATGTCGCTGTCGATGCTCTCGCGCACGCCCGGAAACTGGACCTTCACCGCGAGCCGGCGCCCGTCCGCGGTCTCCGCCCGGTGCACCTGGCCGATGGAGGCGGCCGCGATTGGCTGGAACTCGAAGCGTCGAAAGCCCTTGTTCCAGTCCCGGCCCCACTCTGACTCGAGCACCCGCAGCAGCTGACTCATCGGCATCGGCTCGGAACGATCCCGCAGCCTGGCCATGATTTCAGCGGCCTCTGGGGTAAAGACGTCGGCGCCATCCATGGACATCAGCTGGCCTATCTTCATGACCGCGCCGCGCATGCGCGCGAGGCGCTCCGCCAGGCGTTTGGTTGCCTCCGGACTCAGCTGGATGCGGCCCTGCTCGCCGTTACGGGAACGGGTCATCTCGACCATGCCGCGCAGCCCGATGCCGACGGCCAGGTCCGTGGTCGCACGGCCGAGATGCCACAGCCTGTTCAGACGCCTGCTCGGAACCGGCAGGCCGCTTGAGGTTGGGGTGCCAGACATTTGTTAGGCTCCGTTCGACCGTTTCTGGAGGGATGTCTACAGGCAGTGCAAATGTGCCCGATTAGGTTTGCGCGCAACCGTTCCAGCGTTGGTGCGTACTCGGTCAGTTCGTCAAACCCGTGCTACAAATCCCATCCGAGGACGTCATGAAGGCCCTTTGGCTCGACGGCAACCTGTCCCTGCGTGACGATGTACCGGTTCCTTCGCTGCAACACGGCGATGCCTTGGTGCGTGTCAGGATCGCCGGCGTTTGCGCGACGGATCTCCAGCTGCTGCGCGGCTATGGGACCTTCCGCGGCGTGCCGGGCCACGAGTTTGTCGGCGAGATCGCCTCGGCGCCTGATGCCCCCGAGCGGCTCGGCGAGCGCGTGGTCGGCGAGATCAACATCGCCTGCGGCCGATGCGCGCAATGCCGTGCCGGGCGCCCGGGCCATTGCGCGCGCCGCCAGGTGCTCGGCATACGCGCGCACAACGGCGCCTTCGCCGAGTACCTGTCTCTGCCGCTGGCCAACCTGCACGCGGTACCCGCCGCGATCGCGGACCGGGCCGCGGTATTCGCCGAGCCCCTGGCAGCGGCGCTTCAGATCCCGCAGCAGGTCGCGATTCGGCCTGGACAGCGGACGTTGGTCGTGGGTGCCGGCCGGCTCGGACAACTCATTGCGCGGGTGCTCCGGCTCAGCGGTTGCGACCTCGCGGTGGTCGCGCGGCATCCGCGACAGCGTGATCTGTTGACGCAGGCGGGCATCCGCTGGGTCGGCGAGGACCGGGTCCAACAGAACGGAGCCGACCTGGTCGTCGAGGCGACCGGCTCGCCGAGCGGGTTCGCGATGGCTCAGCGCGCGGTGCGCCCCTGCGGGGTCCTGCTCCTGAAAAGCACCTACGCCGGCCGCATCGAGGCGGACCTCTCGTCGCTGGTGGTCGACGAGGTCACGGTGATCGGTTCACGTTGCGGGCCGTTCGCGGCGACGCTGCGGCTCCTCGAGCAGGGGCTGGTCGATCCGACGCCGCTGATCGACGCCTGTCTGCCACTGAGTCAGGGGCCGGCGGCCTTGCGCCGGGCCGCGGAGCCGGGCGTGATGAAGGTCTTGATCGATTGTCGATGATCGGGCACTTGCCGGTCCGGCGGATCAGGTCGCCAGCCAGCGATCGACGACGCTCCGCAGCTCCTCTTTCGTGATCGGCTTCGGCAGGAAATCGTCCATGCCGGCGGCCAGGCAGGCATCCCGATCCTCGGCCATCGCATTGGCGGTCAGCGCGACGACCGGGGTTCGGGGCAGGGTGTGCTCGGTCTCGTAGTCGCGCAGCCGGCGGGTCGCCTCGTAGCCGTCCATGATCGGCATCTGCACGTCCATGAACACGATCTTGACGTCTGGGTCTGCGGTGAAGGATTCGACCCCCTCGCGGCCATCCGCGGCGGTCACGACCTCGAGACCGAGCTTTTCCAGCATGGTCCGGGCGACCGCCTGGTTGATGAGATTGTCTTCGACCAGCAAGACGCGTCCCGAGCGCGGCGCGTCGGAGGTCTCGACGGGCTGCGGTTCGTCTTGCTCGGGCGCGACCTGGGCATTGGGGATCGGGAAAGGGATCTCGACCTTGAACTCGGCGCCCTCGCCGGGGACGCTGTCGACCCAGACGCGCCCGCCCATGAGCTCCGCCAATTTGCGGCAAATGGCGAGCCCGAGCCCGGTGCCGCCGTAACGCCGCGTGGTGGTCGCGTCGGCCTGCGTGAAGGGGGCGAACAGTCGCTCCCGCGTCTCGTTGTCGATCCCGATACCGGAATCGCCGACCGCGAGCAGGAGCAGGCAGCGGCCATTGCCGTCCTCCAGCCCCGCCGCACGGACGTCGATGCGACCGCGCTCGGTGAACTTGATGGCATTGCCGATCAGGTTGGTCAGGATCTGCCGCAGGCGGCCCGCGTCCCCGAGCAGCAGCGTCGGCAGTGTGCCGTCGAATGTCAGGTCGAGTCCGAGTCCCTTGTGCTCCGCCTGCCGGCGGAAAAGCCCGACGACATCGGAGATGGTGCGGCTGGGATCGAACGGGGCCTGTTCCAGCTCCAGCCGGCCGGCCTCGACCTTCGACAGGTCGAGGATGTCGTCGATGATGGCCAGCAACGAGGTGGCAGAACGGCGCGCCAGCTCCAAGTACTGGCGTTGCTTGTTGTTGAGGCTGGTGTCGTTCAGCAGCTGCAGCATGCCGAGCACGCCGTTCATCGGCGTTCGGATCTCGTGGCTGGTGGTGGCGAGGAAGGCACTCTTGGCCAGATTCGCGGTCTCCGCCTGTTCGCGCGCCTTGCGCTGCTCCTCCTCGGAGTTGCGCAGCGCCGCTTCGATCCGCTTCTGTTCTCGTAGATCATGGATGCTGGCAAACAGCAGCAGGCGCTCGTCGAGCTTGATGCGCACCAAGGTCACTTCACAGGGCAGGTCGGCACCGTCGCGGTCGAGAAAGAGCCATTCGAAGCGCACGACCCCCTCGTCGAAGGCCGTCTGAACAAAATTCGGTCCCGCCTCCCGGGAGCGGCTGCCGTCTGGTTGCTCCGCCGGCGAGTGCTGGAACAGGTCAGAGATGCCGCCGACCGCGTCGTTGAAGCCAAACCAGCGGCTACTGACCGGGTTGAAGTCAACGATCCGCGAGCGGCTGTCGATCAACAGATAACCGTCGCTGGAGTGCTGAAAGATGGCCTGGAACTTCTCGGCGATGGACTTCTGGTCGCTGACGTCCACGTGGATACCGAGCATGCGCTGCGGCTTGCCGGAGTCGTCGCGCAACGCCCGGCCGCGCGCCATGATCCAAACGTAGTGGCCATCCTTGTGCTGCAGGCGATGGATGTTCTCGTACTCCGGCGTGCGGCCGTCCAGATAGTCCTGAATCAGCGCCTTGCAGCGCTCGGCATCCTCCGGATGCTGGCGCGACAGCCATTCGTCGACGTCGTCGCCGATCTCCTCGGGCCGGTAGCCGAGCTGCGCCTTCCATTGATCCGAGCGGTAGACCTGGTTGCTCTGCAGGTCCCAATCCCACAGACCGACATTACTGCCTTCCAGCGCGAGATTCAGGCGCTCCTCGTCGATGCGCAGCAGTTCCATCTGCTCCTCGATCACGCCCTGGTCGGCGTGGGTCTGCATCAGCGCGCCGACCTGCTGCGCGAAGACCGTGAAGGACTCGATCTGGTCGCTGTCGATACCCTTGTAGGCACCCGCCCCGTCTGCCGTCACGCCGCCGCAGATCCATGCGAATCGGCGCCCACCCGCCCCGCAGCAGGGACAGGCAACCAGCAAGGCAAGCCCGAGCGCCGCCAGCCGCGGCTCGTCCGCCCCTTGCCAAAGCGCGGCGACATCCGGATGCGACCCGCCTTCGCCGGGCTCGAAGCCGACGCTTCTCAGGAGCTCGGTCAGCGTATCCGCGGGCAGCCGATCCGAAGCGATCTTTGCCGCGGCACCCGGCTGCCGTTGCAGTGCGCCATCCTCGTCAAGCCCCCAGAACAGGCCGAACTCCAGCTCGAACAGATCGACCACCGTCTCCGCCGTGATCTCGGCGAAGCCGTTCGGGTCGCGGACGCAGATGGCGTAGGCGTTGTAGGCGTTGATACCGCCGAAGCGGGCCAGCTCCCGATCGAGCCGATCGCGGGTGTCGGAGAGCTGGTGCTGCAAGACGGCGAGGCTCTCCAGCTTGCGCCCGAGCTCCTCGTTGACCGCCCGCAGACGTTCGATATTGGCGTCCGCAGCGGAGGATGTGGTTGGGTCGTTCGACGTCATGCGGTCCCACCCTCTAAGCGGCGAACCGCCTGGGTGCGAGTCACCGGAAGGCGACCGGATACGACCGCGGGCTCAATAGCGCGGCGGCAGCGACGAAACACCGGCCCGCGACTGATCGAGAACGACACAAGCATGACGGAGACTCCTGTGACCGAGCTTCTTGTCTGCGCACGGATTGTAACCGTGAGTGGGTCGCGTCCGCAGACAAAATTTGTCGCTCAAGCAACTGCCTGCGCCGGGATGTTCCGCGACAGCTTACCAGGATTCCTTGTATGGGCGCAGATCGAGCTCGAAGGTCCAGGCATCACGCGGCTGGCGATGCAACCAGAGCAGCGTCTCCGCGATATGCCGCGGGTCGAGCAGGCCGCCCTGCCCCTTCGCCGCGGCAATCTCCGGCATGCGTTCGTACACGCGGGGCACGTCGATGATGCCGTCGATGATCAGATGCGCGACGTGAATACCGCTCGGGCCAAGTTCCCGCGCCATGCTGCCGGCGACGGCCCGGAGCCCTTGCTTACCCGACGCGAAGGCGGCAAAGCCCGCGCTCGACTTGACCGATGCGGTGGCGCCGACAAACAGGATCGAGCCCGATCCCCGCGGCAGCATCCGCCGAGCCGCCTCGCGCCCGAGCAGGAAGCCACCGTAGGCAGAGCCCCGCCACATCGTCTGGAACTGCTCCGCGCTGGTATCGACGACCTGGCCCATCGTGATCGCGGCGGCATTGAAGACCACCAGATCCGGCGTCCCGAAACGCTGCTCCGCGGCATCGAACAGCGCCGCAACCTGCGCCTCATCGGAGGCATCGGCGGGCATCGCCAGCACCTCGCCACCGCCGGCCTCGATTTCGTCGCGCAGCGCCGCCAGCGCGGCACCGTCGCGCCGGGACAGCACCAGCGGGAAGCCCTCCTGCGCGAGCCGCTTCGCCAGCTCCGTACCGGTTCCGGTTCCGGCACCCATAATCACCGCGCAGCCTGGATTCGACATGATCTCAGCCTCACTGGAATGAAAAAAAACGACTACCCGTCATCAGAAGATGCCTGGTCACTCGCGGCCCCGGCCTACTCCTCATGCAGGGCCTCGACTGGATCGAGGCCAGCGGCGCGCAACGCCGGCAGCACCCCCGCCGCGAGCCCGATCAGCGCCGAGGTGACCTCGGCGAGCAGGACGAAGTCCCAGGCGGTCCGCGTGGGCAGGGCCGGCACCGCGACCCCGATCAGCCAGGCCCCGCCGGCGCCGACCAGAAAGCCGAGGATGCCGCCGAGCAGCGCGAGCAGCAGCGCCTCCAGCAGGAACAGCGTCAGGATCTGGCCGCGCCCCGCGCCCAGCGCCCGCAGCAATCCGATCTCGCGGCGGCGCTCGCGCACCGCAATGGTCATGATGGTCAGGATGCCGATGCCGCCGACCGCAAGCGAGATGCCGCCCAAGGCCGCGACCACCGCGGTCAGCACGTCCAGCACCGAGCCTAGCACGTCCAGCATCTGGTCCTGGGTCGTGATGGTGAAGTCCTCGCTGCCATGGCGGCGGATCAGCAGCTGTCGCACCCGCTCGGCCACCGCGGCGCTGTCCGCGGCGCGGTCGTAGAGAAGATCGATCTCCATCAGGCTATCGCGGTCGAACATGGCCATGGCCCGCTCGACCGGGATGTAGACGGTGTCGTCCAGGTCGAAGCCAAGCATCTGACCCTTGCTCTCCATGACGCCGATCAGGCGATAGGGCTCGCCGCCGACGCGGATGCGCTCGCCGAGCGGCGAGGCGCTGCCGAACAGCTCCTTGCGTAACTTGGAGCCGAGTACTGCAAAGGCCCGCGCCGCACCGGCGCCCTCCGGCAGAAAGCGCCCCATGATCGGGCGCAAGGACCAGATCTCCGGCACCCTTGCGCCGGCACCGAATACCGTCGTGCGCCGGCTGCGGCCGCCCCCCTCCACGGCGGCATTGCCCTGCACGACGGGCACCACGCCATCCACATCCGCCACCTGGGTCAAGGCGCGGGCGTCGGCGAGACTGAGCGGGCGCACGTTGGAGATCATCGCGCCAGACATGCCCATGGTGTTGGTCTTGCCCGGCGCGACAGCGATCAGGTTCGTACCGAACTGCGTGAACTCCGCCAGCACGAAGCGGTGGATGCCCTCGCCGATTGCCGTTAGCAGCACCACGGCCGCGACGCCGATGGCGATGCCGGTCATGGTCAATAGGCTGCGACCGCGATGGGCGCGCACGGCGCCGAAGGTGTAGGCGGCGAAGTCGCGGCTCAGCATGGGGATGCAGGCTTGCTCGCGGACGTCAGCGGCAGGGGCCCGTCATCGGCCCGACAGCGCGACCACTGGGTCGAGCCGAGCCGCACGCCGGGCCGGCAGCAGCCCGAAGACCAGTCCGGTGGTCAGCGACACCGCCACGGCGGCCAGCGGCGCCCAGACAGGCACCGCGAGCTGAAAGGCATCGAAGCGCGCGTTGACGGCCCAGACCGCGGCATAGGCCAGCAGTACCCCAGCGACGGTTCCGGCGCCGGCCAGCAGCAATGCCTCGGTCAGGAACAGACCCATCACGTCCCGCTGCCGGGCGCCGAGGGCCTTCAGCAGGCCGACCTCGGCGGTACGCTGGGACACGGACACCAGCATCACGTTCATGATCAGTACCCCGGCCACGGCGAGGCTGATCGCAGCGATGCCGGCCACGCCCAGGGTCAGCGCGCTGAGGATGCGGTCGAAGGTGCCGAGCATGGCGTCCTGGGTGATCACCGTGACGTCGTCCTCGCCCTCGTGGCGCGCACGGATGATGCGGCGCAGGTCCTCGGCCGCCGGCGCCAGGTCCTCGCGGCTCCGGGCCTGAACCAGGACGCGAAACAGCGACGGGTTGTCGAACAGGGCCTGGGCGGCACCGACCGGCACGACCGCAAGGTCCGCCAGATTATCGCCAAGGGAGACGCCGCCGCTGGCGAGCAGACCGACGACGCGAAAGCGCCGATCGCCGATGCGGACCCGCTGGCCGATCGGATTGCCGTTACCAAACAGCTCCTTGGCGAGGGTTTGGCCGAGCACCGCGAATGGCGCCGGCCGTTCCGCGTCACCGGCGGGTAGGAAGCGGCCCGCGGCGAGCTGCAGGTGGCGCACCTCGAGGAAGTCCGCGGTGGTGCCGAGGATGGTCACCTCCCGTTCCAGGCTGCCGGCCGAGACCGGCGCCTGACCGATCGAGATCGGCGCCATCTGCTCGACATGGGTCGAACGCAACAGCGCGAGCGCGTCCTGCAGGGTCAGATCGCGCGGGGTCTCGCCGAGCAGCGGTGGCGGGCCGCCGGCCGTCTCGTTGCGTCCCGGCAGCACGATCAGCAGGTGCGTGCCGAGCTGCGTGAACTCATCCAGCACATAGCGCCGTGCCCCTTCCCCGAGGGCGGACAGCATCACCACCGCGGCGGTGCCGAAGGCCACCGCCAGCAGCGTGAGCCAGCTCCGGGCGGTATAGGCACTCAGCGCCCGCGCGGCGCTGGACAGCGTATCAGCGGCACGCATTTGTGCTCAGACGAGTGCGTCGGTCGCAGTGCTTGGGTCAGCCAGCACCGCGCCGTCATCCATGCGGATGCGCCGGCGGGCGCGATCGCCGAGGACCGGGTCGTGGGTGACGACGATTAACGTCAGGCCCCGTTGATTTAGACGCTCCAGCGCCGCGATCACATCCTCGCCGGAGGCACGGTCCAGGTTGCCGGTGGGCTCGTCGGCGAGGATCAGGCCCGGCCGCATCACGGTCGCCCGCGCGATGGCGACCCGCTGGCGCTGGCCTCCAGAGAGCTGGTCCGGACGATGATCGGCACGCGGCGTCAGCCCCACGGCCTGGAGCGCCTGCCCGACCCGCGCCCGCCGCTCGCGTGGCGCGATGCCCGCCAGCACCAACGGCAGCTCGACATTCTCCAGCGCGGTCAGTCGTGGGATCAGATGAAAGGCCTGGAAGACGAAGCCGATCCGTTCGCGCCGCAGCCGGGCACGGCGCTCCTCGGGCAGCTGCGCGGTCTCGAGACCGTCGAGTCGATAGCTGCCCGCGTCCGGGCGGTCCAGCAGGCCAAGGATGTTCAGCAGCGTGCTCTTGCCGGAACCGGACGGCCCCATGACGGCCGCGTAATCACCGTCGTCGAGCCTGAGGTTGACCGCGCGCAGGGCTTGCACCGCCTGGTCGCCGACCTGGAAGGTCCGCTCGATGCCGGCGAGCTCGATCACCGGTCCGAGCCCGGGTTGTCCTCGTCTGCTTCCGCGACGGCATGGGCGCCCGCCTCCACGCCTTCGCGGTCCAGCGACAGCACGACCTGCTCTCCCAGCTTGAGCCCGCTCCGCACCTCGGTGCGGTCCCAGTTCGCGATCCCCGTGGTGATGGTCCGCGCCTCGAGGGTGCCCATACCCGGCGACAATACCAGCACACCGGGGGTGTCCCCGGGGCGAATCGCCGCGGTCGGGATGTGCGGTACGTCCTCGCGCCGATCGACGACGATCTCCACATCGGCGCTGTAGCCGGCGAGCAGTGGGCTGTCCTTCGGCGGCTCGGCGATCACGACCTCCACCTCGACGGTGCGTGCCTGCTTCTCCAGGTCCAGCACGTAGGGCGCGATGCGCCGGACCGTGCCGGCGAAGGTGCGCTCACCGAAGGCATCCAGCGTGACCCGCGCGTCCAGACCAAGCTGCACCTTGGCTGCGTCTACCTCGTCGATGGGCGCCGAGATATAGAAGCAGCTGTCGTCAATCAGGTCCACCGCCGGCGGCGTCGGGATACCCGGCGGCGACGGCGTGACGTACTCGTTCAGCTCACCGGACACCTCGGCGACCACGCCGTCAAAGGGTGCGGTCAGCCGCGTGCGCTCGAGCTCCGCCCGCGCGACACCGAGCTGTGCGGCGTTCACCCGCGCGGTTGCCCGCGCCGCCTCGCAATCCGCCCGCCCGGCCTGCGCCGCGGTGATGGCGCGATCCACCGCCTCTTCCGAGGCCATGCTGCGCTGCTTCAACTTCACCTGCCGCGCCGCCTCACGCTCCGCCTGATCCGCGTTCAGGCAGGCCGCGCGCGCCTTCGCATCGCCGGCGTCGGCCTCGCGCTCGGCCAGGGTCACCTTGGCCTTCAGGTCCAGGTTCCACAGCTCCAGCAAGAGTTGGCCGGCCTGCACCCGATCGCCCTCGTGCACGGCCAGGGTCGCGATCTGGCCGCCGGTGCCCGGCGCCAGCTTCGCCCGGCGGCAGGCCATGACGGTCCCGGCGCGGGTATTGGCGACCACATCCTCAACGGTGCCGCGCTCCACCGTCGCGACCCGCACCTCGACCGGCTGCGGCCGCGAGAGCCACCACCAGGCCAGTCCGGCGGCGGCCAACGCCGCAGCGATCCACAGGGTTCGGGTGAGCAGTCGCATGACGTGCTTAGGACCTCACTCAGCCGGACGGTCCAGGCCGGCCGCATGACCGGGCGGCGGCGGCGCAAAAGCGAAAGGGCTTGCGGCATATTGCCGCAAGCCCTTGCTTTGTTTCGCTAATGTGGTAGCGGGGGCAGGATTTGAACCTACGACCTTCGGGTTATGAGCCCGACGAGCTGCCTGACTGCTCCACCCCGCAACTAAGCTGCGCATAATAGCGGTGACCGAGGCCTTTGACAACCCCTGACGTCCATCGGGTCATCGAGCTTCGGTACATTCCTCAGTATCTATGGGGTATCTAAGGCGCCGCGGGAGGATATCAAGCCCGCTTTTCGCGGCATCCCTCCCCGTGTGATCGCGCGTGGTTGCGACGAAGAGTACGGCACATTCCTCAATCTGCCGATGAGACGATCGCCTGCGGTTGAAAATCTTGGTCGCGCCAGTCAATTTGACCGCCCAGACCATCAACCGCCATGGACCAAACCCGGTATGTCGACGCCGAGCCTCCTCGATAGCCTACCCCAGCCTTTGGATAATGCCGCTGCGGACGCCGTGCGCACCGTCTACCACCTCTACGATCCACCGCTGTGGCTAGTGACCGCGGCCGCGGATCAACCCAACGACGAGCCGCCCGAGCGCAGGATACGCGGGGGATGCATTGCCACCTTCGTCGCCCGCGCGTCCATCGTGCGCCATCTGCCGCGCATGGTCGCCGGCATCGCCCGTCACCACCATACATGGCAGGTCATCGAGACCAGCGGCCGCTTCGCGCTGCATCTGCTGCCGCAGAATAGCTTGGACCTGGTCAGGCGTTTCGGGATGCACTCCGGACAGGATGTCGACAAATTCGCCGGTCTGGCCGACCTGCGCACTGCCAACGGCAGTCCCAGGGTGGCCGGCACCCTGGCCTGGCTAGACTGCCGCGTCGAGACCAGCCTGATCACCGGCGATCGCAGCGTCTATCTGGCTGCCGTGACCGGCGGCGGTCTGGCCAATGGGCTCGCGGGCCATGTGTCGGAAGCGGTTAACGAACCACCGCTGACCGTCGGACGACTGATGGAGTTGGCACCGGCGGAGATGCGCGCCGAGCTCGACCGCCAGTATGAGCGAGACGGCGTCGTCGATGCCGAGGCGATTCGCGCCTGGCGCGCGCAGCGGTAACGTCGGTCCGGGCGCAGTCTGGACCCAGCGTACGGCTTCCCGTCACGGCCTTCGCGTACACTCAGGCGCAACCCAGGACCGAAATCCAAACCCACGGACCGAGATTCCCGATGCAGCTGCAATCCCACAAGACCAAGATCGTCGCGACCATCGGTCCGGCCTCCGACCATCCGGAGGTGCTGCGGAAGCTGATCGTTGCCGGCCTCGGCATCGCCCGGCTCAATTTCTCCCACGGCGACGCCGATTATCACGCAAGGCTGATCGGGCGTATTCGCGACGCCGCCGGCGAGACCGGCCGCCGTGTCGCGATCATGGGCGACCTGCCCGGGCCGAAGATGCGGATCGGCGACCTGGCCGACGAGCCGGTCGAGCTGGTCCGCGACGAGCAGATCACGCTGACCACGGAGGATTGTGTCGGCGATGCATCGCGGGTCAGCGTGAGCTTCGCGGGCCTGCCGGGGGCCGTCAAGCCCGGTGACAAGTTGTTCCTGAACGACGGCTTTATCCTGCTCAAGGTCGTCGAGGTGACCGAGACCGAGGTGGTCTGCAAGATACGCGCGGGCGGCGAGCTGCGCTCGCGCAAGGGGCTCAATCTGCCTGGGATCGATCTCGGCATCGGCGCCTTCACCGAAGACGACCACGGCTGGCTGCGCTTTGCCGCCGAGCACGGAGTCGACGCCGTCAGCCAATCCTTCGTCGCCACCGCGGATGACATCGCCGCGGTTCGCGCCGCCGCCAAGGCCCTGGACTATCAACCCTTCATCATCGCCAAGATCGAGCGCGCGACCGCGCTCGACAATCTTGACGCCATTCTCGACGCCGCGGACGGGATCATGGTGGCCCGCGGCGACCTCGGCGTCGAGATTCCCATCGAGACCATCGCCGTCGCCCAGCGCCGCATCACCGAGAAGGCGAATCTGCGCGGCAAGCCGGTGATCACGGCGACGCAGATGCTCGAATCCATGGTCACCTTTCGGCGCCCGACCCGCGCCGAGGCCACCGACGTGGCCAATGCCGTGCTCGGCGGCACCGACTGCATGATGCTGTCCGCCGAGTCGGCTATGGGCCGCTTTCCGGTCGCCTCGGTGGAGATGCTGGCCGGCATCGCCGCCGCGATCGAGCCGGAGCGCGACAACCGGATACTGGCCCAAGCGCTGGGTGCCTATGGCGGCACTGGTAATCTGCGCGCGGTGGACCTGATCGCGCACAATGTCTATCACACGGTCGATCGCAGTGCGCCGCGGGCGATCACGGTACCGACCCGCAGCGGCAACACCGCGCGCAGCATCGCCCGCTTTCGTCTGCCCTGCTGGATCGTCGCCTTCAGCCCGAATCCTGCCACCTGCCAAGCGCTGCAGTTCTCCTACGGCGTGCACGCGGTCGACGTCGACGGCGATCGTGGCGACTGGAGCGGTTTCGTCCGCCACTGGCTTGGCGAGCAGGGCGTCGACTCTGGTCTGGTGCTCCTCACGCAGGGGCCATCCGAAGAGTACCCCTGCGGCAATCACCGCCTGGAAATCCTGGAGCTGGACCTCGTGCGCGGCCAGGAGTGCGCATGATCGCGGCGGCTCGCGGCAGTCGATGAGCCTGGACGATCGGCCCGCGTGGGTCGCAACGCCCGACGGACGGCGGCTCGCTTACTCCGTCTATGGGGATCCAAGCGGCGGTCCGGTGCTCTACTGCCACGGCTTCCCGAGCTCGAGGCGCGAGGCCATGCTGCTGCACGCGAGTGCGGTTGCCGTCGGCGCCCGCATCATCGCTGCGGATCGGCCCGGCTATGGCGATTCGGACGACCTGCCCGGGCGCAGCATCGCGGACTGGGCCGATGACATCGTGCTCCTCGCCGACCGGCTTGGCCTGCAACGCTTTGCGCTGATGGGCGTATCCGGTGGCGGCCCCTACGCGCTGGCCTGCGCCGCCCGTATCCCGGAGCGACTGAGCACCTGCGGACTGGTGTGTCCGCTTGGGCCAATCTACCTGGACGTTCTGCTGCGCGGCATGAACTGGGCCGTCCGCTCCAACCTGACGATCGGCCGCCAGCCTGCCTGGGTGTCCAACCTCGTCTTCAGCACCGCGACCACATCAGTTTTGGAGCGCTGGCCGGCACTGGTCGAGAAGGTCCGCCATATCGCTGCCCCGCCGGTCGATCGGGCCGTCCTCGCGGAGGGCGACAACGCCGCCATCCTGAACCAGACCATTGCCGACGCCATGCGCAACGGCGCGTCTGGTGCCCGTCGCGATCTCGTCCTCTACACCCATCCATGGGGTCTGGACTTCGCGCAAATCCGCCAGCGCATCCACATCTGGCACGGCCAGGCCGACGGCACCGTCCCGATCGAGCACGCCCGCTTCTACGCCGCCCAGCTCCCGAATGCACGCCTCATCGAATTGGAGGGCGAAGGCCACTACTCCGTCCCCCTGCGCCACAGTGGCCGCATCCTCGCGACCCTGCTCGGCGATTGACCGCGCCAAGGCGCCCGCCTATCATTATTCGACCGTCGCGGGCGCGTAGCTCAGTGGGAGAGCACTGTCTTCACACGGCAGGGGTCGCTGGTTCGAACCCAGCCGCGCCCACCAATTA
>Ga0316580_10000065_pt1 | contig 17841 bp, 15 predicted proteins | sample S0NA_2_FD_204519 | JGI IMG/M metagenome (GOLD analysis project Ga0316580, IMG submission 204519) | Rhizosphere microbial communities from salt marsh grasses in Alabama, United States - S0-2_160517rDrB | ecosystem: Host-associated > Plants > Roots > Rhizosphere | place: USA: Alabama | collected... | reverse complement strand
GGAATATGAAGCGCTCAACGAGAACTTCCACACCCGCGGCAAAAGGCAGGAGGAACAGGTCGCCGTGCTGCACGAACTTTGGACCCGCCCGTTGGTTACTTTGAAAGGGCAGTGGCACTCTATTTCCGATGCTGGGTTGAACCCGCTGCCCGTACAGCAGCCGATTCCGATCTGGTTCGGCGGCGGCGCCGATGTTGTCCTGGAACGCATCGCTAAAATGGGCGACGGCTGGATGCCTAATTTACGCTCGGCGTCCGGCGCTGCTCCCTACTTAGAGCTACTAGATCGTTACCTGGCTGAAAACGGCCGTTCGCGCGCCGATATCGGTATCGAGCCGCGCATCGCCTGGCACAGGGGAGATTTAGATCATCTCCTGCGCCAAAAAGAAGAATGGCAGGCCCTCGGCGCCACCCATCTCTCATTGAACACGATGAACGCCGGCTTCACAACGGTGGATGAACATATTGAGGCGCTAAGACAGTTTGCAGAAAAGTGAGATAGAGAATTGAGATAGAGATAGAGGAGAATTCCGCACCCCGAATTCCGCATATACCCAAATCCTCAATCCCAAATCCCAAATTCTCTATCTGTGCTACAATCTCCCCCATGGAAATTCTTGGTGGTCCTTATTACGCCGTCGCCGGAGCCGGCGAATCACATGGGCCGGGCATCACGACCATTGTCTACGGCTGCCCGCCCGGTTTTAAAATTTCACGCGAGGCGATTCAGGTCTATCTCGACCGCCGCCGTCCCGGGGGGACGCGCCATGGGACGCCGCGGCAGGAGAAGGATAAGCTCCTCTTACTGAGCGGCCTGTACCAAGAGGACCACGTTTTGCTGACTTCGGGACCTGAACTGCAGGCGGCCGTCGGCGATGCGCTCTTTTCCACCCCCAGCTATGAGGAAGGCTACACCACAGGCGAACCGATCAGCGCTGTGGTACTGTCAACTGGTACACGTTCGAGTCACTATACGCAATTTGAAGGTTCCGAAGGAGAGGTGCGTCCGGGACACACCGACCTGGTCAAGTATTACCAGTCCGGCGGTAATGTGGATATCCGTGGCGGCGGCCGTTCCAGCTATCGCTCGACTATTTCTGACGTCATCGGCGGCTCTGTCGCCCGCATCATTTTAGGCAAACTCTTCGGCACCCACTTTCTATCATCCATTGTGCAGGTTGGCCCCTTAAAAACCCGCTACACGCTGCAAAATTACTACGCCAATGTTCTGAACGAAACAAAGGAGTCCTCATTTCCCGGGCAGGCAATCACCGTGGTTGAGGAGCTGTTGGAGGCTTCGGAAATTCGCAGCCTGGATGAAGAATTCGCCCGCGAGGCGGCTGAGCTGATAAAGCAGACGCGCATTGATGGGGATTCATTGGGCGCGTTGGTCGAAGTAACGGCCGTAAATGTGCCTCCACTGGTTGGAGAACCGCTCTACAACAGCCTCAAGGCGCGGCTCATGGGCACACTGGGCGGGCTGCACGCCGCCCAATCCTGTGAAATAGGGGATGGCCTAGAGGTCGTGGCCCGGCGCGGCAGCGAGAATAACGATCCCATTCGCCGCCAGGGTTACCAGGCTAACAGCCATGGCGGCCTGATCGGCGGCATCACCACGGGCATGCCCCTGGTCTGTCGCGTCGGTTTTAAGCCGACATCCTCAATCGTCAAGACGCAGCAGTCGGTGCGCAAAGATTTACAGGAGATTGATTTTCAGTTAAAGAAAGGGCGGCACGACCCCTGTGTGGGCGTGCGCGCGGGAGTGACCCTGGAATCGCGCATGGCCATTGAACTGCTCAATGCCGTACTGGCACAGGAAGCGCGCCAAATCGATACAGAGCAGTTTAAACTCTTCTAACCCTCATGCCCTACTTTCCTCCTGATCGCCTGGTCCCGGCCGGATTCCAGACCAAACACCTGTTTCTTGAACCGTTAATGCCGGAACATGTCCAGCGCGATTATGAGGCGGTCATGGAGAGCCGCGAGCAGCTGCGCCTGTGGTCGGGCCAGGATTGGCCGGCCGCTGATTTTACCCTGGCCGACAACCTGCAAGACTTGAAAGATCATTGGCGCGAACACCAGCAGCGCGTCGCTTTTACCTACACGGTTCTCAACCCGGCGCAGCAAGTATGCCTGGGCTGCGTTTACCTGCGCCCTTTGTCCGAACTTCTGGCGGCCAACCCGCAGCAGTTACAAGGTGTGGCCGAGGATGAGACGCTGGTGCGCTTTTGGCTGCGTACCTCCCAGCCGGCAGGCGATTTACAGAGCCACCTGCTGCACGTACTTTGCCAATGGCTGAACAACCAGTGGTTCTTCTCGCGGGTTTTATTTGAAACGCGGGAAGCGAACCTGCCCCAGGCAACCTTCTTCAACGCGTCGCCCATGCGGCAGGTGCTGGCCCTGCACATGCCGGACCGCGGGGGAATGCATTTGTTTTATGATCCATTCGGCCGTCAACGTCCCCAGGTCAAAGCGGCCGTTCGGGCAGCAACTCCTCGCAGCACCTACCCGCGTTTGCCTCGCGAAGAATTCGAAGCACTGGTGGTGGAAGCTGTAGTCGATTTACCGGTCTACTTTCAGGAACATCTACAAAATATTGAGATTCTCATCGATAACTGGGCCGGACCCTATGAACAGAAATCAATCGGCGCCGGACCTGGTTCGCTCATCCTCGGTCTCTACCAGGGCATCCCTCTCACCGAACGCACCTCCGGGTACAATCTAGTCGCTCCGGACACGATCACGCTTTACCAGGGAGCAATTGAACTGGTCAGCGGCGGTGACTTCGAGCATATCCGTGCCCAGGTCAAACACACAGTGATACACGAAATAGCTCACCACTTCGGCATCAGCGACGACCGCCTGCGCGAGCTGGGGGCGTATTAGAAAGATTGGTCCAATCGCGCTTCCAGATTGGTCCAATCTAGCATAAAAATGTGCTAACCGACAATAGTAGGATTGGACCAATCTCCTGTAGAGATCTATGTTATAATTTATTCCAATGCGTCCGGGCTTCCCGCCTGGATGAAAGAAGGGTTGTTAGCTGAGGAACAGGAAGGGTACAAACATGGGCGAGAGCGAACAGATGGGTATGGATAACGGGATTGATGCCGGCACTGATGGGCAAGAACCAGAAAAAAGGTATAAGAAAAACGGCAAACTGCGCACCGATTTCTATGAAAAAGAGCTGCAAAGATTACAAGAGGAACTGGTCAAACTGCAGTATTGGGTGCGCACCAATAATCTGAAGGCGGCGATCATCTTTGAAGGACGCGATGCGGCCGGCAAAGGCGGGGCTATTAAACGCATTACCGAACGCACCAACCCGCGCGTCGTGCGCGTTGTGGCCCTGGGCATTCCCACGGAAAGAGAAAAGTCAGAGTGGTATTTCCAGCGCTGGGTAGCTCATCTGCCCGCCGGCGGCGAGATCGTCCTTTTCGATCGCAGCTGGTATACCCGGGCGATCACGGAGTGGGTACATGGCTTTTGCACCGAGGATGAATATTGGGAGTTCTTGCGCTCCTGCCCCCAATTTGAACGCATGTTGCTGCGCTCGGGTATGGTGTTATTGAAATACTGGTTCTCGGTGAGCGATGAAGAGCAGGAACACCGTTTCCAGCAGCGCTCCCAGGACCCGAGCCGGCGCTGGAAGTTAAGCCCGATGGACATCGCTTCGCGCGATAAGTGGGAAGAGTTTTCGAAAGCCAAGGATCGCATGTTTGATTATACGGATATCAAGCAGGCGCCCTGGTACGTGGTCAACTCGGATGATAAGAAGCGCGCGCGGCTGAACTGTATTCACCACATTCTGGAACAAATTCCCTACGAGGATATTTTGCCTGACCCGATTGAGCTGCCGCCGGTAAGGAAAGGCACGGGTTATGTCAGACCGCCAATCGAAGAGCAGACATTCGTTCCCGAAATTTACTAGCTTTCCGCTGCTTTCTCTCTTCCAAATGTATCGAGGTCGATGATCGCCTTCACAAGGTCATCTTCTCGTTCAAAGCGGAAGCCTAATTTTTTACAAACCTTGATCATGCCCAGGTTCGTGGCTAGCATGTAGGCGATGACTCGATCGATTCCTTCGTCACGGCCGACTTGCAGCAGCCTGGTCAGCAGCACCGTCCCCAGACCTTTCCCTTGAAAATCATCGCGCACAAGAATGGCGAACTCCGCTTCCTGCGGGTCAGGCATGCGCGTCAGGCGGCCGGCGGCGACGATCTCCGGTTCGGCCGTGTCCGGGTTTTGCCAGGTGATGACCAGGGCAATCGTGCGATCGTAATCAACATGGCATAGGCGGGTCAGACGCTCGTGAGCCACGCGATCGCTCAATTCAAAGGCGCGGAAGTAGCGCATATAGACGGATTCTTCCGAAAGACGGGCCTGAAAATCGGCCATGAGCGGTTCGTCTTCGGGGCGAATCGGCCGTATGACAAATTCAATCCCCTCGCGGTTCGTGAACTCTTCCACATACTGCGTCGGATAGGGACGTACAGCGAGGCGCGGCAGTTCTTCTTTCTGGACATCAAGCCCATACAGTTCAACAGCGGCCTTGAAAACCATCGGCGCGTCATGCAGGATTAACAAAGGATCGATGGTTATGGTCTTGATCCACGGCTGTTGGGCGACGAGATAGCTGAAACGGACCAACAAGTTTTCCAGGGCGCTCATATCGATCGTCCCGGTATTGTACATCGCTTCGTAAACGGCCGTACGTTCCATCATCCGCCGCGCCAGGATCGAGTTTAACGGCGGCAGGCCCAGATCGATATCCGCCACCAGCCTGCCTACGTTCCCTCCCAGACCAAATTTCAATATGGGACCTAACTGCGCATCAGGATAGGAGGCCAGCTGCAAGGTAAATTCACCATCCATGTTCAGGAAGGGCTGCACCACTGCTCCCGCAAAACCGCTTCCCTCAGCGGCCATGGTTTCAATTCTCAGATAAGCGCCTCGCACCTGACCCTCATCTTTCAATCGCAGCTGCACCGGCGCTAATGCCTCTTCATCTGTCGTGTAAGCCCGCAAAACGACCGGGTAACCCATATCCTCCGCCCGGGCGACGGCTTTATCGGCGCTGTGAACCAGGTACTCTTCAATGACCGGGATGCCATAAGCCTCGAGGATTCGTTTGGATTCGATACCAGTCAGCCGAGTACGGCCGTTTTCTCGAATCCCAGCAATCAGTTCTCCGGTCAAGAAGCGCTTCAAGGATTCTTCATCATCACCCACCGGCAAAGTAGGCGTTTCATATAAACTGCTCAATCGCCGCTGATAGCGCCACATATAGGTGAAGATTCGCGCCGCCGTATCCGGATAGTCAAAGGTCGGGATGTTGGCCTTATTCAGTACGGCCGTTCCCTCGGCGACATCCTCACCGCCCATCCAGCTTGCCAGCACCGGCTTGCCGTACGGATAACCGGCCGGCCTGTCGTACAGCGCTTTCAACGCCTCGGCCGTCGCCACGGGTTCGGTCATTCCCTGCGGGGTCAGGATCGCCAGCAGACCATCGCTTTCGCTGTCCTTAGACACAATGGAGATAGCCTCTTTGTACCGTTTAGCGCCGGCATCTCCCAGCAAATCAATGGGATTGTTGCGGCTCCAATGAGCGGGCAAGGCTTCGTCCAGAGCAGCCATTAAGGAGTCGGAGAGAGGAGCCAGCTTTCCCCCGGCAGCTACCAGGGCATCCGTGGCCGAGACACCCGGCCCGCCGGCGTTGGTCACAATCGTCAGGCGCGGTCCCAACGGCCGGGGCTGCTTAGCCAACACTTCCGCCAGCGAGAATAATTCATCGATGGTATTAACGCGCAGGACACCACAGCGGCGAAAGGCGGCGCTGACCGCCAGATCATTTCCGGCATCCACCCCGGTATGCGCAGCCGCGGCGCGCGCCGCTTCCGGCGAGCGTCCCGGCTTCATGACGATAATCGGTTTTGTCAGGGCTACTTCACGCGCCGCGGACATGAACGAACGCGCATCGCCGATGGTTTCCATATAGATCAGGATGCTCTTCGTGCGCGGGTCATCGCCGAAATAATAAATCAGGTCGCCCCAATCGACGTCCATCATCGAGCCGGTGGAAATAAAACTGCTGATACCCACATTCTCACGGATCGACCAATCGACAATGGCCGTGAACAGAGCGCCGCTCTGGCTGGCAAAACCGACGTTCCCTTTAAGAGCCATCCGCGAAGCAAAGGTCGCGTTCAAACCATTGTAAGGATTCATGATGCCCATGCAGTTGGGGCCTACCAAACGAATCGTTCCCTTTTTTGCTTCGGCAAGCACGGCCGCTTCCAGCGCCGCCCCCCTGGCGCCGGTCTCTCTAAAGCCGGCGGAGATGAGGACCGCGGATTTAACGCCCGCGTCCACACATTGGCGAACAACTTCAGGCACCACCTCCCCCGGAGTGGCGACAACAGCGAGATCAATGGGCTCCTCGATCAAGCCTACATGATTGTAGCTTGGCAAACCAAGGACCGAGCGATACTCGGGATTGACGGCATAGACCCGGCCTTCGTAAGGGGATTCGAGCAGATTCGTGAGGATGGTACGGCCGATGCTCCCCGGCCGTTCAGAAGCGCCGATCACAGCCACGCTGCGCGGCGAAAACATCACATCCAGCGGGTTTCCCGTGTAGCGTAACACGTTATGCGACGTGCCGCGTGTGAGGTCGCTCATCAAGCCCCCTATGAGCTTATAGATTTCAGCGTTTTATTGTATTTCTTTTCGCCTATCTGCTCTTGTTCCAACAGCACGTTGAGCAGATAAGGTAGAGACATGATGGAATGGAGGCGGTACCCTTCTTCACGCAGGGCTTCCGCACCGCCCTGCTCCCGATCGATCAGCACGACCGCATCGGTGACCCGTAAGCCACCGGCTTTTAAGGCGGCGATGGTTTGCACAATGCTGTCGCCGCTGGTCACCAGATCGTCAATGACAATGGCCGTGTCGCCAACCGTATAAACCCCTTCAATTGCTTTCCCTGTACCATAGCTTTTGGCCGTTTTCCGCGGGTAGATCAAGGGCTGGTTCATGTCCAGGGCAATGGCTGTACCGATCGGCAGCCCGGCTAGGGGCGTTGCCGCGATCACATCGTATTCCAGCCACTCCAGAACGGTACGATAAGCGCCGGCGACCTCGCGCAAAGCTTCGGGAAATGAAGCCAGCACGCGCATATCGAGGTAGACCCGTGATTTCTTACCACTGTGCAGCTTAAACTTCCCAAATTGGACGGCGCCAATATCATAGAGCGTGACGGCCAACGATTCTAATGGTGTCAAGGAATTGTCAGACATTTGCCCAAATCATGGCACAAAGTGCAAGAATAATCAAGGGTAACTTGATATCTTTCAAGTTCTCAGACCGGGTGCCGAGTAGTAATTTCCCAGGAGGCCACGATCAGGCCTGTTTGAGGTTGCAAACATACGAATCCGTTCCCGCCTCTTTCACAACTTGGTATGTTATAATTGCTTATACTTAACTAGGATGAGCGGAGTCTATTTTTAAATCAAATTGGAGAGAAATATGAACCAAAGCACCTTCAGCTTTAGCAGGAACCGCGTGGCTATGGTTTTGTTCGTCACGCTGATTGTTCTCATCTCGGCAAGCGTCGCGCTTGCCTCCAGTTCAGGCCCGGGAGCACAATCTGAATCGCTTTCAGCGCCGGCATCTGCGGACGCCACGTGTGTTGAGGGGATTGTCAACGGCGGATTTGAAGACAGCACCGGTTGGATTTTGTCGGCGACCGAATATACAGCCAAATATGTTACCAGTCCGGAACCGGTGCATAGCGGCACAAGGTCTGTGCGTACCGGTATTGTGAATCCGGCGAACAATCGTTACAGCTACTCCAGCGCCCGCCAGATGGTCACCATTCCCAGCGGTACGGAGAACATCAATTTTAATTTCTGGATCTATCCCCAGACCACTGAGGATCAATCCATCCCCCTTTACCTGCCTGAAAATCCATTGGCCATCGATGAAGCGGATGCAGTGAATGTCAGCGACTGGCAGTTTGTATTCATTCTCAATAAGAACGGCCAGGAACTGAAGCGGCTGCTGTACCGCCGCCAAAACGTGGATGCGTGGCAATATTTTAGTTTCGATCTTTCAGATCTCAAGAATCAAGGCACCTTGCAGGTCTACTTCGATACATTTAATAACGGCGTGAACGGGATCACGAGCATGCATGTCGACGACGTATCGATGCAGTTATGTGATGGAGAACCACCGGTCGAGACACAGGGCTCTATTGAAGGGTCTGTCTCTCTTCAGGGACGGACTGATTTCAGCGATGTCCAGGTTTGTGCTGCAGACGGCAGCGCGACTGTCTGCGGTCAAACGGATTCAGCAGGGGATTACAGCGTGGATGTTCCCGCCGGCACTTACGATGTTACTGCTGCCAAAGAGCTCTACCTGGATGGGGAAAAGCAAAGTGTAGCGGTCACCGCCGGGAATGTAACGGCCCTGAATTCGGTTACACTGCTCGGTGGAGACACGAACGATGACTGCGCGATTAATATCTTAGATTTATCACTTGTTGGGGGTCACTTCGGTTTAAGCTGCGGCGATACCAACTGGGATGAACGCGCGGATATCAATGTCGACTGCAATGTGGATATTCTCGATCTCTCGCTGCTCGGTGGTAATTTTGATAAAAGCTGCCCGGTTCCCTGGAATTAAGGCGGCCGAAATTAATAATGCCTCGTATCTGATCGCCGCTGCGGACAGCGCTTCCATCAGCGGGCGCGATCGAGGCATTCGTATCGTAATTTCAAATTTAAGGTTGATGTGTAAGTTTAGTAACAGATTTATCAATTTTTAGATATTCGCGCAGCGAGTAAGGAGTGTGTCATGAAAAAACCCAATTCCAAGGTTTGGGTAACCTTATTAGTTTTAACCTTTAGTTTAATTGTGGTTATGCTGGCCGGTTCGGCAGCGGCGGAAGATGAGGCAATAGCCACGCTTGCGCTCGATCCGGCAGGCCCGGTAGTCATGAGCGTCGGCATGAGTTCCGATATGGATATTACACTGACCGACGCCACTAATGTTTATGGCGCTCAATTAGCCTTGAGTTTCGACCCGAATATAATCCAGGTTTCCGGCGGACAGCTTACCCCGGGCACCTGCCCGCAACCCGATTTCTTGCAATCCAACGTCGCTAACAATGCCACGGGTGTGATCAATTATGTCGTGTCCCAGCTCAACCCTACAGCGCCATGCACCGGCGGTGTGGTGGCAACGATCACCTTTGAGTGTGTCGCTGAAGGCCAATCGGCCGTAACATTTACGAACAGCATCATCTCTGATCCAAACGCGACTGCAATCCCGCATACGCCCGTCGGCAGCTCAGTAGTATGTGAGCAGGCTGCCTTCCAAGTCACGGGTACGGTAGCGCTTCAGGCCTGGCCTGATCCAAGCGGCGTGCAGGTATGGCTGTTCGACAGCTTCGGCCATGTCGATGGTCCGGTTGAAGTTGGATCCGATGGCACATTCACATTGGTAGCCAATGATGCAGCCGAGACGTACCGCGTGGTAGCTGAATATGACCGCTACCTGAGTGCGGAAGCAACAGATATCACGGGAACGAACGGCACGACGGTCAACTTGGGTCTGACCACGTTACGAGCCGGGGATATTAACGGGGATGGGGTAATCAATATCCTGGACCTGACCGCTTTGGGCGGCAATTTCAATAAAACTTCACCACAAGTATGGGCGCCCTAGTCCAAGCTAGGAGTCTCTTTTTAAAGCGGCGCAAATCCCTATTAAGCGGATTTGCGCCGCTTCTGCTCACTCTCATCATCCTGATCGGTACCGGACAACTGCGGGCCCAAAACAGCACCGTAGTTCTCCTGGAGCCACAGCCCCTAAACCTCAATCAAGGCGAAACAAGGCGCATGGTGGTGCGCATTGAGGATGCTGTGGATGTTTTCGGGGTTCAAATAGACTTAACTTTTGACCCAAGCCGCATCAAGGTGCTTGATGAGAATGAGACGAAGTCCGGTGTACAAATCCTGGCCGGTGACTTCCTGCCTTTAAGCGGGGGGTTCGAGGCGGCCAATGAGGTTAATAATGAGACCGGACTCTTGCGCTATGCCTATTCGCGCATGGCGCCGGCCGAGCCTGCTTCCGGCAGCGGCACTCTGTTTGAGTTCGAAGTAGAAGCCCTGGAATCCGGACCTGTTGAACTTCAGTTTGCCCAGGCAATCGCCGCCGCTCCGACAGGCGCGGAGATAGAGATACAGGTGGGGACATCCGACGGAATTAGCGGCACCGTATTCGTTCCCAATCCTACAGCTCCCGCAGCAGCCGCAGCAGCAGCGACAGCCACGGCTGCCGAGGCCGAATTAACCACCGCCGCACCAACCGCAACAGCGCAAACTGCCGAAAACCCCTCGCAGCCCACCGTTAGCGCACCATCCGCTGCGACCTCCTCCTCCGGCGGCAGCACGTCCCCGGAGAACAACCCCACCGCCGCGGCGCAGGCGGCAACGGCTGTTCCGGACACTGGTGCGCCTACAGCAAATAATACTCTAGCGCCCTCAAACGATAATGATTCTGAACCGGCTGTAGAGCCTGGCGAAACGGCCGTCGTGCCTGATTCCCCCACTCCGGCATCCGCCGCCGCTGAGGAAATCGCCGCCGTTCCCGGCGCTTCAGATGAAGAAAACGCGGCGCCTACGGCCGAAGCAACCACACCGCCATTGATCGTGATTGGGCAGGATCAGAGATTAGAAGATATTCAGGTTCAGACCCCAACCCCTGCCCCTGCGGCGAATAGTGAGGGTACAATCGGAAGCATCAGCCTGGCGGTTGGCTTGATAGTTTTATCTATCGTCCTGATTGCCGCCTGGTTTTTAATGCGCATCAGATCTGGTGCATGAGCAGGCTTTAATTACTGGTTTCCTCAAAGTTGATTCGCTCAGGCATTTAGGTTTCACCATTTAGGACGAAGTATCCGCTCCTAGCAGTTTATCGTAGCACATGATAAGGAAACCGTACGGAGAGAAAGAATGTCAACCTTTGATGATCGCCAAAAATATTATCAACAAACGCGTATCAGGTTCCTAGTAATAATTTCCGTTTTGATGCTGGCCGCCGCGCCAATTTTCTTCCTCATCTTTCAAGCGCGCTCCGCTGCGGCTGCCGGGGCGCAAGATTTCTCCATCTGGCTTGACGGCCCAGCTCAAGCTGATCCGGGGGAAATAATCTCAATGACCATCGAAAGCGACGCCACGGGATTGTATGGCGCTCAATTTGATATCAACTTCGACCCGGCAATCTTCCAGGTCCTAGACGCGGATGGGGAGACGGACGGCATTCAAATTCTTCCCGGGGACTGCCCTCTTCCAGAATATATCCAAGAAAACACTGTAGATAACATTGCCGGAAATATTTCCTACGTCGCGATATCGTTAAACCCTACTCCACCTTGTGATGGTGGGACCGTGGCTTCTTATCAACTCCAGGTCCTTGAAACGGCGGGCTTAGGAAGCACGGTGCTGGGGTTCGAAGACGTGTTACTGGCCGATATCAACGGGCTTCCAATACCGGCAACTGCCGTTAACCTGAATCTGATCATCGGCCCCACGAGTTGGGATTATCACGCCTACCTACCGGCCATACTCGACGATTAGCAGCCGCAGCATCCTTACTGCGCCGGCGCGCAAAAGGTGCGCAAAGGATGGCGCGTCTGCCGGTTACAGGGCACTGATCGCAGTTTTGATATTTTCCTGAACATAGGCTTGATAGGTGCGAAGAATCTGGCGTGAGATGGGGCCGGGACGGCCGTCTCCAATTTCATACTGGGCGATGCGTACCACGGGCACAACAGCCCGCGATGACCCACTCAAAAATGCCTCATCGATGTAAGGCAGGTCCTTTTTATTTACCGCGATCTCGTACAACGGGATGCCTATGGACGGGATCAGGTCCAGCAGTATCTTGCGCGTGATTCCTTCCAGAACACCTTTTCCGGCGGTCCATACCTCGCCATTGCGCACAACCCAAAAGTTGGTCATTGTCCCTTCCAGCAGGTTATCATCTTTATCCAACATCAGGTATTCATAATGGCTGCGGTTTCGAGAAGGCAGCATTTTACTGCGCCGCTCAGCGAATTCGGCCGTTTTGGCCAGTGGTTCATCGCGCACGAGGTGCGGTACAAAGTCTATGCCTACACCTCTGGTGTATACCTGTTTAGACTCCGCTTTAAAGGGGATCAGGGCAATCAACTCGCGACTTTCCGTGCCCAGGCTTTCCGCCGGCCAGCTTAGAATATCGAATCGCACACGCGCATTGGGGGCCGGAAAGGCGGTCACGGCCTCGTGCAGGGCGCGCTTCAAACGATCGCGGTCCAGATGATAATCCCAGTTCAAAACCGCCATCGACCTTTCCGTGCGGTCCAAGTGCGCGTCCAGTTCAAGAAATTTATTGTGTTCGTAAGTACGGAGGGCGGAATAGACGCCTAATTCCAGGCCGCTGTAGAGGTCTGTTAAATTGGTGATCTGCTGCGGAATGGCCAGTTCGCTGATCCCATCATCCGTTACTGCATATAATCGATTATTGCTCATGCGCCAATTGTATCTCAATCAGGCGTTCGACATCGACAATAAGGCTGCAAGGCAGGAACCAAAACTGCGTACTGTTTTCTTATTCACTATCACAGGCAGCGCGCTGCACGGCGACAATCGTCATATCGTCCGCCTGGGGCATGGAACCCGTGAATTCGGACACGGCGGCTACAATCGCCTGAATCATCTCCTCCACCGGCTCGTACCCCGATGCCGCTACGGCCGATTTCAAGCGCTCGATGCCGAAGAAGCGTCCTTGCCCATCCCGCGCTTCGCTGACGCCGTCCGTATACAGGATCAGAGAATCTCCGCTTGCCAACAGGGCATACTCATCGCTATAAGGCGCACCAGCAAAGGCGCCCAGCAGATAACCGTGCGCGGGCAGTTCTTCAACTTCGCTTGATTCACATCTGAAACAGAGCGGCGAATTGTGCCCGGCGCTGGCGTAAACCAGCTCGCCCGTTTGTACATCCAACATGACATGGAGCACGCTCAGAAATAGGGGTGAGCGGTTGTCGCTGAGGATCAATTCATTGACGCGCCGTAAAATTTCCGCCGGAGAACGTTCCTTTCTCGTTTCCGCGCGGATCAGCGTGCGCGCCACGGCCATATACAAAGCTGCGGGCACGCCTTTGCCGGTGACATCGGCGATCACCATGCAGTTTTGAAACGGTCCATGAAAATCATCATCGAGTGTGATGAAATCGTAGAAATCCCCGCCGACCTGCCAGGCAGTATCGTAATAGGCGGCAAAACGCCAGCCGGGGATCTGCGGCATCTTCTGCGGCAGCATGGAACGCTGCATCTTGCGCCCGATAGCCAGTTCCTGTTGGAAGGATTGGCGCTGCACTTCGCTTTCCGTGCGCCGCGTGAGGCGGGCGGAGATGACGGCCATGACCCGCGTGGCAAAACCGGGATGCTGGCGAACCAGGGCCGCGAACTGTAAGCGGTCGATGGGTAAAAGGACGCTGTCTGTCACCGCGGTGAGCGTGCCGTTGCGCGACCGATTCTCAACCATGCCCATCTCGCCGACCAGCTCACCGGCCTCCATGACGTCTATTTCATTTTCACCGCGGGTAAGGCGCAGTTCACCTTCGATGATCAGGTACATCTTGTCCGCATAATCACCGGGTTGGAAAATAACCTCGCCGGCGGCGAACTCCTGGCGCCCTTCCACATTACTAAAGAGGCCAAAGCCGTGTAGGGAGATCTTTTTCACGCGCCGCATACCCCTGGCATTTCGTAGACTTCGTAGTCTAAAGCGCCCCCCTAATCGAAGGAGGCGACGGCCGTTTGTTCATCATCAAAAATGGGCATAAATTCGCTGAAGCCGGAGGTGTCTAAGACCTTACGCACAATGGGCTGCGGCTTAAGCAGTTTGAAGTGCGCTTCCTGGCTGCTGCTTTTGATCATATCGCGGGATACGGCGCGGAAAGCGGCCCAGCCTTCTTCCGCATCGTCCAGTGTCTCTCCACGCATGATCAGGGCCGCCGAGTGCAGCCCAATCAGGCCGGAACTGGAAACGAAATCAACCTTATCCAGGTCAAGCAGCAGGGCGCGCGTTCCCTCTTCGTAAAGAGCCTCGGTGCGGGATATCAACTGCTCGTAGTTGGAGGCGTCCAGTTCTCCTTCCAGGCGCAGCACCGTCACCGGCACACGGCCGTTTTCCATATCAATGCTCATAATCAACATCGCCAATCTCCTTATTCATCTGCTTTTATGGACCGAATCGTTTCAGTAGGGTCAATTCATTACGCCCGCCCGCGTCTCTGCGGTAGCGCAGTTCATCACAAAATTCGCGCATGAAATAGACGCCCATGCCGCCAAACGGCCGTTCCGCCAGCGGCAGGGTAATATCCGGGTTGGGAACCGTTGTGGGATCAAAAAGGGGGCCGTCATCCAGCAGGACGACGCGAATCACGCCCGCGCCGCAGGCGACGATCACCTCGATTTTCCCCGGCTCATTGTTGTAAGCATGCTGCAGGATATTCACCACGGCTTCATTGACGGCCAAAACCAGTTCATCGACTATCTGGCGATCACCACAGCCCGTGATCGATGATTCAAGCACAAAGCGCCTGATCAAGCCCAAATCGCGCATTGAAACGTCGCTAAAAACCCGTCCCGGTCCCATCTGGTCCATGCCCACCGATCATACTTGAACAAAGCGGCTCAGGCCAATCTGTAAGCAGGCATTGTAAGGAATTGCCCCCTATACTTCGCCGATAAGCATGAGCCTGCTACAATGAGTCAAAACGGAGGCAATTAAAACATGAATGAAGCATTTCAACCCCTGCCGCTTTCCGCCTGGCAAGACACGCGCGACACGCTGGCCGATTACACCCGCTTCGTGCGCCGCATCCGCCAGTTCAATTCACCCCCGCAAAAGCATTACTGGCACATCAGCCTACGGCCGAACGCCACCGGCCTGACCTCGACGCCGATCCGAACCCCCGAGGGCATCATTTACGAGCTTGAATTTGATTTTACTGAGCATGTTTTACGGTTGAAAACCAGCCATGGGGACCAGCTTGAGGTGCCGCTGCTCGGCCAGTCGGCGAAGCAGTTTAAAGAAGAGACTTTAGCCATGCTGGCCGAATTGGGCATCAAGCCCAAATACGACGAGCAAGAATTTAATGATGACACAGCACGAACCTATGACGAAACGGCCGTTGCCACTTACTGGGATGCCTTAATCGAGATCGATTCCCTCTTAAAAGAATTCCGCGCCGGTTATTATGAAGAGACCGGCGCCGTGCAGTTCTGGCCGCATCATTTCGACCTGGCCATGCTCTGGTTCTCAGGGCGCAAAGTGCCGGGCCAGGACCTCGACAATCCCGATTACGCCAACGAGCAAATGAATTTCGGCTTCTCTACCGGCGATGACGGTATCCCCGAGCCTTACTTCTACGCCACCGCCTACCCCACCCCGGACGGTTGGCCGGGAAGCAATCTGCCGGACGGCGCCTATTGGAACCATGAAGGCTGGACCGGCGCGGTGCTGCCCTATCAAAAAGTGGTCGAAGCGCAAAACGGTCGTCAGCTGCTGCTCGATTTTCTACGCGAGGCGCAGCACAGCGGGGCGCAGTTGATGAAAGATTCCCCGCAATAGAATGGACTAATTATCCAGGCTGTTGGCAAAGTAAAATCCGTTAAGGAGATCTACAGGAACAACAGCTTTAATTCTTTTAATAGTTACTTGCCAACCTGCTCAGGGAGGAGGACAAGTTCTCCATCCTTCACAATGTAGCTAACTGAATCCATCGCATTTAGATCATCCAATGGGTTACCATCAACCACAATGAGATCAGCCAGCTTCCCTTCTTCAAGAGTACCTAATTCTTCACCATGGCCGCAGACAATGGCCGCGTTTCTGGTAGCTGCTTCAATGACTTCGATTGGTGAAAGACCAGCGGACTTTAAAAGATCCATCTCACGCAGCGGCATTCCCGACTCAACACCGGGATTTCCATAGTCATTGCCAAGGGCGATAACTCCTCCTGAATCATGGTAAAACCGCACAACTCCCAAAATAGCTTGAAAGACAGCATGATTCAGTACATCCGTTTCCGGTTGTATAGCTTTAAGCAGATATGGGTCAGCAAGGTAAACCTCGAGCGTCGGGACAAGCGTAATGCCTTGCTCGATCATACGCAGAATCTTTGTTTCCACCTCGAGCGGCAGGTGGATATCTCCTGCTTCATCAATCATCGCTTCCAGGTATTCAGTCGTTTCAGAACCTATAGGCACATGTTCGATGACATCAACGCCTGCTTCAAGCGCGATATCCAACATATCGCTCTTCGTCACATGCGCCCTAACAAGGAGATCATTAGCATGGGCCGTAGAGACAACTGCACGCAGTTCTTCTACATTGATGACGGGCAAGTTTTCGCCATAATATCCCGGTTCGAGAACGACCTTGATGTAATCAACTCCCCGAGAGTGCAGATCCAGAACTGCCATCTCAGCCTCATCTTCACCTTGAATCTCGTAATTCATTGCACGGCCCATATAATATCCTGGATAACCGTCTGGAGCGGTGATGACCGAACCTGCTTTGAACCCTCGCGCCGCCGGGCCAGCTTTAAATCCCTCTTCTTCAAATCCCTTCATCATGAATAGCGGTATCCCCAGGTCGCATACAGATGTTACGCCATCAAGCAGAAACAACACTCTTCGCGTTCCCACAGCATTACTGTTATGCACGTGAGCATTGATGATACCAGGCAATATCGTTCCTCCCGCGGCATCGATGACAACAGCATCATCAGGAATTTTGAAATCAGCAGCCTGTCCAACAGCAACAATCCGGTTCCCCTGAATCGCAACGAAACCATCGCTAATGGGATCGCCCCCCGTACCGTCAACTATGAGCCCATTGGTTACAACCATGGAGACTGATTGAATATCATCACCCATTTCTGATCGTACGGATGTTGGTCCGGCCGGCAGCGGCATCACAGTCGCTGCCGGTGGCTCGTGAGTGGCGGTTTGCACCTGTTGAGTTGTTGTAGTTGATAGCGTACTTACGGGTGTAGTGGCGCTTGGGGACTCTGGTTCCGGTCTTCGCTGACAAGAAAACATTGCACCAATCAGCACTAGAAATAAAGCAAAACGTAGAAGAGCACCGTCGAAGTTCATGGCTCACCCCTTATTTCAATTCCCGCATGATACTTCAATGACCAAGTGCTCAGAGAGAATTGCTAAGGATACTTCTTCCAAACCAACGTCCGGGTGCATAACACCCTTCCTAATAGACATTGTAGCATGAAGTGAACCTATCTGTCTCAGACTTTATTCTTGGCGGCTGATTAGGAATTTACGATTACAAGTTTAAGCGGCTGTATCTTTATATGGCTATGATTTGGGGTAGAATTAACCCAATTATATAAACCCGCTGGAGGGACTTATGAGCGAGATTGAAAAAATACTATTCGGCCGTACCGACCACGAGAGCACGAGACTGCTGCTGGGAGCGGCGGCTTTTGCTGATGTGACCCAGGAAGAAGCGGATGCTACGATGGACCTAGCCCTTTCCTACGGCATCAACCACGTGGATACGGCGGCCAGCTATGGCGATGCGGAACTGCGCATCGGCGATTGGATTGGGCGGCACGGACGGCCGTTTTTCCTAGCGACGAAAACGGAAGATCGTGAGTATGACAGCGCGGCAGCAAGTATTCGCCGCTCGATGGAACGCCTGAAGGTCGATCAGGTCGATCTGATTCAGCTCCATTTTCTGGTGAACCCGCAGGAATGGGAGA
>Ga0316580_10000064_pt1 | contig 17880 bp, 16 predicted proteins | sample S0NA_2_FD_204519 | JGI IMG/M metagenome (GOLD analysis project Ga0316580, IMG submission 204519) | Rhizosphere microbial communities from salt marsh grasses in Alabama, United States - S0-2_160517rDrB | ecosystem: Host-associated > Plants > Roots > Rhizosphere | place: USA: Alabama | collected... | reverse complement strand
CTGCGCAGTCGGGCCAGCACTTGCCCGGCGGCAACTTTTTCGCCCTCGGCCACCAGCAGCGCCTCGATGACGCCGGCCTGGGGCGTGGCGATGACCTGCTGCTGGCGGTTCGGCACCGCGACCCGCCCTGGGAAGCGTCGACTCAGGGTCCGGTCAGCCGCGATGGGGGTCGCCAGCTCGATACCGAAGGCTCGCTGCTGCTCGGCCGTCAGCGAGATCTGCTGCGGCTGGGCGGCAACGCTGGTCGATAGGCCGAACAGCGCAAAGACGCAAAGAACGCAAAGACGCAAAGGATTCATTCTGTTAACCGCAGATGACGCAGATTAGAGACGGTAGACTTCATCATCGTTTCGGCTACCGCAGTCTACCGGCGCGGTCGCGGCATTTAGCGCGAAGACAAGCAGGGAAACAAGGTTCTTGTATCGCCATACCGTTGTAACCTCTTCGCGTTCTTCGCGGTTCACCCTCATCCAACACGCTTCGAATTGTTACTGCAGACGGGCGGGCAACGGCTCGGTTCAAGCCGGTAACGGCCTTCATTTGGGTACGACTCCCAAAGCCTGATTCAGCCGCGCGTCGGCACGGCCCACGTCGAGCCGGCGCAGCTCCAGGTTCAAGCGTGCCTCTCGGGCGCGGCCCTCGGCCCGCAGCAGGGTGCTCAGGTCGGCCTCGCCAAGCTCGAAGGCACGGCGGGTGATCGCCAGCGCCTCGCCGGCGACCTCCGCCCCGCGCTCGGCAGCGCTGAGGGCATCGGTGGCGCCGTCGCGCGCCAGCAGGGACTGGCGCAGATCGCGCTCGGCCTGTCTGCGTAGGCCGTGCAGCTCGGTCAGCCGGTCGGTGTACTCGCGCTCCGCGGAGGCGATTTCGGGGGCCGCGTGTCGGCGCGTGCCGAACGGGATGCTGAGCTCCAACTGTAGCGCGTCGTCCGCCGGCAGGCCGCGGGCATCGCGGGCGCGCTTGCCGCCGAGGCTCAATATCGGGTGGCCGGGTCCGTCGGCGGCGGCCCGTTCGCGCTCGGCCCGGGCCTGGCCCACCTCGCCGGCGGCCAGGGCCAGCAGCGGATGGTCTTCCGGCAGCACCGGATCGGCCCCGGCCGCCGGTGCCGGCTCGCGTAGCGGCAACGGCAGCGCCGGGCTGCCGGTGAGCTGTTCGAGCGCCGCCACCGCCTGATCCCGGTCGAGCTGCGCCTGTTGGAGCTCGATACCGCGGTCCATGGTCTCCTGACGTGCCAAAAGCAGGTCCATGCGCGCAAGCTCGCCGGCGGCGGCGCGCTTGGATACGGTCCGCTCCAGGGCCTTCGCCTCCTCCACCGCCGCCGCGCTCTGGCGCAGGCGGCCATCGGCTAGCGCCACCTCCCAAACCTGCTCGCGCACCTGCCCGGCCATCTCCCAGCGTAGCAGCCGTTCGAGCCCATCGGCGCGCAGCCCGATCGATTGAGCCACGGCTAGACGCGAGGCCCGCTGCCCCGGCAGCCACAGTGGCAGGTCGAGCATCGCCTCCAGCTCATAGGCCCCGTCGTCGCCGGTGAGCCCATCGGACAGGGCCTTCAGCCGCGCCGCCGGGTGCTCCGCCGTCAGGCTGGCTGCCTGCAGCCGGATGGCCGATCCCTCATTGCGCAGCGCTGCAACCCGCGGCTGCTCCGCGGCCAGCGCTAGCGCCGCATCGACCGCCTCGGCCAGGGTCGCCGCCGACACCGGACCGGTGGCCAATGTGAACAGCAGAACGGACGCCAGCACCGAGCGCCGATGGCCGCTCGAGCGCTCAAGCCATTGAGATGGGATGATCGGGGACATCGGCGCAAGCTAGCACCCGTCGCTGAATTGGAGCTGAACGATCGCGCCTCCCGGCCTGAACGCGGCGGTGCGCCAGGTTCAGCCGGTGAGTGTGCAGCCGCTGCCGGCGAAAATCGACGCACCTAATACCCCGCTGAGCCGGCCCGCTGTAGGGGTAGGACGACGGTGGCGGCGAAGCCGCCGAGGTGCTCGGAGCGACCGACGCTGAGGGTGCCGCCGTATTGCTCGGCGATCTCGCCCGCGATGGACAGCCCGAGGCCGTGGCCGGCGACGCTCTCATCGAGGCGGGTGCCCCGCTCGCCGAGGCGGGCAAGCTCTTCATCGTCGCAGCCGGGACCGTCGTCTTCGACGTGGATGCGGATGCCCGCTTCGGTGTGGCCGATGGTGCATCGCACGCGGCCCGCGGCCCATTTGCAGGCGTTATCCAGCAGGGTGCCGAACAGTTCCAGCATATCTTCTCGGTCCGCGGCCAGGGCGCCGACCTGGTCGAGCCCGCAGTCGATCCGAAGTGGCTTGCCGCCGTGCATCTGAAGCAGCAGGTCGCGCAGCACCGGCAGCTCCTCGGCCGGGTCGAACAGGGAGCCTGCGGTGCCACCGCCAGCGATGCGGGCACGCTTGAGCTCGCGCTCGACCAGGTCGCGAACCCGCTCGACCTGTTGTCGACAGATGGCGCGGCTGTCGGTGGTCATTGGTCCGGCCCTTTGCTCCAGCTGCTGGAGCATCAGCATCAGCGGCCCCTTCAAGGCGTGAGCCAGGTTGCCGGCGGCATCGCGCGAGCGCTGCAGACGCTTGTCGTAGACGGCGAGCAGCCCATTGAGCTTGTCGACCAGCGGTCGAATCTCGGTCGGGACATCGGCGCTGAGCCGATCGGTTATGCCATGCTCCAAGGCATCGATGTCGCGGTAGACCGGATCCAGTGCGCGGAAGGCACGACGGACGATCCAGCGCGCGATGATGAGGGTTGCGAACAGGCCGGTGACAGCGAGCACGGCGAACCAGCGCTCGAAGCCTCTTAGGAAGTCCTCCAGTGGCAGCAGGTCTTCGGCAACGGCGAGGACCAGGGAGCGCCCGCGCAGCTGGTAGCCTGCAACGCGAACCAGCAGCCGCTGTTCGTCTGGCCCGTCGATCTCGAGCTCGGCGACCTTGCCCGGTGTCAGCGGGGGCAGCGGCAGGTCATGGGTCCAGAGCGAGCGGGAACGTACGACGCCGCCGTCGTCCCAGCGCAGCATGAAGTAGTGTCCGGAGTAAGGTTGGCTGTAGATCGGCATGGCGCCGCCGCCGACGCCGGCGGGGTCGACGGCGACGACGCCGAGCAGTGCTTCGGCGTCGTGCTGCAGCCGGTGCAGCACGTAGGCCTCGGCGCTGCGGTGCAGGGCCGAGTGGCCGAGCCACCAGGCGAGCGCGATCAGGATGGTCAGGCTGATGCCGAGGGCAAGATGCAGCCGGCTGGCAAGGGATTCGATCGGCATCACACGGGCGCCGGCGGTGGGCGGGACGGAAAGACGTAGCCCTGGCCGCGCTGAGTCTGCACCCGTTCTCGGCCGATCTTCTCGCGCAGCCGGCGGACATAGACTTCGATCAGGTTGCTGCCCGGCTCGGCCTCCTGGTCGTACACGTGCTCGGTGAGGCGGTCTTTGGACAGGACCTTGTCCGGGTTGTGCATGAAATAGCGCAGCAGTCGGAACTCGGTGCCGGTCAGCTCGACCTCCGTGCTGTCGGGCAGCCGGGCGCATTGGCGGTCCTCGTCCAGGGTCAGACCGCCGACGCTGAGCATTGGTGCCGGATTGCCCGCCGCGCGCCGCACCAAGGCCTGGATACGGGCCAACAGCTCTTCGGTGTGGAACGGCTTACCGAGGTAGTCGTCGGCCCCGGCCTTCAAGCCGTCGACGCGCTCGTGCCAGGCGTCGCGGGCGGTCAGGATCAGCACTGGCGTGTGCACGCCGCGTCCCCGCCATTCGCGCAGGACCTCCAGTCCCGGCCGGCCGGGAAGACCCAGGTCGAGGACGATGAGGTCGTAGGGTGCGTCGGCACCGAGAAAGGCGCCGTCGATGCCATTGGCTGCATAGTCCACGGCGAAGCCGGCGGCACCGAGATCGGCCTTGAGCCCATCGGCGAGGTCGCGGTCGTCTTCGACCAGCAGCAGGCGCATGTTCAGTGATCCTCTTGCTCGTGCTCGATCAGTGCCCCGGTCTTGGCGTCGTACTCCAGCTCCCAGATGTCGCCGGCGCCGTCGAGGATGTAGATTTCGTAGATGAAGCGGCCGTCGTCGCGATCACGGTAGACCTCGGCGTCGATCAGCCGGCCCGGCCGCAGCCCGCGGGCATGATCGATGATCTGCTTCAGCGGCAGAGCCCGCCCAGACATGGACAGCTCGCGAGCCACGACGGCGTCATTGTCCACCGGCAGTGGCTGCGCGGGCAGCGGCGTGACGCAGAGCAGGCTCAGCGGCGCGATGATGCCAAGCGCATATCGACGCGCAGGATGTCGGCTCCGCGCACAGCGCTTGACGCGCACGACCATGGTCTGTGCCTCCCTGGGCCGTTTGTGTCGTTGTGCCACGGGCGCGCCTGGGACCAGTCTCATTACGGGCTATGGCCTAATGGCGCTAACTGACATGCGACCGCTTGAGATTACAGTGAAGGTGGGCCGGCCGGGATGGCATGTGGCGGAGGTGCTCGAGCCAGCCACAGGATCCCGGAGCCGGCCTTGCCATGCAGCGTAACCCCACCGCCGCTGTCCGACAATGCCGCCGTACGCAGACGCGCATCGACAAGGCCGACGGGGACTGCTCGGATCCAATCCGGCAGGCGGCGGCCGCAACAACCCGTTCGACCGTTGAATTGTCGTTGGGCCAGGAAGAGCCGTGAACTTGAAATCGCAATGCGAGCTAAAGCGCACCTTGAGCGTCCTGGGCACAATCCAGTAGCGTATGACTGATCGCGGCGACTATTTGTCTTCGCCTGCTGAAGAAGAAGTGATGGATGACGGATTCGAGCGCGCAGACGTTGAGAACACCATTCTCAAAGGCATCCTCGAAGACACCGTTCCTGATCTCTGATCAGCGTAGTCGAGGCGAGATATGAGGTGGAACCGCTCGCGTCCGGACGACCTCGACTCCCCGTCAGCTCAACGCGCCATGCCCCAGCGGCCCGCAATCGGTGTCCCTCGCCTTGGGTGTCGATTGTTCGCCGGCAGCGACCTGTTGGAAAACCGCAATGCGCGGATCGCTCGTGGCGCCGCAATAAAGTTAAACAGTTCAGAATGTGCTGTCATACTTATCTATTCGTCAACCTAACGTTCGCGCCTTGATCTCTGCCGGTTACCATCTATGCTTACGGCTGATCACCGGCCCAATTGCATGGATCGGGTCATGACCGGAGGACGCGAAGATCGCAAGCGGACCGCGTGCGTTTACTGTCAGCAGCTCAGCTCGCCCAAACCTGGCTGGGAGCTCCCAGCGCCTGAATCAAGTCCGTTTTTGTGTAACAGTCGGAGCGTTCCGAGGAAAATTCCGGCGAGCCTCAGCTCGCCTCTGACGACGGTGCTGTCCAGCAAGTGTCGGGATTTACAGGCATCTCTTCCGTGGGCACAAGCATTGAACGTTTGCTCGCCCAGGCATTCGTCGCGCGTGAGCCGGTACCCAATCGAAATTCGCGAGTCTCGTTGATCCGCACCGAAGATCTCGCTGATGACACACTGATTCGGGCCCGGATCGGCGAGCAGGGAATGACCATCCTGCTCTACCGGGTCGATTTCAACAAGACGATGCGGGCGGCCTGGTCTGCCGTTGGCAATGCGGATGGTCGCGGGTACCTTGCCCTCGATCTCCACTATCTTTTGACGCCCTGGGCCGACAATGCCGAGCATCAGCACATGATCCTGGGTCGCGGGATGCAGGCGCTGGAGCAGACGCCGGTGCTTTCGGGGCCGACCCTGTTCGAGGCCTCCCTGCCACAGCCGGCTTACGCCGGGGAGCCGCAGAGCGCGGCGAGCGATGCGGTCCAGTTGATGCTCGAGGAGATATCCACCGAGGCATTGATGCGCACCTTCGATTCGTTGCCCAGCGACTATCGGCTCTCCGTTCCCTATGTCGCCCGTGTGGTGCGTATCGATACGGCCGAATCGGTCCCGACCCCGCCGGTGGTCGATGCGGACACGGAGCTTCGGGTGGATTCATGAGCGCTGCCGTCCCGTCGTTGCGGCCCGAGAATACCGTCCCGGCGGGCCGTGTCGGCCACCGATTGGCCCTCGGTGTGCAATGGCTGGATGCCGCTACCGGATTACCGGTGACCGGTAGGCTCGTCACCGATCTCGAGGCCCTAGGGAGTCGAGCGTTGGCGCAACGCTTCGAGCCCCACGCGCAAGGCCGCCATGCGGTGCGCTGGGACGGCCGCTTGGCGAAGCTGTTTGTGCTCGCCGCCGCCGAGAAGGCGGCCTCGCCACCGGCGACCCCCGCTGCCGATCAGACCAACCTGTTGTTGCGCGTGTTCGGCGGCGTGACGCCGAGCAGCGGTCGATACCTAAGCAGCAACGACCCTCGTCGCTACGTCCCTCGGCGACTCGCGTTGACTCCCGTGCAGACCGACGGCGTACCACCGTCGGCCACCGACAATATCCGCACCGGCTGGCTCTGGCCGGGCGCCAACTATCCGCTGGGTGCGAACGCGACGGCGATCCGCGGAAGGATTCGTCGCGGCCCTTCGCTGTCGGCCGCCATCCCCGTGCCCTGGGCTCGGGTCGTGGTGACGCGTCCCGCCGACATCAGCGCGGCGCCCAGTTTCGCGACCGAGGTGCAGGTCGGCTGGGCGCATGGTGACGACCGCGGCGAATTCCTGACCGTGCTCGGCGCCGCGGCCGTCCCCGGCGGTGCCACGTTGCCGGCGACCCTGCCGCTGCGCCTGTGGGTCTTTTTGCCGCCGCCGAGCAGCCCCGATCCCGCCGATCCGCTGGCCGGCCTGCCGCTGGAGCAGGCGGGGACCGACGCCGTCGGCGATGTGCTGCGCGGTATCCAAGCGCCGCCGGGCTATGCCGCTCAGGCTGCCCTGAGCTTTCCGCTCCCGACCGGCGAGGTCGTCCGGCCGGGGCGTGTTTGCGTTGTGAACGATTCAGCCCTGCTGTTCCCGTGATCGGGCTGCACGGATCGGCACGCAGATGCCGTTATGAACCTGTTTTCGCCGCTGTTGAACCAAGGGGAAGATCATGCCCGAGTACCTTGCACCTGGCGTCTATGTCGAAGAGGTCAGCTTCCGCTCACGATCCATTGAGGGTGTGCCGACCAGCACCACCGGCTTTGCCGGCGTCACGCGCTACGGCCCGGTGCACTACACCGGTGGGCCGACGACCACCAAACCCAGGCTGATCACCTCCTACACCGAGTTTGAGCGGGTCTATGGCGGTCTGCGCCCGCTTGCCCTCGACAGTGGCGAGCGCACGGCCTACCTGGCGCATGCGGCCCGCGCCTTCTTCAACAACGGCGGCCGCCGGCTTTTCGTCTCGCGGGTCTTCGCCCCGGTCGGGGCCAATCCGGTCAGTGACTATGTCGCCCACCTCACCGTCGCCACCTCGCTCGGCAGTGCGCAATGGCTGGCGCGTTGGCCAGGCGAGGACGGCAATGTCCTGGTGGATACCCAGGCCATCCGCGGCAAGGACCTGGCCTTTGTTCATCCCAACGACGCCAACGACATCCTCGACAAGCACACCTGGGGCCCGCAGGCCAAGAGTGTCAAGGCGGGTGCCGTCGTCGAGCTGACGCCGGCCGCCGGCACCATGCCCACAGGCAACGCCCCGCTCCAGGAGGGTGACCTGCGCGTGGTCAGCGTCGACCAGGACGGCCGCCAGAGCTTCATCGACAATACCGGCAACCCTGCGGTCGTCACGCCGGGCACGCGGATCGCGCTGGTGGAGCTGCGGGTGACCGTCTACGGACCGGAGGGACGGGTCGACAGCTACGACCAGCTCGGCGCCCATCCCAACCAGCAGCGCGACATCGCCAAGGTGCTGGAGCTGGATGACCCGGAGGACGAGAACGCCATGATCGCCCTGGACTGGGACCCGGGCAGCAACGCCTTCGCGCCCGCGGCGTTGATGGCCGGTCTGCAGGCCGCGCCCAAGCGCCTGATCGACGGCAGCGACGGCGAACTGCCCGGCGCCGACCTGCTGCGGGGCGACGAGGCCAATCCCGACGATGTCCTTGAGCCCGCGACCGGCCTGGAGGCATTGGGCGAAGAGGAGGACATCGCCATCGTTGCCTTGCCCGACGCCGGCGCCATGGCGAGCGATGCGGATATCCAGGTCGCTGCCGACCATCTGATCGCCCACGCCGAGAAGTACCGCTACCGCATCGCCGTGCTGGATGGGCCGGAGAACAGCTCGGTGTCGGAGATCCGAGATTTTCGCAGCCGTTTCGACAGCAAGTATGCCGCCCTCTATCACCCCTGGATCGAGATCCTCGATCCGCTCTATCCCTCGGTCCCCGGTGTGCCGCCGCGCAAGCTGACGCTGCCCCCATCGGGCTTTGTGACCGGCATCTATGCGCGCAACGACATCGAGCGCGGGGTGCACAAGGCGCCGGCCAATGAGATCGTCCGCGGGCTCACCCGCTTCGAGGTCAATATCAACAAGGCGCGCCAGGACGTGCTCAATCCGGAGGGCGTGAATTGCCTGCGGTTCTTCGAGGGGCGCGGCAATCGGGTCTGGGGAGCACGCACCATCAGCTCCGACCCGGAATGGAAATACGTCAATGTGCGTCGCCTGTTCATCTACATGGAGCACTCGATCGAGAAGGCGACCCAATGGGCAGTGTTCGAGCCGAATAACCAGCGTCTATGGGCGAATATTCGCAGCATGGTGGAGGATTTCCTGTACGTGCTCTGGCGCGACGGCGCGCTCCTCGGCAATAAGCCGGAGGAGGCCTATTTCGTGCGCTGCGATCGCACCACCATGACGCAGAACGACCTCGACAATGGTCGCATGATCTGTCTGGTAGGCGTCGCACCGACCCGGCCGGCTGAATACGTCATCTTCCGCATCGGCCAATGGACAGCCGATGCCAAGGCCTGATTGAGGAGATACCGCGATGGCTACCCAACGTAACAATCCCTATGGCGCCTTCAATTTCCTGGTGTCTCTCGGCACTGGTGACGAGAGCAGCGTCATTGCCGGCTTCTCCGACGTCTCCGGCATCGGCACCGAGATCAACTTCTCCGAATACCGCAACGGCAACGATGTGGTGAACACGGTCCGTAAGATCGCCAATACCTTCAAGCAGGAGGACGTCACCCTCAAGCGCGGGCTGATCGGTTCGATCGATCTCTACCAGTGGGTCAAGGACGTCCGTGAAGGCGGCGACGGGCGGCGCAGTGTCACCATCACCGTGCTCGATGAGGCGCGTAATCCCGTCGCCGCCTTCAAGCTCGCCAATGCTCAGCCCAAGAAATGGGTCGGCCCGACGCTGGCGGCCAAGGGCGGCGGCGAGGTCGCGATGGAGGAGCTGCACCTGGTCCATGAAGGCGTGAGCTACGAGTAACCCATGCTGCCCTCTGTCCGCTCGCCACTCGGTGCGCCCGGCGTCGTTCGATTGCCGGATGTGCGCCTGCCAGCGCTGCACCCCCAGCGGATGGATGTGTGCGCCTTTATCGGTGTGGCGCCGCGAGGGCCGGCTCGTGTGCCTGTCGTGGATGCGCAATGGCCGGCGGGTTATCGGATGGTGACCGACTTGGGCCGGCCGCTGCGGCGCAGTCTCGCCGTGCCGGTGCAGAGCTTTGACGAGTATCGGGGCCTGTTCGGTGGCTTCGAGGGGCCTGGGCTGATGCCGCACGCCGTGGCGAGCTATTTCGAGCAGGGCGGACGCTTGGCCTGGATCGTCCGCATCGTTCCTGCCGACCCCGGCGCGCGGCTTGGCGATGGCTGCGCCTCGAGTCGGCTCGCCGGGCCGTTCACCGCGCCCATCGAGCTCATTGCCCGTAACCCCGGCAGCTGGGGCGATCGGCTGCGGGTGGCGATGGCCCTGACGACGAGCAGCCAGGCTTTTGAGGTCGATGGTGGCGATGTCACCGTCGCACCCGGCGCCGCCGTCATGGTCGGCAGCACCTTGCGCTTCACCGACGCGGGCGACGTGCAGACCCTCGCCTTGGTCACGGCGATGACTAGGGTGCGCGACCCGGCCCGTGCCCGCGAGTGCTGGCGGCTCGGGTTGGACGTTCCGCCCGTCGCCCCGGAGCGCATGGAGCTCGTCGAGGCAAGCATCGAGATCGACGACGGCGCCGGCCAGCGCGAGCGCTTTGAGCGCATGGCCCTCGTCCCGGATCATCCTGACGGTCTCGCCAATGTGCTCTGCAATGACTCGACGCTGATCTGGCCCCATCCCGACTGGGCGGCGAGCCGGCTCGTCCCCGCGAACCCCAGAGTGGAGCTGCTGCGCGCGGAGAGCGAGCCCTTCAGCGGCGGCGAAGACGCCTGGGGCCAGATTGTTGGGGACGACTTCTTCGACCCGACCTGGACACCGGCGGCCGAGACGCCAGGGGACGGTCTAAGCGCCGTCATTGCCAGCGACCAGGTCACCCAGGTGGTGCTGCCCGATCTCTACGTCCCCGCGCAATGGGCCGGCGACGACCCGGTCGAGATCGCCGGCAGCGGGGGCTCCGGGGCGAGCTTCGCAGTCTGCGCCGATATCGTGCCCGCGGCGACGGCGAGCGCCGTCGCCCCGAGCGCACTGACCAACCTGATCCTCGACCCGCGCACCAGCGCCGGGCTGGATCAGATTATCGCCCGCCAGCACAAGGTGCTGGACTTCTGCGAGGCCACCGCCAATCACATCGCGCTGCTCGACGTGCCGCCGGGGCTGTCCCAGGGGCGGGTCGAGCAGTGGCGCGCCGCCTTCGACAGCCGCTGGGGTGCTGCCTATCACCCCTGGCTGATCCCCGCAAGACGCAACCAAGAGGCCGACGACAGCGCCCAGGCTCGCCGCCGCCAGCTGCCGCCGTCGGCGGTGGCCGCGGGCATCATTGCCCAGCGTGAGCTCGCCCAGGGCATCCAGTTCGGGCCGGCCAACGCGATCGCCCGCGAGATCATCCACTTGGCCGAGCCCATGTCCGCGGCGCGGGCCGACCTGCTGCATCCGCAGCACATCAATTGCTTTCTGCGCCAACCCGACGGCATCCGCCTGATCGCGGCGCGCAGCCTGTCGCGCGAGTCGGCCTGGCGTCAGCTCTCGGTGCGGCGCCTGATGCTGATGCTCTGCCGCACCCTGCGGGTCGAGACCCAATGGGCGGTGTTCGAGCCCAACGGCCCCGCGCTCTGGCGCGATCTGGAGCAGGCCATTCAATCGCTGTTGCGCGGCCTGTTTCGCGCCGGTGCCTTCGCCGGTCGCAGCGAGGCGGAGTCGTTCTTCGTGCGAACGCTCACCGATGCCGCTCGGCTCGATCGCGGCGAGCTGCTGGTGGAGATCGGCGTCGCGCCGGCGGAGCCGTTGGAGTTCATCCTGGTGCGCCTGCGTCGCGACGGCGACGGCACGCTGAATCTCGAGCATTGATTCGACTATGAATGAATCCCTGATACTGCCGGCCTTCCGTTTCGAGGTGAAGCTGCTGCGCTCGCCGGAGATCATTGCGGGCAGCCAGCAGCCACCGGGCGGCGGCACGGGCTACAGCCCGCCTACGAGTGCGCCCGCGCTCGGCGGCAAAGGGTCGGCGGACTGGCAAGGTGCCTTCCAGGAGTGCTCCGGTCTGGAGATCGAGATGGATGTGCAGGAGTATCAGGAGGGCGGGCGCAACAATGGCACCGTGCGCCGGGTCGGACGGGCTAAATACCAGCCGATCACGCTCAAGCGCGGCATGTTCTATGTGCAAGGCACAGGCAGTCAGGTCAACGTCGAGCTCTGGCACTGGATGCAGCGCATCGTCAATGGCGAGCGCCCGGTGCCGCGCTACGACGGCGTCGTCTCGGTGATGAGCGCCGATGGCGTCGTGCGCGCGCGCTGGATGTTTGATCGCGGCCTGCCGTCGAAGATCCGCGGCCCGGAGCTGAACGGCAAGAGCGGCGAGCTGGCCATCGAGGAGCTGACCATCGCCCACGAGGGGCTGCGCCTCCTGCCCGCCGAGGAGCCGCCGGAATGACTGCCCTGAAGAAGGCCCAGCTCGGCGAGATCACCTCCGGCGACAGCCCGACCGAGGTCGACGGCACCCTGGTCGATGTGCAGTTCAATCCCACCTCGCTCCGGGTGCAGATCGCCAATCGCACCGCCGGCGGCCAACAGGCCGGCGCCCAGGCGCGGCAGCGCCCCGGCACCGGCGAGATGCAGGTGAGCTTCGACCTGGTCTTCGACACCGCTGACGAGGGCGAGACCGACAACGGCGTCAACGTGCTGGAAAAGACCAAGACCGTCGAGCGGTTCGTTCGGCCCAAGGGCAACCGCGCCGGCGAGGAGGCGCCGCCGCGGGTCATCTTCAAATGGGGCAGCTTCGTGGTCCAGGGCACCATGGAGAGTGCCAACATCGATCTGGACCTGTTCGATGCCCAGGGCGTGCCACTGCGCGCCAAGGTCTCGGTCACCATCAAGGGCCAGGACCCCCGCTGGACCTACACGCCGGCACCCAATCCCCAGCAGCCGCCCGCCGGCTCCGGCACCGGCGTGAGCCAGCTGCCGCCGGGTGCGCCCGGCACCGTCGGCAGCGCCGCCGCCCCGGAGCGGATCATGCAGGCCATGCCCGGCGAAGGCCTGGCCCAGCTTGCCCAACGGGCCGGTCTGGACCCGGCGGCCTGGCGCGCCCTGGCCGATGGTCTCGGCAACCCGCTCAGCCTGTCGCTCGGCGCCGAGATCGCCTTGCCCGCCAGCATGGCCAAGGGCTCGGCGAGCGCGAGCGCGACCTACGACCCCGGCCAGGTGACCGCGGCGCTGCCGCTGGTCGGTGCCGCCGAGTCTGGGCAGGGTCGGGCGTCCGGCGGCGACCTTGCCGGCAATGCCCAGGCGGCGACCACCGATCCGGTGCGCAAGGGCCAGGCCCTCGCCGCGCGAGGGGGTGTCGAGGGCGCCATTGACGGCGTCAAGCGCGCAGTGCATCAGCAAGGCGTCGACAGCACCCGACAAGCCTTTGGTCTGTCCGCCGCCGCCAGCGCAGAGATCGGCAGCCGCCCCTGGGGTGCCGGTGTGCCCCTGCGCCCGCGCATCAGCGGTGGCCAAGGCCCCGTCAGACGCGACCCCACCGAGCCCGCCTGGGCCGCCGTGCCCGCGCAATCGTCGACGTCAAGTGCATCCAATGCGACGCGTCAGCCAGTCAACGTCACCGCAGCCGCGGGCTGCGGCTGCCGAGACAGAAGGCGCCCGAGATGAGTCAAACGAGGACTACCGACCATGCCAGTGAACATCAACGAGCTAGATTCCAGCATCGCCGTGGAGCCCCCGCCAGACCAGGCCGAGCAGGGCGGCGCGGAGGGCGCTGCCGAGGCGCTGGCGCGGCTCGCCGAGCAGACTCGTCAGCTGATGCAGCGCGAGGCGCGCACGGCGGCTTGGGGCTTCGACGACTGATGCGGTCTTGGCTATGAGCCTCAATCAAGCGCCCCTCCAGGCCGTCACCATCCCCGAACTGCGGGTGGATGGCCAGCCGCGCGACGAGCTGGTCCGCGATCTCGTACGGCTCGTTGTGGACGAGGACATCAACGGCATGCAGCGCATGCATGCGACGCTGATCGCCATCGGCCCCCGCGAGGGCGAGCGCGACGAGCAGCTCAACTGGCTCGATGGCGAGGTGCTGGACTTCGGCAAGGAGATCGTCGTCGCCCTCGGCGCGTCGGAGGCCCGGGCGGACCTCTTCACCGGCAAGGTCAGCGCATTGGAGCTGCAGATGGCCCAGGGCCGTGCCGCCGAGGTCAATGTGCTCGCCGAGGATCGCCTGATGGACCTGCGTATGGCCCGCCGCTTCAAGACCTACGAGGACGTGACCGACGCCGATCTGGTGGACCAGATCGCCGCCGAGCACGGCCTCTCGGGCGCCGCCGACATCGACGGTCCGAGCTGGCCGTTCGTGCAGCAGTGGAACCAGAGCGACTTGGCCTTCCTGCGCGAGCGTGCCCGCCGGCTGGGGGCGGACCTCTGGGTCGACGGCAACCGGCTGCACATGGCCGCCCGTGGGCGCCGCGACGGTGAGCGGGTGACCCTAATCCAGGGCAGCAATCTGTTTGAGATTCGCCTGTCGGCAGACCTCGCCCATCAGCGCAGCGCCGTCGTGGTCGGCGGCTTCGACGAGGTCGACCAGGACGCCATCGACGAGGAGGCGGGCCGCGAGGCGGTGGCGGCCGAGGCCCAGGGCAACACCCACGGCGTCGATGTGCTCGAGCGCGCCTTCGCCGCGCGCACCAGCTACCGGGTGCGCGATGTCCCCGTCGACGACGCCGGCGCCGCCGCCCTTGCGCGTGCAGCCCTGCTCGGGCGCGCCCGACGCTTTGTCACCGCGGTCGGCGTCGCCGATGGCAGCACGGCCATCCGCGTCGGCGCGCGCCTGCGTCTGGAGCGGGTGAGCCCGATGTTCGAGGGCGATGATTACTACGTCACCCGGGTGCGCCACCAATTCGACGTCAGCAACGGCTATCGCACCCACTTCGAGGCGGAGCGACCCTGGATTGGAGGTGGTTCATGAAGGACCCGCGTTTTCCGAACGACGGCGAGGGGCCGCGCTGGTTTGGGCTCTATCCGGCGGTGGTCGCCGATCTGGTCGACCCGGAGGGCAGCGGCCGAATCAAGGTGCGCTTCCCGTCCTTCGGCGCCGCCGGCGAGACGGTGAGCGCCTGGGCGACCCTGCTCACCCCCTATGCCGACGACCAGCAGGGGCTGGAGGTCCTGCCCGAGGTCGACTCGCAGGTGGTGGTCGGCTTCGAGGCCGGCGACCCCAGTCGCCCCTATATCGTCGGCGCCTGCTGGAACGGCGCCCGCGCGCTGCCGGAGGCGGCGGAGGCCGCCAATAATCTCCGCACCTTCAAGACCCGCAGCGGCAGCCAGCTGCAGTTCGACGACAGCGACGGTGCCGCCAAGGTCACCATCTCCATGGAGAGCGGCCACCAGATCGTGCTGGACGATGGCGCCCAGGAGCTGACCATCGAGCACAGCAACGGCAGCAAGATCACCATTGATGTCGCCGGCCAGGTCACGGTCACCGCCAACGCCACCGTAGAGGTCAACGCCTCCGCGGTGAACGTCCATGCGCCGGTGGTTAACTGCGACGGCATGGTCCAGTGCACCACGCTGATCGCCTCTGTGGGCGTGGTTTCGCCCAGCTACACGCCGGGGGCGGGCAACGTATGGTAGCTGTGGTCAGCCGCCCGCCCGTCTATCCGACACCGCCCTGGCGGCTGGTCGGCCCCTGGTATCGCTGGACCCGCCCCGGCCACCCCCAGGACGGGCGTCTGAGCCGACCGTCGATCCAGAAGTTCGCCGGCGATGATTTCCTGAGCGGGTTCATGCACCGGCCGCAGTATTCGCTGAAGTACGATCCGGTCATCGACGTGGTCAACAACTATGACTTGGTCAATGCCGGTAGCGGGATGACGGGCAAGGTCAGCACCCTGTTCGCGGTCAACAGCAAGGGTGAGCCGGCCGCCAAGCATGAGACGGCGTACCGGGCCCGTCTCGCGCCGAGCAGCCTGCGCAAGCTCTTCCAGCCCGCCCACGACCGTCACTATCTGGTGACCTGCGAGCTGCACTGTGACGAACCCGGCTTTCCACGGGTCGGCCGGCAGCAGGTCTGCCAGTCCGGCTTCGTGCTGCGTCGGCGCCGGAGCCTGGTGCCGCCTGGGGTGACGGCGGCGATGATCGAGGCCCAGACCGCACCGGTGCGCAAGGCCGAGGCCGATCTGCAAGAGCTGCTGCAGCTTGAGTCTACACTCGACGAGCCGCTGGCCAGTGAGGCGCTTAAGCAGGCCACGCGTAAGCGCCAACAGGACCTCGCCGATGCGGCCGGCGTCGCCGATTGGCAGGCCCTGCTCGCGCAGCATCTCGCCGAGCTGGCCCTGCTGCGCCGCACCCTCGATGCCTGGTACGCAGACCAGGGCATCCAGGTCGAGGTGCAGGGCTGGTTCCCACGGGTCGACGGCGGACGGCCGAGCAAACAGCTCGGCGAGTGGCGGGCCCTTGACGCCGACGAGCGCCAGGCCGATCCGGCCCAGAGCGGCGAGGCCAGCTACCGGCTCTTCCCACTGGTGCCGGACCCGCGAGAGACCGGCCACGACGCGGCCGGGCGGGCCTTCTACTACGGCACCGTACCCACCGCCGGCATCGAGCACGACGGTCAGGGCGAGCCCCGCTTCGACGACCGCAGCACCTATGTGCTGCGCTGCTTCGTACGCCAACATCAGCCATCGCCCGCGCGCGCCGGCAAGCATCCCGACTGCTGCGGCCCGGTGGTCTGGAGCCTGCCCACCGAGGCCTTCCGGGTTGCCGCCGCCTTCGACGTGCTCGGCGCCGCCAACCGGCCCATCAGCATCAAGATGCCGGACCTGCGTGAGCTGGCCGCCCAGGCGGCGCTGCGCCCGCGGGGTAAGCTCTCGCCGGTGCGCTTCGTCCAGCCGCAGACCCTGGCCCCAAAGATCGTCGACAACGCGCCGGTTGAGAACGATCCAGGCGGTGGGGCGATCTGCAGCTTCTCGATCCCGCTGATCACCATCATCGCGCTGTTCCTGCTCAACCTGTTCCTGCCGATCGTGGTGTTCCTGTTCAACCTCTGGTTCCTGCTCGTGTTCCGCTTCTGTATCCCGCCGTCGATCCAGGTCTCCGCGGGCATCGACGCCGCCCTATCGGTCACCCCGCCGTCGGTGGACCTGGACGTCGACTTGGCCGTCGAGGTCTCGGGCTCCTTGCTGTCCGCCGACGACCTCCATGACGCGCTGCGGGGGGACCTTGAAGGGCGCATCCCCGACTCGACGGGCTACGACGATCAGCCTGACCTGGAAGATCTGTCGAACAACGCCCTCGGGCCGCTGACCCAGTCCTTCGCGGACGCGGCCAGCCTTGCGCCCGACGCCAACGGCAACCCGCCGCCACCGCCGCCGGTGGGCACACCGCTGGTCTACGAGGACGAGGTGGCGCCGGTCTGGCCCGGCAACGGAGGCGTCGCATGAGCCAAGCCCTTGACCGCTATCGGCGGCTCGGCCAGGGGTTGGGTCAGCCCATCGCCCCCGACGAGTCGGGCCGGCTGCCGGTCGTCGCAGGGCCCGAGAAGGTCCGCCAGGCGATCTTCACATTGCTCGATACCGAGCGCGGTGAGCGTCTGATGCGGCCCGACTTCGGCTGCGCCCTGCGCCGCTATCTGATGGCGCCGAACAACCCGGCCACGCGCGCGGGCATCCAGCAGGAGATCGTCAACAGCCTCGGGCGCTGGGAGCCGCGGATCAGGCTCGTCGACGTGCGCGTCAACCCCACCGACGACCGCGCCATGGTGCTGATCGAGATCCACTACGCCCATGTGCTCGATGGTCGCCAGGACGTGCTGGTCTATCCCTTCTATCTGGAGCAGACCTCATGAGGGTAGAAACGTCATGCCGCTGATCGCCCCGATTCTCGACGACCGCGGCTTCGAGGACCTGTTCGCCGAGCTGCGCAACCGCATCCCGGTCTACAACCCGGCCTGGACCGATCATCTGGACTCGGACCCGGGGATCACGCTGCTGCAGCTCTTCGCCTATCTGGGCGAGGGCCTTCAGTTCCGCTTCAACCAGATCCCGGAGGCGACCCGAATCAGCTTTCTCAAGCTGCTCGGGGTGCCGCTGCGCCCGGCGCGCCCGGCGGAGGCCCTGGTGCGCTTCACCAGCAAGTCGGCCAACGGCGTGCAGCTCTATGCCGGCGATCAGGTCAAGGCCGGCAAGACGCGCTTTTCCGTCACCCAGGATGCCACCCTGTGGCCGCTGGACTGCGTCGCCGTGGCCCGTGCCGCGCTGCTCTCGGAGACCGACCAGGCGGATGATGCCAAGGTCCGCGACTACATCGCCGGGCTCGACCCGGAGGTCGGCGCCGCGGTGCAGGCGAGCGTGGATGCGCTGACCCTGGCCGACGATGACCATGTCGCCCCCTACGAGGTGCGCACCCTGGCCTCCGACGCTAGCGGCG
>Ga0316580_10000063_pt1 | contig 18044 bp, 15 predicted proteins | sample S0NA_2_FD_204519 | JGI IMG/M metagenome (GOLD analysis project Ga0316580, IMG submission 204519) | Rhizosphere microbial communities from salt marsh grasses in Alabama, United States - S0-2_160517rDrB | ecosystem: Host-associated > Plants > Roots > Rhizosphere | place: USA: Alabama | collected... | reverse complement strand
TAATTCAAAGACGATGCGCAAGATAATAACCCCGACGATGATAGCTCCGATTAATATCAACCAGGATTCAATTCCACCTTCCTGTAATGCGTTCCAAAGCGCGTCCATTATTTATCCTTTACAAAGTCCTAACCACTCTCCTAACTTTAGCCCAGGGCACGATATTCATCCACCAAAAGCAATTTTCTTCAGTATTTATTGTATTGGTTCTCTTCTCGAACCCAGACAATTAATATGAACATAGAAACAACAATAATTGCCGCCCATATAATACCCGCGAATGAGAACCCAACAATGTTCCAGGCAAACGGTCCAAGAAATGATCCCAGCGATCGTCCAAGAAACATTGCGGCCAGAATAATTGACATTACCACAGCCCGCGAGCCGGGAACCAGCTCAGTCATAAGTGGTATGCCACCTACTACTGTGATTTCAAAAGCTAAAAAGAGAAAAAAGAGTGTAACCAAAGTCCCAAACAGGGTGGTGCTGGTTAACGGCAGTAAAAGATTACAAAATGCGGTAATAAAACCAAAAGTAATTATCACCGGCCGTTTTCCATAGCGATCGACCGACCACCCAGCAGCTGTTTCACCAACGAATTCAGCTCCTCCAATAATAGCTGCAGAAACGCCGAGGCTGGTCAGGCTAAGATTAAAAACATCTTCCATCCAACCACCGAAAACTATGAGCAGCATTTCATTGGCTGTGATGAAAAGGGTGATGTATAAAGCAGCGAATAAGACAACGTGGTGCTCACGCAATAGTTGGGAGATTTTTGCAAGGGGCGCGGTTGAAGAATCCTTCTTACTGCTTGTCGATATAGATCGCCATAAAACAAAAATCGCGACAACGCCCCCTACTCCAAACCAAAAAAATGGCGCCTGCCAGCTCTTTTGTTGCATGAGAAGACCGACAATTGGAACGCCAACAAGCAGTGCAAGGGACCAAGAATATTCGGTAATCGCAATAGCAGTTCCGCGATTAGCATATGGGACTTCATCACCCACATACGCTTGCATCGCCGGGTCATAAAGCACCTTCGCAATCCCTATAGCACACAGGGAGATCCCTAAAATCCAATAAGTAGGCCAGATAACTACAAGAATCGAGCCAAGAGAAAATATCGCCACACCTGTCATAAGGATGGCTCGCCGGCCATATCGTTCAGATAGAGGGCCAAATACCGGGCTTAGAAAACCCATTAGGTTCCGCAGGGTGATCAGGAAATAGATGTCCTCTCTAGATACGCCTAATCCCCGAGCCAACGCCGGTGAAAATGGATAAACAAAGCGGAGGGCGGTATTCAATACCAGACGAGCGCCTGCGAGAGCGATGAGCTGAACAGTCATCGATTTATTTCGCGTTGTATTCACAAATTGGAGTTTATCTGAGAGAATCTCACCTTGCGAGTTTACGCTTGTGCTCGAATTTCCTCTGCTATTTATTCGGTGCTACAATCAGCGCCATGTCAAGTATTTCCAATCAAGCCCTATCAAACCAAGAACGGGCCATGCGCGCAGTTTTATCCATACTATTGCCGGCAGGATCAGCCGTTCTCATTAGCCTCCTGGCAGGTATGTTCTGGGACATTTCTGCATTGTCAAATCAGGCTGCCGCTGCTGTATTATTGTCTTCCGCGGCAGTCGTCAGTTTAATATTGGGCATACGTTGGTATGGAATCAGTGGGATGGGGATGCGTGAGGGACGCGCATTAACAGCAGGACTGGGGTTCGCTTCCCTGCTCTGGATTATTTTTATCGTGTTACGCTTCTTTTTTGTTGATATTGCGCCATCTGCCATTGAAGGCCGCCCACCGGATGCCGGCCGGACATACATCTATTTATTATTATTCGAAGCCCTTGCTACCCAAATTTGGACTTACGGGTTGGTATTTCATGCTGTAACTGATTGGCGTGGACCAATTACTGCTATCTTCGTATCGGGTCTCATTTTTGGCCTGGCTGCAATCTCGCTTTTTCAAGAATCATTCTCGGGTTCTTCTGCCAGCATGATTTACTTCATCATTTTAGGATTTCTTTATGCCATCATCCGCTTACGCACAGGAAGTTTCCTGGGGACAGTGATCGTCCAATCGATTCAAAGTTTTACAACCTGGATCGTCCTCGCGCCCTATTCCGTACCTGATATCGCACAGCTCAACAATTTATATTTATCTGCAGTGATTGCTTATATGATCGTAGCCTGGCGTCTATGGCCCAAGCAGGTAAGCGATTATCGTATCTAAAATTTCTATCTTTGGAGGTTCAGTGTCTTATAACTACATTCTTGTCCAAACTGAAGATCGGGTAGGAATCGTTCAAATTAACCGGCCAAAAGCCTATAATGCTTTGAGCCCAGAGCTCATGATGGAATTAATGGAGGTTCTTGAAGCATTCGATAGAGATGAAAATATAGGCTGCATAGTCGTGACAGGTAATGATAAAGCTTTTGCCGCCGGCGCAGATATAAAATTTATGGCCGGAGACACCACGCCTGTTGATATGTTAAGAAACGCTTTCATTGATCAATGGGATCGCCTGGCCAGGATTAATAAGCCGGTCATCGCTGCTGTTTCCGGTTATGCGCTTGGTGGTGGCTGTGAATTAGCCATGGCTTGTGACATGATTGTCGCCAGTGAGACAGCAAAATTCGGCCAGCCGGAGATCAATATCGGCGTTATTCCCGGGGCTGGTGGAACTCAAAGACTAACCCGCATCGTGGGTAAAGCCGTCGCTATGGAAATGATTCTAAACGGCCGAACCTTGAGCGCCGAAGAGGCTTTGCAATTCGGGCTGGCCAATCGCGTCGTTTCTGTAGAATCCTATCTTTCCGAGGCTGTTTCCCTGGCAGCTGAAATTTCTGCCCAAGCCCCAGTAGCCGTGCGTCTGGCAAAACAGGCAATTAATGCCGCATACGAAGGGTCCTTAAAGACGGGACTTGAACTAGAACGCAATTTATTCTTTATGCTCTTCAGCACCGAAGATCAGAAAGAAGGTATGGATGCTTTCCTAAACAAACGCAAGGCGACCTGGAGCGGTCGTTAGCAAATCCAGTTTTTCACCAGAATCATGAAAATAAATCGCGGTATTCTATACGGCATTGGCGCCTATACATTGTGGGGCTTGCTTCCAATTTACTGGAAAGCCCTCCAGCAAACACCAGCCCTGGAGATTTTGGCCAATCGAATGGTCTGGTCCTTGGTATTCGTGGTTACCTTGCTCCTGATCTGGCGTCATTGGTCCTGGCTTCGTCCCGCTTTGAGAGATCGCCGCATCCTGGTTACCTATTTAGGAACAGCCAGCCTTTTAGCAATAAACTGGTTCACATACATTTGGGCCGTCAACGCGGGATTTATTATTGAGACGAGCCTTGGTTATTTCATCAACCCCCTTCTAAATGTGCTTTTGGGTTTGCTGTTTTTACAAGAGCGGCTGCGTGTTGGACAAGCCTTGGCTCTTTGCCTGGCTCTGCTCGGTGTGATCTATTTAACCATCGTTTATGGCTCATTTCCTTGGATAGCCCTTGTCCTGGCCTTGACCTTTGGTTTTTATGGTCTACTCCGTAAAACAGGCTCGCTGAAAAGCGCGGAGGGCCTGACCCTTGAAACGGCTTTCTATTTCATACCAGCAGTAGCCTATCTCCTCTTCGTAAATGCCAGCGGAAGCGGCTCTTTCGCCAATGGTGATCCGCGCACAACAATTTTATTAGTGGGCACCGGAATTGTTACCGGCGTCCCATTAATATTATTCGGCGCAGCGGCTAAGCGTATAACCATGACTAATCTCGGTTTACTACAATATATCGCCCCAACATTACAATTCTTGCTGGGGGTATTCGTCTACCAGGAAGAATTCAGCCAGGCACGTTTAATCGGCTTCGCCATAATCTGGTCAGCTCTCATTGTTTATTCAATCGAAAGTTTACGACACAGTCGAGGCAAAGTGAGCTCTCAGACTCTAATTGAAACAGCTGTAAGTGACTGACAGTAATAATCAATCAATTACTATGCGAATCATATCGCATGATTCTAACCTATTGGAGATAGTTTCGTGGCCCTCAACGTCCATCTACTAAACGAGTACAACCTTCACATAATTGATTACTTAAAAGAAAAACTCGAGCCAGGGATAAGGTTAACCACTGGAAGTAAAATACCGCCTACGGGGGATATCCATATCTTAATCGCCGGTCGCCCGGACCGGGAAATGCTTGAAGCGAATCAAGATTTGCAGGCACTTATTATTCCCTGGACGGGTCTTCCGTTAGAGACACGCGAGTTGGCCGGCGAGTTTCCTCAAATCGCCATTCACAATTTACATCATAATGCAACACCCGTCGCTGAAATGGCGGTAACTCTATTGCTTGCCACCGCAAAAAAAGTGCTCCCATTTGACGCGGCGCTGCGCCAAGGGAATTGGACCTTACGCTATCAGGAGCCTGCTCCTTCCTTAACCATGAAGGGTAAAACTGTCCTAATTCTGGGATATGGGGCAATAGGTTGGCGTGTCGCTCGAATTTGTCACTCCATGGATATGAATGTTTGGGCCATAAAGCGTAAATTAAGTGAAGAGATTAGTGACCCATATACCAGGGAAATATTTCCACCCGAGAGCATCCACGATCTTTTACCTTACGCCCAGGCTCTCGTAATAACCCTACCCTTAACGCAAGAGACCGAGGGTCTTATTGGGGAGAAGGAGCTTGAGTTAATGCCTCCTGAAAGTATTCTGGTCAATATCGGGCGAGCACCTATCGTCGATGAAGAAGCACTCTATCAAGCGCTCAAACACGGCCGTATCGGCGCAGCCGGCCTTGATGTTTGGTATAATTATCCTGCCAACGAAGAAAGTCGATCGTCAACTTTCCCATCGAAGTATCCGTTCTGGGAACTTGAAAACGTCGTATTGAGCCCGCACCGTGCCGGGTTGACGGATGATATAAACCATTTACGAATGGATCATCTTGCTGTTTTACTCATTGCTGCAGCTAGAGGCGAGGAAATTCCAAACAAAGTTAACCTTCAACTCGGTTATTAGCTACCTTAAAATGCGTACAATCTGGGCGATTGTTCCCTATAATGACACTTTTGCGATAAATTTCTCCGCGATAGATTCAAACAAATATGGCTAACAAATACCTTTTCGCTCTCATTTTTACGCTTCTGATTTTAACCTACAAACTCTCAATCCCTAATCAATCCGATGGGACTGAAGTTGTTGAGGCGTTGCAGGCACCGGAAACCATCATAAATGACCTCATTCTTGGCCCTGATGATTTTCAATCCGCGAATTCAAAAGGACTAATTTTTTTAACCGAAGGTGTAACTCTTGAAACCGGTTATCTAAGCGGATCATTTATTTCACAGCCCATTAAGGCTCCCAATAAATTTAACGCCGTAGTACCACAATGGTTAGCCGATTTCCCCGAGACCGATGAATTCCATCTTGAAATGCGCACTGGAAATGATCCATCAAACCTAGGCAGTTGGATCGAACTTCACGAAGCACATGACTGGATGCTTCCGGAAGACGAAGATATCGTCGGTGATATGCTCGTTGTTCCGGCTGCGGATGCAACCCACGAATACATTCAATTTAGACTTTCAATTAACCGTGAGGACGATCAAAGCAAACCCTTCCTGCATGAATTGACTTTTACGTTCATCGATTCAACAGCCGGACCATCGGTCGAGGAGATGATCCAGCAGCAAGAAGAAATAAATCGCAGTAGAAAACAGACCCCTGATTCACTAGACGAAGAAGCAGATGGGTATCCAAAACCTGCGGTGATCAGTCGTGAAGTGTGGTGTACGGACCCTGCCTGTGATTATGACGAACTCGAATATGAACCTGTCACACACCTTATCTTGCACCACACGGTATCTGGTGCAGGCGGAGATTCCGCGGCTGCTGTGCGAGCGATTTGGGTTTTTCATACAGAAGGCCGTGATTGGGATGATATTGGCTACAACTATCTAGTGGATACTAATGGAGTGATTTTTGAGGGACACCTGGGTGGTGATGATGTTATCGGAATTCATGCCTCAGGGGCTAATGCCGGATCGATGGCCCTGGCTATGCTCGGAGATTATACAGAGATTGAACCACCGGAACACATGTTTAAATCGGCCGTTGCCCTATTTTCCTGGAAAGCGGATCAAAAAAACATAGATGTCTTTGATGCCAGCAATACCTTACCCAATATAGACTGGGGACTACCAAATTTAATGGGGCATAGAGATGTTTATGGCAACACTGAATGTCCGGGCGACGCTGCACACGCCCTGATGCCAAGACTTCGTGATGAAGTCGCTTCTCGAATTGGTCTCGTATCCCCATATTTCTATGTAGACGAATTAAGCAGCCAATTCCAAAAGAGTGCTGCTCCCTGGTTGGTCGCTACATACCAATGCGGCTACAACACCCACGCATGGTACACCTGGTCTACCACCCTCCCCCAAGAATCAGCAAACTGGGGGGAATGGCGGCCACTAATCCCTGAAAGCGGTGGATATCAAATCGAGGTCTATGTCCCCTACTGTAATACAGGGGCACCTGAAACAGAAGGTGCGCATTATACGATAAACCATTCTCAAGGCACCAGCAGCGTAATCATCAATCAGAATGATCGTGTTGGTCTCTGGACATCCCTGGGCAAATACAATCTGGAAGCCGGTAATGGGTCCATTATTCATCTCGAGGATCTCACCCAGACTGATGATGAACGAGGTGTCTGGTTTGATGCAATTCGCCTTCGCCCAGTAGAAATATATCCGGAAATCATGACAGAATTCCCGCTAAATGGTAGTTTGTTGAATGCGCGAAGTGCCGATTTTCAGTGGAAAATTGACCACCCGGAATTGGTCAAAGCAACAGTATTTCAGGTTGCCGCGGATGCTGATTTTCAAAACCTGATTGTTAATAGAGCATGGACTGCGCCGGCATACAACACATCGGTCAATTTTGTTCAAGATTATGCTGCGCTTTACTGGCGGGTTATTGCGACATCAGAATTGAACATTGATTACCCATCAAGCATAAGTCAATTCGGTATTGATACAAAGCCACCGGTATCTCATGTTACACACCTGTTCTGGTTGGATTGGCTCGGTGTTTATCAGGTCTTATGGGAAGGGATTGATGCTCCGGCAGGGATCGAGAGATACAACATCGATTATCGTATTGTTGGTGAGGGAACCTGGAAGCGCTGGTTGAGCGATACAGAAAGAACTAGCGATGCGTTTACACCTCCAAATCCACAAGCTGTTTACGAATTTCGCAGCCAGGCTGTCGACAAGGTAGGGAATGAAGAAGCTATGCATGAAACGGCCGACATTACTACCAATGATGCCTCTCCGCTCAATCAGGCAGTTCTGGTACCCATGATTAGCCGCCAATAACTGCTCCTACCTGCCAAGTATTTAAATAGCTTTTACAATAAAGGTGGTTTAAACTCAATAAATGAGCGCCAGATACCTGGCAGCTTCAAATCAAAATCAGGAACCAAGATTTTCTTATGTCTCAGATCGAAAATGTTGATGTGCTTATAGTTGGATCCGGTCCCTCCGGCACCTCTACAGCACTTCATTTAGTAAAGAAGAATCCATCCTGGGCAGAACGCATCATAATAGTGGAAAAGGAGACCCACCCTCGTGAAAAATTGTGCGGTGGTGGTGTTACTCATCTCGGGCAGAATGTTTTGGCGCGGTTGGGCTTGTCGTTTGATGTCCCCAATTTTGAGGTAAAGGAAGCCCGTCTGCTCTACCAAGATCAGAGTTATTCATTCTTTGCCGATCCTGTTTTTCGCATTACCCGCCGTGCTGAGTTTGATCATTGGTTGGTTCAAACGGCAGAAAAGCTGGGTATACAAGTCCATCAGGGAGAAGCCGTTCTCAATGTAACGCCCTATGAGGAATACGTGGAAGTTGAGACAGAAAAAGGAATATTTCACGCCAAAGTACTCGTCGCGGCTGATGGCTCACGAAGCTTTGTTCGTCGTAAGCTCAAGTGGCCGGGAGAATCCCATGTTGCCCGTCTAATGGAAGTTCTGACTCCGGAAGAGGCAACGAGTCAATCCCAGTTCCGTGAGGGTATCGCTATTTTTGATTTCACACCCATGATCAATGGGCTTCAGGGCTATTATTGGGATTTCCCCAGTTATATTGATGGCCAACCAGTTATGAATCGCGGGATATTTGACAGTCGAGCGAGAACGGAACGCCCCAAGGCAGACCTTAAAAAAATATTGCGCGACTCCTTAGCTGAACGTGATCGAGATCTCGGTGAATACAAATTAAAAGGACATCCAATTCGCTGGTGGAACCGTAAGAATCGGTTCGCGATGCCCAGAATTCTACTTGTTGGCGATGCAGCGGGTGCGGACCCTCTGGTTGGTGAAGGTATCTCTTTTGCCCTTGGTTATGGTGATGTTGCGGCGGGTGCCATTGAAAACGCGTTTTCAAACCAGGACTTCAGCTTCGAGGACTATCGTGACCGGCTGCTAAAACATCCACTTTTCCATCAGTTGGATATTCGCACACGAGTAGCGAAAATGGCGTACAAAGTCCAAAGCCCCTGGTTGACTCGTGCGGTCTGGTTGGCCGTTGGAGAAGGTTTACGTCGCACACGATGGGGTGATCCAAGCTTCGATCCGACAGAACGCCCACACTTCCGTTTATTGGATGCGAACAACCCACCTGTGCTCTCACTTAAACATGAATTTCCTAACGATTAACCGGCAAATGAAAAAGCCGCTTTACAGCGGCTTAAGATGGGCGGTACAAGACTCGAACTTGTGACCTCTACGATGTCAACGTAGCGCTCTGACCAACTGAGCTAACCGCCCTTGAGACCACGAATTATAGCAACCTTCCTAAGGACGTCAATGCAGTCAAAAGCTATCATGAAATTTCTCATACCTAACATAAATATGGTATAGTTCCTACCAATCAGCAGTATACAAGCAACCGCTTCAGGTGCTTTAAGTGGCTAAACCCAAATCGAAATCCAAGCGACAATCAAGAACCAGAGCGTTTTGGCTCTTATTAATTTTGCTGGCCTTATCAATCGCCGCAGGGTTATTTTTCGAGGATTATCAAGAAGTACCTTTTGGATGGTTTATAACGATTGTTTACCTGGTTGTTGCTGCATTTTCTTGTGCTTTTGGGATCATTTATTACGCCCAGTTCGTTTTACCCCATCATAAAGGCGAAAACTGGCTTGATGGCATATGGATGCTCATGCGCGCATCAACGCTCATCAGAACGGTCCCCGCGGATGCCAATCTCAAGATAAAAGGATCCTCTTATTCGAACGCTCAAACCCCCGGACAAAAAAAACTAAGAGTAGGTATGGTATCAAGCCATCAAGCAATCTCAATCAGTAAGGGAGATAGTCTTGTGCGAGCGGCGGGACCAGGATTTATTCGTTTAAGCCAGGGAGAAGCCATTAAGAAATTCGTTGATTTGCGCCGCCATATACGCAGCGAAATTAAAGAGGCCGTGACACGTGATGGCATACCACTCGATGCAAAAGTTAACGTCATTTTTGAGGTCAAGCAATCAACAGAGAATCATCCGAATGATGATCTGGAATATCCCTATGATCGATCAGCGGTATTGTGGGTTAGCCAGTTAAATTCCTTTAATCAGGACAATTCAATTCGGCCGTGGAGCGAGCAATTAGCGCCACAAGCTGCAACTTACATGATTAGTGAAATAGCTCAATACACACTTGATGAATTGTCACAAGATCGAACAATATTCAATGGCATCGCGCAGCGGGTTCGCCGCCAGCTGCGGGCTACATTTGATGATTGGGGGATCAAGATTCTGAATGTCAGTGTGACCCCCGTGAAATTCCCTGATGACATTCTAGAACAGCGCCTGGATAACTGGCGAGCACCTCTGCAAAGTCGCATATTAACAGAAGCAGCCAAAGGCAATGCAGAAGCATACTTAAGGATTAAGCAAGCCAAAGCCAAAGCACAAGTTGAAATTATCGAAAAGACCATGCAGAGTATTGATAACCTGCGTCAGACTGAACAAGCCAGTCTTCCGGAAATTGTAACGCTGCGTATTATTGATGTGTTCGAAGATGTGGCATCTAAAAATCCTTCGCAAGCATATCTTCCAAGCAATATCTTGTCCGGCATAGTTACGGAGTCGTCAAGCCGGCTCCGGGATTCTGAACAATCATCCCAGACAGAGGATGAAGAAAATGGAAGCTAGCCAAACTGCTAATAACCAGGTTCAAACGGACACCCAGACCAGGCGGATACCCTCGAAGAGAACGCTGTATCTTCTATTCCTGGGTGCGCTTCTATTAGTCTACACGGCCTTCATTCTCTATTTAGAACGAATCAATTTCGGACTCCTAAAGCCTTCACTCCCGATAAATGACCTCCAAGGACTTCTTCTTCAATATTTAGATGTATTTGTCCGCGTGGCCCGTCATTACGTTCCCATCATTTTGGGATGGATGCTCGCCTACGAGCTATCCCTAAATCTCCTCTTAAATCTTTACGACCTCCTCGACCGCAAAAAAGCAAGCGACTTACTAAGACGTCTGCGTGATCCTCGCCTCACAGCAGGGAATGTTATAACCGTTTCGCCCAAAGACCTGGAAATCAAAAGGCTGGAATCAACCAGATTACGATTGGGTGGGCCGGGACGCATTATCATCCCCGAGGGTAATGTGGCGGTTTCTGAGATCAACGGCCGATTCTACCGCGTGATTAACTCTGGGAAACACGCATTGGACCGCTTTGAATATATTCATTCCGTGCTCGATCTACGCCCCCAAGATCGAACCGATCCAGAAGTAAAATTACAATCAAAAGAGGGCTTGGGTCTGGTTACGGACGTCAGCGTGACTTTCAAGATTGACTCACCAGATTCGAATACATCGATCGAACAGCCCTTTCCATATGATGTTGAGACAGTACGCTTGCTGGCATACAATGAATCCAATCTTCCCAATGGGAAAATTAGCAGTTGGGAGGACAACGCGCTTGTAACAGTTCGAGGCTCACTCTACGCCAGTGTATCTTCTTTTTCTCTGGATCAACTGCTGCAAGACGAATTAACACAGATTGGTACACATCTGACCATACGGCGTGATGTAGAACGTGATGCGCGGGTAAAACTGCGCGAACAAGGGATTGATCTCATCCGCGTCCGTATTGGTGGATTTCGCTTTTCTGATGATGTAACCGAACTGCGTATTCAGAACTGGCGGACAGAATGGGAAAACCAGGCGCGATTAATAAGGGCGGAAGGGGAAGCTCGCGCATTAGAAGAAATGGAAATGGCCCGGGCAAACGCCGAAATTGATTTAGTTAAAGCAATATCGGAAGGTATACAACAAGCTCGCAGGCAAGGTTATCAAGGCAATATTAGGGAGATTGTTTCTTTGCGCTTCATTGAGCTATTAGAAAAAATGGCTATCGAATCAGGAAATGAGGTTCGTCTACCGGACAAACTATTACCTCAATTACAAGACCTTCATAAACAACTTCAATCAAGCCTGGGATCAGGCACAGTGACAAATGAGGATATCACCCTTAGCTGAAGAAAAACTAGGTTGACCGGTTATCTGAGAAGTTTAAAACATCAATGGATCAAACAATAGGTTCTAATACAAAAAAGAGGTAGATAGAATTGGGAAATAATATCCTTGTCATTGGCGGCACTCTTCTAGATGCAAAGGGGATACCATTAGCAGGTATGGATCCCGGCACTTCAAATCCTGCGCGGATCCGCTTCTCCCGTGGTGGAACCGCTCGGAATGTCGCCGAAAACCTGGCTAACTTGGGCGCCGATGTCTTATTGATTACCGCAGTTGGTGATGATCCAACCGGAAAACGCTTGATGGAACAAACCAGCGATTCGGGTGTCATTTTAGATTACGCTTTGACAATTCCAGGAGCAGATACCGGTGCATATATGGCCTTATTGGATAGTAACGGCAATCTATCAGTCGCTCTTGACGACGCTCGTGTTATGGAGCACCTGACACCTCTGTACCTGAACAATCACCGCCGTCTATTCCGGGAAGCTGAAATGATCATGGTTGACGGCAGTCTGACGGAACCGGCATTGAAAACAGTTGTAAGATTGGCTAATAAGTATGATGTGCCATTATGCGCTGATCCATCATCAGCACGCCAGGCACACAAGTTACGGCCGTATCTATCACACCTACACCTTCTAGTACCAAATGAAGTAGAAGAAGCCGAACTGCTTGATGTTGACTATATAGGATTTAGTCCGGACATAAGCCTCGCTCAAGCTCGTCGTCTAGTCAGCATGGGCGTGAGTCACGTGGCAATAACCTTGTCAGATTTTGGTCTCAATTACGCCACCAGTAACGAGACCGGATATATCCCCCCATCCTATAGTAAACAGGTCGATTCAACCGGGACTGGGGATGCTGTTACGGCAGCAATTTTATTCGGCATGCTAAACGATTTACCCACCTTGGAATGTATGCGCCTGGGGGCAGCCGCGGCGAGCCTGACACTACAAAGCACGGAAACTGTCGTGCCGGATCTCAGCCTTGATATGCTCTTCGATCACTTGATTGTATAAAATTCGAATCATCATCCTTGGGTGAAAATTTATCTCTAGATTTGAATTCTAGATCACTTAATCATGAATGATTGGCTTAGTTTCGTCTTTTGTGTTGTTTATATTTTAGGCCTTATCGGTCTGGCTGAGGGTTTGCGGCACCGGCGAGGTTACAGCAACTTTTTCACTCGCAAGGTCATTCACATTGGCGTTGGGATGCTCATCTGGGCGATCCCATTTCTTTTCTCAACCCCCTGGCCCTTTATCCTGGCCTGCTTCGCTTTTGCAATTCTGACATTCCTTGATTGGCGTTATGGCTTCTTTGAAGCGATGGCCAGCAGCAATCCCCAAAACCTTGGCACTGTCTATTTTCCACTGGCAGCCGCTGCTGTTGTTTATTTGTTTTGGGATACCCCTCCCTTAATGGTCGCTGCCATGATGCCTTTAACTCTCGGTGATGGCCTGGCTCCGGTGATAGGCAAGTTCGGCACCCATGAATATTTCGTTTTCAATCACAAACGAACCCTCGAAGGATCAATTGGATTTTTCGTGGCGACAACGATTGGGACCTGGTTAGCCTTATGGCTTATGTCTGGATCCCCAGACATAAGCCCGTTGGGAGCGATTGCTCCTGCCATTATCATTGCTTTTACGACAGCCTTAGTGGAAGCTGTTTCTATTTGGGGAGTTGACAACCTGACAGTAACAGCGGCGGCAGTGATTATTCTGTCAGTCTGGCCATTCTAGGTAAAAATTCAGGGGGTTCGCTTTCCTACCAACCCTCATCTCCTATCAATGGGACAAAGGCGACCATTCCTAATTCCGATTGCTGGAAACCATCTTCCGCAGTTTTAGTAACAGAAATCAATTGTTGGCGCCGTTCGTTAGGGCCAACCGGTATAATCAACCGTCCTTGCTCCGCTAACTGATATTTCAAGGATTCCGGAACGATAGGACCTCCAGCAGCAACAACTATCCCATCATACGGCGCAGCCTCCGGCCAACCCAATGTGCCGTCCCCATGATGAATAGTCACATTATCAATGCCGAGAAAATCCAGACGCTGACAAGCGTAGTCAACGAGTTCTTTTATCCGCTCTACTGTGTGGACCTCACGAACCATTTGACTTAAGAGCGCCGCAGCATACCCAGAGCCGGTTCCGATTTCCAGCACGCAATCTTCTGCATCCAGGGCGAGATGAGAAATCATTAGGGCAACAACATAGGGTTGGGAGATTGTTTGTTTTCCGGGTATTGGAAGGGGGGTATCATCATAAGCATGTTCCCAGTATCTTTCAGGAACAAAGAGTTCTCGTGGTATGGTTCGCATGGCTTCTAAAACGGCCGTGTCATCAATACCCCTACCGGCAATTTGCTCCTTGACCATCCTCTCCCGGTCGAGAATGAAATCGTCCCCACGATTAACCATCACTGAACCTGTTAGTTTTAGCCTGCTACACCTTAAAAAGGTAGAAAAAATACTTCAACCTGAAAAAACATCCTCTTTGATTTTAACATACGCCATATTAGAATAAAACTGCCAAAGAAGTTTACATTTCACAAAGCGGCACCAAAATAAGACCAATTTGGGCTTTAGCGATTGCTGGTAAATCCGTTATAATTTATTAGTTTTGACATCATGTTTCATATAGTGAAACCAAGTAGATTTAACAAAATTCATTACTACGCAAAAATAGTGCATCTAACTGAATAAGGTTTAGGAGTGATAAGTTATGACTGATAAGGACTTACAACTTACAGAAAAAGTTTACACGCGTGCTCCATCCTGGCAGGACGTACCAGACGATAAGTGGATGGATTGGCGATGGCAAATGAGTCATCGATTGAACAGTGTAGCAGAACTAGAGAAGGTTATAAATTTAACCGACAGTGAACGGAAGGCTCTGAGTCAGGATGGCTTGTTTAGAGTGGATATAACACCCTATTTCGCGAGTCTTATCGATCCTAATGATCCGGGATGCCCTGTCCGGCGACAAGTCATTCCTACCGCGCGCGAGATGGTGTCGTTCGAGTCAATGATGGAAGATTCGCTGGCCGAAGACAAACATTCTCCAGTTCCAGGACTTGTTCATCGTTATCCTGATCGCGTCTTAATGCTTGTGACAACACAATGTGCCAGTTACTGTCGCTACTGCACGCGTAGCCGAATTGTTGGTGACCCAACACAAACATTTAGTCGGACGGAATTTGATGCTCAGATCGAATATATTGAAAAGACGCCACAAATCCGTGACGTCCTCTTATCCGGCGGCGATCCAATGGTATTGGCACCCAAACTATTGGATATGATTCTTTCCCGGCTGCGTGCTATTCCCCACGTAGAAATCGTGCGAATTGGTTCTCGCGTCCCGGTTTTTTTGCCTATGAGAGTTAACGATCAATTCTGCGAAATGGTTTCAAAATACCACCCTCTTTGGTTGAATATTCACGTTAACCACCCAAAGGAAATAACACCAGAGCTCGCAGCAGCGGCGGATCGTTTAACGCGTGCCGGTGTGCCGTTAGGCAATCAGAGTGTCTTGCTGGCCGGTGTGAATGACTCAGTCCGTATTCAGCGAAAGCTGGTGCAAGAGCTAGTAAAAATTCGCGTACGGCCGTATTACCTCTACCAGTGCGATCTCGTCCAAGGTTCAGGACATTTCCGCACATCCGTCAGTAAGGGTATTGAAATTATCGAAGGTCTGCGTGGCCATACATCCGGTTATGCGGTTCCCGTTTACATGATCGACGCTCCAGGTGGCGGAGGGAAAATACCTGTCCAGCCAAACTACGTCCTCTCACAGGCTCCAGGCAAAGTGGTTCTGCGCAATTTTGAAGGTTTTATCACAACCTATAGTGAGCCGAAAGATTACGATCCCGAAGCCATACACGATCAAGAAGCCCTTATCGAACCCCGTCCCGAGCCTGGACAGGAAGGGATCTATGCTCTGCTTGAAGGCGAGAAAATGTCCATTGAACCGGAGGGCTTCGATAAAGTTCATTCGCGCGGTGGTGGAGAACACCGGCTGCGCAGCGGCGAAATCGCCAAAAAATGGCAGCCCCTGGGCATCGGCGCCATGGAGGGAAAACAAGTAACATCAGGGGAAGAGGTCGACCCGGCCGCTCTCCAATCGGGAAAAGAAACAAATGGTGATGAACCCCAATAAACCATTTCCATGGCTGCCCGACTAACTGCCTAAATCTTAAGAGGACAGTTCATGAGTCAAAGGATCAAGCCATACCCCGGCACACAGTCTGTACTACGCGCTGTAGCTCTGCTGAAGTGCTTTAATGACGATCATCCACAGTGGAACCTTTCAGAGCTTTCACGAACTTTAGGCTTAAACAAAACCACTGTTTTCAGACTCCTATCCGCATTGGAAAGTGAAAACCTTCTCTCTCGAAATGCAGAAGGCGACAGTTACGTCCTTGGACCGGAAATTCTCGTCATGGCAGGGTTTGCTCTACGTAACACCGATTTACGCACGGCGGCCAGGCCCGATTTGGAACGGCTTGCAGAATCCACAGGCGAAACAGCCTCCCTTGAAATTGTTACTGGCTTTGAGATGTTGATCATCGATGAGATTGTCGGAGGGCATTTGGTTAGTGGTGTTCGTTCGCTGGGCACAAGATGGCCGCTGCATGGGACATCCACCGGTCTTTCGGTTCTAGCCGTGTGGCCTCGAGCCAGGCGTGAATCTTATTTAAGCCAAGATCTTAAACCGATCACGCCGCAAACAATAATCGAGAGTCAGGCCTTGAATAAGTTACTGGATCACTTTTCGGAACAAGGATTTGCCATTTCGGATGAAATGCTGGAATCGGGACTGGTTGCTATCGGCGCTCCTCTTCTTAATCACGAGGGTCATGCTGAAGCTGCGATAAGCATTTATGGACCAAAAAACCGTCTGGATGAGATGCGCATCTTAACAGTAGGTTTACAGGTGCGTGATGCCGCTAAAAATATCTCCCAAAAGTTGGGCTATCTTCCTTAAGTTACCAATTCAGCAGGGATAAGCAGAAACTGATCATAAACTTCAGGATCAGTTCTGGGGCAGTGAAAACCCAAAAAACGGCACTGGTATTGGGCTAGACATCAAGACCATGAGTCTTTATAATGTAGCTCATCTGGGAAGACGGAAATTTTTACTCCATTACATTTCGAAAGGCGCAGAATTCATTTACGCTCAGAAATTGAATGTATCTAATTCTTATTATTCTTTGCTTTATGGTTGTTAGCACTATTCTTGTTGTTGCTGCAGGTATGTTGTCCTCCCGCCTGAGCCAACAAGAGGGTCGAATTGAATCTTTTGAAGAGGGTGAACCGGATAAATCAGAGACATCTTCCCAGTCCAACGATTTATAGTCTCACGAATAACCACTAAAGTGCGCGATGACTAATAGGTTGTTACTCTAGAGATGTGAAAGAAGAGTCGGCAGACAGTTAACTGCCGGCTCTATCTTTATTTAGAAACTTCGTGGGATATTTAATCCAGAGCAAAGCCAATCTTTACAGTCACCTGCCATTCGACAGACAAATCATCCAGAATCGCTCCCCGAACTTCTTTCACTTCAAACCAACGTAAATTATGAACAGTTTCGCCGGCTTTGGCGATAGCATTATTGACAGCCTCTTCAATACCAACTTTTGATGTACCTGTGATATTTATCTTCTTATAAATCGTATCGCTCATTGGAAGCTCCTTTGCTTCAACTAGTAAATAAAGTTCCTTCACCTATATAAACCGGAGAAGTTATCATCAGTATACCAGTATTCAAGGGTGATCTAAGCAAATAATCAGGGACGAGGTTTTTGAATTAAGCAAACCTAAGTCCTAATCCCTGCGCATTGCTTGTCAATCCCACTTCCATTAAGATCAGAGAATGAGTTTCCGGCGTGTATACCGCACACTAATTTTCCTAGTAGTGTTTCTTAGCACCATCCTTCTTTTAGCACCGGAGTGGACTGCTTCAGCCAGCGAAGAAAGCCGGCTGCAAAGCATTGTAGGATTACAGGAATACGATTTTTTAGTCTGGGAATCTAATTCATTCTTAGATAAAGGGGAAACCATCCTCTCAGGCGGTCAACAATTTCTTGATGAACAAACCAGGAAGGAAGTTGTTTTGAATTACCTGGAATTAGTCAAACAAGCTCAACAGCTAGAAGGGCAAATTAATCTCATCTATAGCGACCCCCAAATAATTGATCCAGACTTAGAATCCCAGGATTTGCAGAAGGAATTAGAACAAACTCGGACTGTCATAGAAGAACAGCAGCTGTTGGCGGAAGCCATTGTGCAAGAACAAGTCGCCGAAATTCTTGCCGAACAAGGATTAGAGATACTAGGGCAGGCCTGGCCCCCTGTTTTAATGCATGTGACCCAGGTTCCCTCGCTTCTAGTTGTATCGCCACGCGACCGCATTGAAAAAATCCATCAGGTAACTTTAGAAAGCGGACTGACGATACCAACCAAAG
>Ga0316580_10000060_pt1 | contig 18109 bp, 19 predicted proteins | sample S0NA_2_FD_204519 | JGI IMG/M metagenome (GOLD analysis project Ga0316580, IMG submission 204519) | Rhizosphere microbial communities from salt marsh grasses in Alabama, United States - S0-2_160517rDrB | ecosystem: Host-associated > Plants > Roots > Rhizosphere | place: USA: Alabama | collected... | reverse complement strand
GTAGCGACAATCGGTGATTTTGCTCGCTTAGGGAGCCGCTGATCTATGCGGCGATTCGTTGAGTCGCTCGTTTTGTGTTCACTTTTTTGGGTCGCACGAAGCCATTTATGCGAATTTAGGGCGATGTTTGACCGAATGGGGTTCGATTTTGCCTCATTTTCGAGGTCCGCCCGGATTGCGGGCGGACCTCCCCTGTCTCAGGCCAGCAGCGCCTTCTTGGCGATCACCAGATTGGCCAAGGCGAACAGCACGTAGAGCTGACCGGTGTTTTTGATGAGCCCTTTGTAGCGGACCTTGCGGTGACCGAAACGGTTCTTGACCACATGGAACGGATGCTCGACGCGGGCGCGCAGCTTCGCCTTGAGATGCTCGGCGCGCGTGGTCAGCTCCTTGAGCGGTCCCTCGGCCATGGCCTTGAGCTTGCCGCGTTTCATGGCAATGCGCCAGGTGACATCCCGCCCCTTGAGCTCCGCGCGCTTATCCGCGCCCGTGTAGCCGGCATCGGCGTAGACGGCCTTCTCCTCGCCGTGGAGCAGGTTGGCCGTCTGGTTAACGTCGGCCTCGTTGGCAGCGGTACCGGTGAGGCTGTGTACCAGCCCGGAATGCAGGTCCACGCCAATGTGCGCCTTCATCCCGAAGTACCACTGGTTGCCCTTGCGCGTCTGGTGCATCTGCGGGTCCCGTTCCTTGGCTTTGTTCTTGGTCGAGGACGGCGCATTGATGATGCTCGCGTCCACCAAGGTGCCCTGGTTCATCATCACGCCGCGCGCGCGCAGCAGCGCCTTGATCGTCTCGAAGATCTGCACCTGCAGTCCATTGGTTTCCAGGAGACGGCGAAAGCCCAGCAGGGTAGTGGCGTCCGGCACCGATTCACGCCCGAGGTCGATGCCAAGAAACTGGCGAAATGCCTGACTGTCGTAGATCGCATCCTCCAGCGCCTCATCGCCCAGGCTGTACCACTGCTGAAGCAGATACATCCGCAGCATCCGCTCCAGGCCGACCGGCGGGTGGCCCGCACCGCGGTCTTCCTCGCGGTAGTAATGGGGTTTGATCAGCGCGATGAGCGCCGACCACGGCAGCACCTGCTCCATCTCCGCGAGAAATTGCTCGCGGCGGGTCACCTTCTTCTTGGCGGCATACTCGGCTTGGGCAAACGTCAGCTGCTGGGGCATGGCTCAATCTCGGGCGCGCTCACATCGTGTGGATGACGCCATTATATCACTATGGCCCTTTCGATATTGGCGGAATAGATCAGTTTTTCCCTAGCAGGGGCGTAAACTCGGACCCCCATAAAGCGCTGCTCTTTCGTCGCGCTGCTTCATGGGTCCGGTGACGCCTAGCGTTATCATGCCGAGCGAAGCTCGCCGCCTCCGGTGCTTATTTATTGATGCCTTATCGGGAAGGGGCGGGTTGCGCACCGTTCCTGGCGCTCGAACCCCTGGACTGCCGCTTGGCTCTCGCCTATCGTTCACACTCTGCCATGATCGTGGGGTGGGCTTTCCGCACCATATCAGCGTACGGGGCGCGGTAGCGCGATGCAATGGCGTGCAGCCCTCCCGTCGCAGAGCCAGTTCCGGCAGGTGCCCCAGGGCAATTCGCGACGCGGACATTTTTTCGAGATCTTCCATGACAGAACCCGAAAGAGAGCATCACTACGTCACCCACGAGCCCAAGTTCTGCCGTTGCCGTGTCTGTCATGAGCATTTCTACGGCGACACCATCGAGGAGGCCCGTACCGCCTGCCTGGAGCACTCGCGGCAGGAGCATCCGGACTGGGGCGCCTCCGGCTGCTACTGTCCGGATTGAGGCGGAGGGCACGGCGGTGAGGAGCCGTGCTGCTCTGATTCCTGGCGCTCCCTAGGTGTGCAGCTCGAGCAGGTCCCCGTCCTCGACCGGGTGATCGCGCCCGACCTGGGACACTCCGCCCCCTCGGGACCAGCGGCGGGCGTACTTCAGCGCTGCCGCGAAGTCCTTGTGCACCAGCCGCGCGACGTCGTCCACTGTGGCGCCCCGGCGCAGGGTGAAGGGGCGGTCGTGCTCGGGCTGGCGCCCCGGGGCCTTGGTGTAGACGCGCACGATGGCGAGTTCCCGGAACAGCCAGGGGCCGATCGTGCTCAGCCCCAGACCGGTCTCAACGGACACGGGAAGGACCGGGTAGTCGAGACCCGTCAGCTCGCGAAAGACGGCGAGCTCGTCGTCGAGGTCGTGGATCAGGTCCATCTTGGTCGCGACCATGAGGGTCGGGAGCAGGACGGCGAAGGGGTCCTCGGGTAGGTCCGCCTCCGGGTCATCGGTGCTGCCGGGCCAGTGCTTGGTCAGGTAGACCCGTCTGCGGGTGAGCTCCTCGTGCAGGCCGAGCACCGCGTCCACGCAATCCGGCTCCGACAGGTCCACCGTCAGCAGGCAGGCGTCGGTCAGCTGGAGCGTCCCGCCGATCCAGGGGACCGGGTGCTCCGGGTCGATCGGCGGCAGGTCGACGAGCTGGAACAGGGTGTCCTCGAAGGGCAGCATCCCGGGCTGGGGGAACTGGGTGGTGAAGGGGTAGGGACCCGATTGGGCGTGGGAGTGGGTGAGTGCCGCGTGCAGGGCCGACTTGCCCGCGCTGGGCGGCCCGATCAGCGCGACCTGGGCGGCCCCCTCGGGGCGGATCGCGGTGGCGGGGCCGCCGTGTGCGGCGCCCTTCCTGGGACCAGCCAGCTCTTCGGTGAGCTGCTTGATGCGCGTCTTGATCTCCGCCTGCAGGTGATCGGTCCCCTTGTGCTTGGGGATGGTGCGGAGCATCTCGCGCAGCCAGTGGAGCCGGTCCTGGAGCTCCCTGGCCCTTCGCAGCTCCGCCTCCGCGGCCTTGTACTCGGGGCTCAGATTCGCGGGCATCGCGCCAACCCTCGTTGCTTGAGGAACGATCGGCACCGCGCCGATTGTTGGGAACACTTCCCCGGGGGACCGTGCAAGGGATGCATGGCAACCAACGCTCCTTTAACAGTCGACGGCGGCCTCATGCCTCGGCGGGCGCCCGCCCCGTACCGGGCAACCGCTTCTCCATCACGGCCAGGTTGAAGGGGCGGCCCCGATAGATCCTGACCTGCCGCCGGACGACCGAGAAGCCCATGCGACGGAAGAAGGGTTGGGCGGTGGTGCTCACGTCCGCTCGCAGGCGCGGGTTGTGCTGTCGGCGCGCCTGCCGCTCCGCGCGGGCCATGAGGGCGGCGCCGACGCCTTGGTGCTGATGGGCATGGTGGACGTAGAGGCAGTCGATGTCGCCATTCGTCGTCAGCTCGACGAATCCGATGACCGTGTCCGCTTCCTCCGCGACGAAGACCCGGTAGCGACGAAAGCGTCGTTGCCAGAAGGCATCGGGATAGATCCTGGGCGCCCAGGCCTGGATCTGCTCGGAGGAATAGTCCCGGGCGTTCACCCGGCGGACGGTCTCGTAGTAGAGCCGGGCGATCTGGGGGACGTCGGCGCGTTTGACGTCGCGTATGCGCATCAGCAGGTGAGAGGCAGGGGTGCCGCGAGACCGACGCGGCCTTCCTGCAATCGGTTGAGCCGGGCCACCGCATCGCCGGTCGGCGCGATCCGCATGGCGAGCGGACCCCTCGGGTCGAGACGAGTATAGGGCACCCGGCGAAGTCCTTGCGAAATCCTGTGCTTGGGAGCGGTCTTGCGATACGAGCCGGGTAAATGCCAGGAGGGTATCTGCCCAGCGTTGCCTAGGCGACGACCCGCAGCACCCCACCGCGGCGCGGATCGCCCGCCCCCGTGAACTCCCGCCCGTCGTAGACCACGGTATGGGCACCGCCGAAAAAGAGGTTCAGGTCGTCCCACAGCTGGTGGCTCGGCCAGTGGCCGATGAGCCGACGGACCGTGTCGGGCGGGAGACCGGGCTCGATGCTGAGCTTGCCGCGCTCCAGGTGGATGCGCGGGGCCTCCACGGCCCTTTCGGGGGGCAGCTGGAAGTCGATCAGGTTGCAGAGGGTCTGCAGGATAGCGGTGCGCAGCCGGTTGGAGCCGCCCGAGCCCAGGGCGATCAGACGCCCGCCGTGCTCGGCCAGGGCCGGGGCCATCATGGAGGAGACCCGGATGTCCTCGCGCCAGCGGTGGAAGCCCTCGGGGTTGAGGTCCTCCTCGCCCAGCATGTTGTTCAGCATGATGCCCGTGCCGGGCAGGATGTGGCCGCAGCCCTCACCGTTCGACAGGGTCAGGGAGGCGGCGTTTCCCGCGGCGTCGATCACGCTGATGTGGGTGGTTCCGCGGGAGCTGATCGGGCGCCCCTGCAGCGCGCGGCGGTGGCGGTCAACCCAGTCGTCGTGCAGGAGTCCCTCGTCCGACGGCCCCGTGTCGCGCGCCAGGCCCGTCTGCTCCATCGCCCGCGCGAGCGTGATCAGGTGTCCGGTCCCGCCGAAGGGGCCGCCACCGAGGTCCTCCTGTTCCAGGAGGGCCAGGGCGAAGGCGATCAGCAGCCCGCCGGAAGCGGGCGGGGGGTTGAGCAGGAGGCGTGCATCCCGGTAGTGGCGCCCCAGGGGCTGCCTGATGACAGTCCGATAGCTGCCGAGGTCCGGGGCGCGGACCTGTCCCCCTTGGTGCTCGCAGAGTGCCACCAGGGACTGGCCCATCTCACCCTCGTAGAAGAGACGGTCCCCTTCGATCGCCAGCAGCTCCAGGGTATCGGCGAGCGCGGGCTGGCGCATCGGCTCGCCCTTGCCGTAGAGCCGGTGCGGGTCCAGTGGGCTCGCGTAAAGGGCGCGGGCCTCGGGGGTGGCGAGATAGATGGGCGCCACGATGCTGAAGATGTAGGCCTGCAGGCGGTTGAGGCGCACCCCCTCCCGAGCGGCCGCGACCGCGGGCTCGACGATGCGCCCCATCGGCAGGGTCCCGAGGTCCCGGTGGATGTCGAATAGCCCGCGCACCGTGCCTGGCGTCGCGAGGGCTCCGAGCCCGATGTGGAACTCCTGCTGGGCGGTGCCAAAGTCCGCCAGGACCGGGTAGAGCTCGACCTGGTCGATGGGCCGCTTGCGCCGCGGGGTCTGGACGAAGAAATCGTAGACCCGGGTTTCCCCGCCGGAGGTCCGGGCGGTCAGGAAGCCTCCACCTCCGAGCGAGGTGAGCACGGGCTCGGCAACACAGGCCATGCACAGGGCACCCAGGGCGGCATCGAAGGCGTTTCCGCCGGCCTCCAGGAGCAAGGCCGCGGCCTCGGCCGTCTGGGCGTGTCCGGCGGCGACGGCACCCTTGGCGATCATGGCCCCTGACGTTGCCCTATCGATGGATGGATGCCGGCTAGAACCGCAGGATGCCCGCCTGGAGCAGGCCAATGAGGAGGAGGTAGACGCCGACCACGTAGCTCAGCACCTCGGGCTTGATCAGGACCAGAATCCCCGCCGCCAGGGAGATGATGGACTGGGCAGACACAGTGCTGCCGTAGAAGTAGCGCACGATCCCGAAGGTGCCGACGAGGATCAGATATGCCGCGATCGTGTAGTTCAGGACGCGCGGCACCAGGAGGATCACCAGGCCCGCGATCATGGCGGCGATGGCCGGTAGGGGCCATTGCTCTAGTGTGTTCAATAGTTCCATGTTCGCGGGGTTCTTAACCGGAGGGCACCCGAGGAACGCAAAGTGTTATTGCGCCTCCCGCAAACGCCCGGGAGGCCCTGCCATTCTCAAGGGCCCCAACTCGCCGAAAATGGAGCGTCCAGAGGCTCGCGCGTCTTGCGAGGAGACCTGATCACATGCCCGAAAGGCATTTGACCAGTGTCTCCCCGGCGTACCCACGGGAACCGGCGCGGTCCCCTGCTCGGGCCGGCATCGCCAAAGGCTCGACGGGCTCCGACTCTACCCGGTTGGGGAGGGCGAGCCGACCTTGGGGAGCGCCGCGGGCCAAGGGCAGGGCCGTGCGGCGATCCCGATTCGGAGACGTCAGGCGACTCAGGCCCCGTAGATTTTCCTCGCCTTGGCGATGAGCTCGTCGATCTCGCGCTCGGCTTCGGCCCAATCCTCGGCGTCGTTGCCCGGGGCGAAGTTACGCTTCTCCGCTTTGAAGTAAGCCGCCTCGCGGATCATGTCCAGCCGCTGCTCCGGCGTGACCTTCGCCAGGTGCTGGAAGCTCACGGGCTTCTCTTCTAGAGACCGCTGGGGTCTGGGTGCCGCGGGGGCGGGCGCCGGGCTGGCCGCAGGCGTGGGCGCCTTCTTGGCGACGGTCTTGCGGGACACCGTCTTCTTGGCTGGCGGCGGGTTGGACATCCTTGGGGCCGGGCTCGCGGTCACCGGCTTGGGGGCGGGTGTCGGCTTCGCCGCCGGCGCCGCGGCGGGCTTGGGCGCGGCCGGTCTGGCCACGGTCTTTTTCGCGCTCACCGGGGGCTTGATGGGGGCCTTGCCGGCACCCGTCGCCGTGGCCTTCGCCACTACCTTCTTGGTGGTTACGGCCGGCTTGGCCGCGGTCTTCTTGGTCACGATCTTTTTGTCTTCAGCCATGTCGCTCGCTCGCCTCTTGGATAAGGGAAGTCATCACCGATTTGGCTTCACGGATCCCAACTGGGGGAGGGGCCTCGAGATCAGGGGGGCTTGAGTGGGGGGTCATCATCTTCCTGATCGATAGAATACACAGGTTTGCCGTCATTGGGCCATTGCCCAGTCACTTTCGATCATTCTTTTTTTTTGCGTTTTCGTCGAGTCCATCGCTCGTTGCGGATTCCCGGACCGCCGGCCCCGCGCTCGGGCCGCTTCTCATCGGCCCCAGTAGGCGGGTCACTTGCCTGGAAAAAAAGCTCGGGTATCGATCCCCTTCGATCGGGTCCTGGTCGGACCGACCCGATTTGGATCCCCAGGGTCGGTCTCAGTCCAGCCAGCGAACGAGGTAGTAGATGCGCTGCCCCTCGGACGAGGTGGAGGGCCCGTAGACCTCGGCGGCATGGAGATGCCGCGTGGGGTCCGCCCCGGCGCGCGCGGCCGACTCGTCGGCCGCTAGCTGCACGCAGCCTTCCGGGTAACGCGCCCGATTGCGACGCGGGGCCCGGATCAGGGCGAAGCGGTGATCCAGAGAGCGGCTGTCCGGATCGATGATCACGTTTGGCATGGTGGATCCTGGTCTCGATGGCCTTCGGGTCTTGCCCAGGGCGCGACGGCCTCCCTGATGCCGCCGGTCGGGGTCCGCCCGGAGCCGGCGCCGGGCGATGAGCCCGCGACGGCTCCGGTCTCCCACCCCCCCGAGCAGCTTGCGGGCCTGGGTGCGCTCCGGCGCCTCTGGTATGCTTAACTGTTGAGGTTTTCGCCGCTGTAGACATGGCACCACGGTCCCGACATGATTGCCCACCACGCCCTCGTACTCAATCTCCATCAGCCGCCCGGGAACCTTCAGCATTTGCTGGAGCACAAGACTTGGGAGGCCAAGGAGATCCTGTTTGCGCTCGACCGGATCCCGCGGAGCCTGTGGGGCCGTGAGGCCCTTGCGCGTGTGCACCTGTCGCTCTCCGGCACCCTGCTCGAGACCCTGTCGGATCCGGCCTTTCAGCAGCAGGTCTACGGCATCGTCGACTGTGGCTCCCTGTTGTGGCACTTCCAGAACGAGGATCTATTCGAGATTCTGGGGACCGGTTATTACCACCCCGTCCTGCCCCTGATCCCCGAGGCGGATCGCAAGGAGCACCTCCAGCGCTGGCTCGGTATTGGCAACCATCTGTTGTGGCGCCCCTCCTTTCAAGGCTTCTGGCCCCCGGAGATGGGCTTCTCCATGGAGCTGATCCCGCTCTTGCGGAAGTTCGGATATCGCTATGTCCTGGTGGATAGCGAGCACGTGGAGCCCGTCAGCGCGATGAGCTGGCAGGAGCTGCGATATCGTCCCCACGTGGCACGCTATGGCGATGACAGCATCACCGTCATCGTACGGGATCGGGATCTCTCCGATGCCCAGGAGTCCGGCATGGAGGTGGGCTGGTTCCTCTCCGAGGTGGCGGAGCGCACCAAGTGGTGCGACTTTGCGCCCCTGGTGACCACCTGCACCGACGGCGAGAACGGCGGCTGGTTCCGGAACGTGACCGAGGGTGCGAACTTCTGGAGCGCGTTCTATCTGCCCCTCTTGGACCGGGTGAACGCCGGCACCGCCGGGATCTCCCCCACCTTCATCAGCGATTATCTGCGCATCCACGGCACCCACGGGGAGGTGCGGGTGCGCACAGGGGCCTGGAACACCGGCTGGCATCACGGCCTGGGCTTCACCCAATGGACGGGATCCGAGGCCCAGAGACAGACGATCGCCGCCTATGCGCGATTCAGCAAGGCGGTCCACGATGCCCGTTGGCATGCCGGCGAGCAGGGCATCACCGGGGGCCCCCAGGCGCAGGCCATCGAGGAGGCCATGTGGCACCTGCTGCGGGCGGAGACCAGCTGCAACATCTACTGGGGCGAGGCCTGGGTATACCGGGCGGAGTCGGACCTCGAGGCGGTCCGGGAGGCCCTGTCCCGAATCGGGGTCGAGGTCGCCCCGCCCCCGGAGCCGCCCGTGGAGCCTTCGGCGGAGGTGGCTCCCGAGGAGGCGGAGTCGGAAGAGCCGGGGGAGGGCCAGCAGGAGCCTGCCGCCGAGCCGCCTGCTCCCAAGCTACCAGCCGCCGAGCCACTCGTACCCGAGCCGCCCGCCGCCGAGCCGACCGCCCAGAGCGCGTCGACAGCCCCTGAATCCGGTGCCGAACCGCCATCGTCAACCCCAAAGGCCCCCGCGGGCCCAAAGTCTTGAGGAGCCAGCCATGACGTCGTTGCCCGAATACGAGGGCGAGCTGCCGAACATCAGCGGTCACGAATCGGAGGTTCAGCGCGTCGCCGTCGCCGCGCGGGACAAGGCCCTGTTCGCCCAACGGGCCGGCCTGGACTTCGGGCGCATCCGCGCCGCGGCGGCCATCGCCCTTCACCAGCATCAGCCCCTGATCCCGGCCGGCGGAGGCGACCTGCGTACCGCCGCACTCATCAGCAACCTCCAGTACATGATGGAGAACCAGGGGATTGGGGATAACCACAATGCCCCGGTCTTCGTCTGGTGCTACAAGCGGATGGGTGAGTTCATCCCCCAGCTGATCGGGGAGGGCAAGTCGCCGCGCTGCATGCTGGAGTATTCAGGCACGCTGCTCCATGGTCTGCGCAAGATGGGCGAGCATCATGTGATCGATGCCCTCAAGGGCATGACCTGCAATCCGGATTTCAATTGGGCGGTCGAGTGGCTCGGCATGCCCTGGGGCCACGCGGTGGCGCCCTCCACGCCGGTGCAGGACTACCGGCTCCACGTGCAGGCCTTCCAACACCACTTCGCCGCCATCTTCGGTTGGGATGCCCTGGAGCGGGTGCGCGGCTTCTCGCCGTCCGAGATGGCCCTGCCCAACCACCCGGACGTGGCCTATGAGTTCGTCAAGACCCTGGTGGACAGCGGTTTCCAATGGGTCCTGGTCCAGGAGCATTCGGTCCAGCAGCGGAGCAATGCCCGCCACCCGGAGCGCCCCCACATCCCTCACCGCCTGGTGTGCACCAATTCGGAGGGGGAGACCGCGAGCATCATCGCCATCGTCAAGACCCAAGGGTCGGATACCAAGCTGGTCGCCCAGATGCAGCCCTGGTACGAGGCCCAGGGGCTGCAGCGGCAGGAACTCGCCGGCCGCTCCATCCCGCCGCTGGTGACCCAGATCGCCGACGGCGAGAACGGTGGGGTCATGATGAACGAGTTCCCGGCCAAGTTCATGGAGGCCGTGGGGGCCGCGAGCGGCAGCGACGTGCCCCTGATGAACGTGAGCGAGTACCTGGAGCACCTGTTTGCGGCCGGAATCAAGGAGTCGGACCTACCGGAGGTCCAGCCCCTCTTCCATGACCGGATCTGGGCCCGTATGCAGCCCGGCGACGGACCCGAGACCCTCGCGAAGGTGATCGAGGAGCTCAAGCGCGAGGATGGCCGCTTCCATATGGACGGCGGGAGCTGGACCAACAACCTCTCCTGGGTGCAGGGGTACGACAACGTCCTGGGGCCCATGGAGGAGGCGAGCTCGCTGTTCTACGAGAAGGTCCTGAAGCCCGGCGTCCCGACCGATGATCCCAGGTACCGAAATGCCCTGTACCACCTGATGGCGTCCCAGACCAGCTGCTACCGGTACTGGGGGCAGGGGCTGTGGACGGACTATGGGCGGGAGATCTGCCGCCGGGTCCAGGACATCATCCACTACGACTTCGGCTGACCCGGGCCCGGTCGATCGAGCGTGGCCGATCCAGCACCTTCCCCTGGGGACCCGGTGGGATTCGGGCTCATCGTCATCGGCGACGAGGTGCTCAATGGCGGTCGCACGGACGGGCACCTCGGCGCCTTCAAGGAGCGGCTGGGCGGCCGGGGTCACGAGCTCGCCTGGCATTGGGTGCTGCCCGATGAGCCCGCGATCCTCACGGAGCACCTGCGGTTCTCGTTTCGCCTGGGCGGGCCGGTCTTCGTGTGTGGGGGCATCGGGGCCACGCCCGATGACCACACGCGGGCCTGCGCCGCCGCGGCGGCAGGGGTCGAGCTGATCCGTCATCCCGAGGCCCGGGCCCTGATCGAGGGCCGCTTCGGGGAGTCCGCCTACCCCCTGCGGATCCGCATGGCCGACCTGCCCGCCGGCTGCGCGCTGATCCCCAACCCGGTCAACCAGATCCCGGGCTTCGTCCTCCAGGAGCACTGGTTCCTGCCGGGCTTCCCCAAGATGGCCTGGCCCATGGCGGACTGGGTCCTCGATCGACACTACGGTCGGGCCGACCCCTTGGTGGAGGCGGCCCTCAAGGTGGTGGGGGTGCCCGAGAGCCAGCTCATCCCCGTCATGGAGGATCTGGGTCGGCGCTTTCCGTTGCATAAGCTCTTCAGCTTGCCCCATATGGGGGACAGGCCCCACGTCCTCCTCGGCGCCCGCGGTCGCGGTGGTCTGGATGAGCTGATGGAGGCGCTGCGCGAGACCTTGAGGCGGGCGGGAATGACCTTCGAGGAGGATTCGCGATGAGGCGTCTCGCGGTCCAGCCGTCCGATGTCATCTCCTCTTCACTTGATGGTCTTAGGGTTTGTCCCTATGCTCGCTTGCACTTTGCCTTGCTGCTGGCGCCCAGGGGCGCGATGCCCTGACGCCCGTTTCAGTCCGCCCGGAGCCCGAGTCGTACCCCCCGCCGCGCCGAGTCGAGTCGACGAATGGGGCCTCATTGAAGTCCAAATGCCCTCCCTAACGCCGTAATGGAATCGGACATCCTGATCGAGACGCTGCTTTCAGCGGGCTTAATGGCCTTGAGCCTGCTGTCCCTGAATCTCCTGGTTCTGACCCTTGCCCGGTTGCTTGCGCCAGCGCGGCGGCCCGCGCGGGTCTCGCTTCCCGATGGGGAGCTTCCCCGGGTCCTGGTTCAGCTCCCGCTCTATAACGAGGGGGAGCTGGTGCAACGGATCCTCGGTGCGGTGACCGCGCTGGACTGGCCGAGGGATCGCTTGGAGATCCAGGTCCTGGACGACAGCACCGACGGTTCCTGCGCCCTGAGTCGTGAGGCCGTGCGGGGCCTCCAGGAGGCCGGCTGGTCCGTCGAGCTCCTGCACCGGACCCACCGCGTCGCCTACAAGGCGGGTGCCCTGGCCGCGGGTCTCGCGCGCTCGGACGCCCCCTTCGTCGCCATCTTCGACGCCGATTTCATCCCGCCCCCGGGCTGGCTGAGGGAGACCATCGGCGTGCTTGCCGGCGATACCTCCCTCGCCTTCGTCCAGACCCGATGGGGGCACCTCAACCCCGGGGGCAACTTCCTCACGCGGGCCCAGGTCCGCCTGCTCGACGCCCACTTCCGGGTGGAGCAGGAGGCGCGCTTCCGGTTGGGTCTGCCGGTCCCCTTCAATGGCACCTGTGGGGTCTGGCGCAGGACGGCGATCCTGGATGCGGGCGGCTGGGAGGGGGACACGCTCACCGAGGACCTGGATCTGAGCTTGCGCGCCCGGCTGCGCGGCTGGCGATCCGCCTACCTGAATGACGTCCTGGTCCCCGGCGTACTGCCGGAGTCCGCCCAGGCGTGGCGGGCCCAGCAATTCCGCTGGTCCAAGGGGTTCGTCCAGTGCGCCATCAAGCTCAGTCCGCGGGTGTGGCGCTCCCCGTCCCTGCCGCTTTGGCAGAAGGTCATGGTTACCCTTCAGATGGGCCAGCCGCTGGCATTCCTGCTGGGGGCCGCCTGTACCCTGCTCGGCTTGCCCTACATCTCCGGCGCACTGGTGGCGACCCCGGAGCTGGCGCGGTTGGCGGTGGCCGTCTCCTCGCTGGGCATCCTGGGCACCCTGGGCTTCCTCGGCACGGGGGTCAGCCCCGAGACCAGCGCCCGGGCCGTGCGGGAGATCATCGGAACCCTGTTCCTCACGACCGGACTGCTGCTCGTCAACGCCCGGGCGGGGATCGAGGCCCTCCTCGGGCGCCGCAGCGAGTTCGTCCGCACCCCCAAGCCCCGTGCCGAGCTGAGCACCCCGCGCCCGCGATCCTCCGCCCTCGTCCACTACGGCATGATGGAGGTGGGGGCGGGTCTCGGACTCCTCGGCTTCGCCCTGCTGGAGCGGCCCCTCTCGGCCTTCTACCTCACGCTCGTGATCGGCGGCCTGCTGGTGCTCGGGCTGATGCAGATCTTCGATGGCCGTGGCCCCTTGAGGCCCATCCGCGCTGGTCGCTGACACCACAGGGGCTCAAGGCATTGATCGGATCCCCCGCGGGCACAGCGCAACCGGGGTCGGCCCCCACCGGGCGTCGGTTCGGCGTAATCGATCTGGGCACCAATTCGGTCAAGCTCCATGTCGCCGAGCGGGACGCGGCCGGTCGCTGGACCCCCGTGCTCGACCGTTCGGAGGTCACCCGGCTGGGGGAGGGATTGGCGGAGACCGGCGCGATCGCCCCCGCGGCCCAGGAGCGCACCCTGGCCGCCATCCGCGGCATGGTGGAGGAGGCGCGGGCTCTGGGGGCCGAGCGGGTGCTCGCCCTTGGCACCATGGGGATGCGCAACGCCGCCAACAGCGATGCCTTCATTGAGCGGGTGCGGGCGGCGTGCGGTATCACGATCGAGGTGATCAGCGGTGAGGAGGAGGCGCGGCTCGCCTACCTCGCGGTGCGGGAGTCCCTGGGGATTCCGCGCGGCTCCGTGGTGGTCTTCGACACCGGCGGCGGAAGCACCCAGGTCACCCTGGGGCACGACGGCCGGATCCTGGAGCGATTCAGCCTGAACCTGGGGGCGGCCCGTCTGACCGAGCGGTTCGGCCTCGCCGGACCCGTATCTGACGAGACCCTGAATACGGCCCGGGCCACCATCGCCGGTGAGCTTGGGCGTCTCGATGCCCTGCCGCGCCCGGATGCCCTGGTTGGCATGGGGGGCGCAGTCACCAACCTGACGTCGGTGAGCCTGGCCCTCGGCCGCTACGACCCGGACCGCATCCAGGGGGCCACCCTCAGCCGCTCGGAGGTGGAGACGCAGATCGCCCGCTACGCCGCCCTCGACGCGGTGGGCCGTCGGGCGATCCCGGGTCTGCAGCCGGGGCGCGCCGAGGTGATCCTGGCGGGTGCCCTGGTGGTTCTGACCCTGATGGACAAGCTGGGCCAGGGGCGGGTATCCGTGAGCGACCGGGGTCTGCGCCACGGCGTGCTGATCGAGCGGTTTCGCGATGTCTAGGGAAGTGCCGATTTGCTGCGCTTCCTGTCCGGGTGAGGGACCGCCCAGCATTTTCGGTGGCGATAAGCCACTGAAAATGGAGCCCTTCGAGAGTCGCGCCTCTCGAAGCGCGAGCTGATCGAATGCCAGGAAGGCATTTGATCAGCATGTCCATAGGCGCGCGGCGGAGCTTGCGCCAAGCCGATCCGTGCGCGACCTGGCCGGGGGTTGGCACGACCCGGGGGCCGTTCAGTCCGTGTTCAGGGTCGCGTCCGTAGGATAGTGGTCAGACCGGGAGATCGGCTCCCGGGTGCCCATCCGGAGGATAGGGACCATGAAGACCAAGTCCGTCATTCACTTGCTCGTGCTCAGTTTCCTCGCCTTGTCCTTGGTCGCCGGGACGGCCCTCGCCGATGGCCGCCGGGGTTGGGATCGTGGTGGATGGGATGATGGTTGGACCCATCATCAGCACCGCCACCACCATCGTCATCACAGCGGTAGTTGGTACGGTCGAGACGCGATCCGCAGCTGGGATCGGCGGCCGTTGACGGTCTATCGCGGGGTTCCGCGCTATGAGCCGAGGCGGGTGATCAGGCGCACCTACATCTACCGTGACCCCTGGCGCTGATCCGCGCTACAGCAAACCCGGTGACGCGGATTAGACTTCCAGTCATCGGGCAGGTTATCGGCAGAGACGCTCAGCGATGCGCTATCGAATCCTAGCACTTGCGGTCCTCCTGGCCGTCGCCCCCCTGGGCGGCGCCTGGGCGGACCGGGGCGGGCGCAACCATGACTCCCGGGGCGGGGGCGGGGATCGCCGCTGGGGTGAGGGGCGTCGGTCCTCCGAGTCGCGGGCGAGCGAGCGGGCCCGGCAGCAGACCGGCGGGCGGGTCCTGGGGGTGTCCCCGAGCAAGGAAGGTTACCGGGTCAAGATCCTGACCCCGAAGGGCGAGGTCCGGAACATCCAGGTTCCGGACCGCTGAGGCAGACATGCGCGTCCTGGTGATCGAGGACGAGCCGCACCTGCTGCGGCAGCTGCTCGCGGTCCTGGCCCAAAGCGGCATCGATTCCGAGGGCAGCAGGGAGGGACGCGAGGGGCTCTATCTGGCCGAGGAGTACCCCTTCGACGCCGCGGTGGTGGATCTCGGTCTACCCGGACTGCCCGGGTTGGAGATCATCCGCCGCTTGCGGGCCAAGGGCAGCCTGCTGCCCATCCTGATCCTCACCGCCCGGGATCGCTGGCAGGACAAGGTGGAGGGCCTGGAGGCGGGGGCGGACGACTATCTGGTCAAGCCCTTCCAGCCCGAGGAGCTCGTCGCCCGCATTCGCGCCCTGGTGCGTCGCGCCGCGGGCGCGGCCGGCCGGGAGCTGCAGATCGGCCCCCTGCGCCTGGACCTCGTTTCCCAGCGGGCCTGGATGGGGGACCAGCCCGTCGACCTTACCGCCTTCGAGTATCGGCTCCTGGAGCAGCTCGCCGCAGCCCAGGGCGGGGTGCTCTCCAAGCAGGCCCTGGCGGAGCGACTCTACCCCCATGATGAGGACCGGGAGAGCAACGTGGTCGAGGTCCTGGTCGGTCGCCTGCGCCGCAAGCTGGACCCCGGGGGGAAGCTCTCCCCCATCGAGACCCTCCGGGGCCGGGGCTATCGGCTGGCGCTCGGCGATGCCCCCCCATGAGGTCCCTGCGCGCCCGCCTAGTGCTCTCGGTCTCCCTGGTCCTCGTCGTCTCCATCCTTCTCACTACGGTGGCCCTGGATCGGGCCTTTCGCGAGGCGGCCCAATCGGCGCGTGAGGAGCGTCTGCTGGCCCAGCTCTATCTCCTGATGGCCGCCGCGGAGGTGGAGCAGGACCAGCTCGTCCTGCCCCCGACGCTCTCGGAGCCACGCTTCAGCTTTCCGGGCTCGGGCCTCGCGGCGCGGATCTTCGACGACGCGGGGGCGCCCGTATGGGAGTCCCGCTCGGCGGTGGACACCCTTCAACCGGAGCCCGTGACCCTGGTCCCGGGGGCGTTCCGCGTCGCCGAGCGCGAAGGGGAGGAGGGGGTCGGCTACCTGGTCGGCGCCTTCGGGGTCTCCTGGGCCACGGGTCCGGTTCCGGTCGATTACACCTTCGCGGTGGCGGAGGATCTCAGTGAGCTGCGCAAGGAGGTCGCGAGGTTCCGGGCCAGCCTGTGGCGTTGGCTGGGGATCATGTCGCTCCTCATGCTCGCGGCCCTGGGGCTGACCCTTCGGTGGGGTCTGCGCCCGCTACGGCGGGTGGCCGGCGAGGTTGCGGCGGTGGAGTCGGGACGTCAGCTGCGCATCGAAGGTGTCTATCCGACGGAGCTCGGTCGGCTCACCGACAACCTCAACACCCTCCTGTCCCAGGAGCAGGCCCGTCAACAGCGGCTCGACCATGCCTTCGGCGACCTGGCCCACAGCCTCAAGACCCCGCTGGCGGTGATGTCCGGGGTGGTCCAGGAGTCGTCCGGGTGCGACTCCTCGGGCGCGCGGATCCTGCGTGAGCAGCTCGCCCGCATGGGGGAGATCGTCGAGTACCAGCTCCGGCGGGCGCGGGCGGGGGCCACCCAGGTCGGCAGGCTGGCGCCCCGAATCTCGGTCGGTCGCACGGCCGAGCGGCTGGCCGCCTCCCTGGCGAAGGTCTACCGGGACAAGACGGTGGCCCTGGAGCTGAAGCTGGAGGGGGATCCCGTCTTCCAGGGGTCCGAGGCGGACCTGATGGAGCTGCTGGGCAACCTCATGGACAACGCCTACAAGTGGTGTCGTGGGCGGGTCCGGGTCTCGGCGGCGCAGCGCCGGGGTCGTCTCGAGATCCGGGTCGAGGACGACGGGCCCGGAATCGGTGCCGAGGCGGCCGGACGCCTGATGGAGCGGGGGGTGCGGGCGGACGAGACGGCCCCCGGGCACGGTCTCGGGCTGGCTGTGGCGCGGCAGATCGCCCTCGCCTATGGTGGGGGCATCGAGATCGGGCGCAGCGATCTCGGCGGGGCCGCGCTGCGGGTGGCGATGGGCTCGGCCACTAAGCCCAACTAGATTGCCACTCGTCGATCTGGAGTGCCTTGCGCCCCTGTGCCGATCCGTCTCGGGATCGGCGTGGGCGCGGGGGTCGGGTGGGTACTCTCCCTGTACCCGAGGGATCGGCTCAGGCCAGGTATTCCTTGCAGACGCTGATGCAGTCGGCGCAGGAGTCCGCGCACGCCTTGCACTCCGCGTGCTTGTTCTCGTGCTCCCGGCAGGCCTTCTCGCAGTCCTCGCAGACACCGATGCAGACCCGCATAAAGTCCTTCAGGTGACGGGAGTCGTAGGCGGCGAGCTTGCCCATGGCCGTGCAGGAGGCCAGCATCTCGTGGGCGCTCTCGGCGCATTCCGCCACCGAGGTGTCGCCGGCCTTGAAGAGCTGCAGACAGTGCTCGATGCAGATCTCTCCCTTGTTCACGCAGTCGGTCGCGTGCTGGATGACCCGAAGGCGGCCCTGGTCGATCGTGTGCTGGTGATGCTCGTGGCTGTGCTCCTCGGCCCTGGCAACGCGCATGGCGCCGAGGCCGGACAGGGAGGCGATGGCGGTCGCCCCGATCAGCAGGTCTCGGCGGTGGCGCGAGACCTCCTCTTCCCCATTGATCGCGGTCACATTCTGGCTCATTGGCGATTCACTCCTCGGTTGGATGGCTGCATGCCGCGTTGGCCGTGGAACGGCCAGGGCTCCGGAACCGGGGCGCGGCGTCCGACTGATTCGGGCCAATTACCGGCGGCTCGTAACGACAGCCTGCCGATTCGACTCGCCCACACCGGCATCCCCGGCGCCGCGTCCGGATCGTCGTGGACCGGGACAGTATCTGGTTTCGATCGCGACAAAGACAATGGCCTGAGGAGAGGGCACCTTCAAGAATGCCAAGGAAGGGATCTTTCGAGGTTGCCGACGGAATCCTCCAGTGGCCGACACGGGCCTTACGGCCCGGGTCGTCATCGATGCTCGGCGAGCGCCACAACGGTCAGGGCGGTGAGTCCGAGGACGACGTAGGCCAGCGTCAGCGGCACCACGCTGCCATTGAACAGCTGGCCGATACCGAACCCAAGCAGGGCGCCAGAGACCGTCGTGAAGAAGCCGATGGTCGATGAGCCCGTGCCCGCGACATGGCCGAGCGGCTCGATGGCCAGGGTGTTGAGGTTCGCGCCCAGGAAGCCGAAGATGAACATGCTGCCCGACTGCATGAGCATGAACACCGTCAGCGATTCCGTGCCGAGCCACACCAGGGCCAGATGGACGGCATTCAACAGGATCAGCGCGCCCAGGCCGGCGACGACGAGGTGGCGCATGCCGAATCGCAGCACCAGCCGCGAGTTGGTGAAGGCGGCCACGGACATGGCCAGGGCCACGAGGGCGAACAGCAGCGTGAAGCTGCCGCCGGTGTCGAAGATGTCCATGAAGATGCGCTGGGCGGAGATGACGAAGCCCATCTGGGCCCCCATGACCAGACCCAGCG
>Ga0316580_10000058_pt1 | contig 18242 bp, 15 predicted proteins | sample S0NA_2_FD_204519 | JGI IMG/M metagenome (GOLD analysis project Ga0316580, IMG submission 204519) | Rhizosphere microbial communities from salt marsh grasses in Alabama, United States - S0-2_160517rDrB | ecosystem: Host-associated > Plants > Roots > Rhizosphere | place: USA: Alabama | collected... | reverse complement strand
GAGCTGAATGCGGGTCGCGACAGCACCCTGGAGGTGCCCCCAGAAGATCTACGGGCCGCCCGCCATCTGAGCTATACCGCGGAGCCCGGCCATCTGAGGGACTGTCGCATCTTCATCGTTACGGTTTCGACCCCCGTCGATCAATGCAAGCGGCCGGACCTCAGGCCCCTGCTCGGGGCCTCCGAGACGGTCGGGCGGGTGCTCAAGCCCGGTGACCTGGTCATCTTCGAGTCGACCGTGTATCCAGGGTGCACGGAGGAGGACTGCGTTCCCGTGCTCGAAAGGTGTTCGGGACTCACCTATATCCGCGCCGATGCCCCTGCTGCGACCCTCGCGGAAGGGACCGGCGCGGGGGGATTCTATTGCGGCTACAGCCCGGAGCGAATCAATCCGGGCGATCCGGTGCACCGCTTGACAACGATCAGGAAGGTGACCAGCGGCTCCACCCCCGAGATTGCGGCGGTCGTGGATGCCCTCTATGGAGAGATCATCACCGCCGGAACCCATCCCGCCAGCAGCATTCGCGTGGCGGAAGCCGCAAAGGTGATCGAGAACACCCAGCGAGATCTCAACATCGCCTTGATGAACGAGTTGGCGATCATCTTCGAACGCCTGAATATCGATACCCTGGAGGTGCTGGAAGCGGCTGGCAGCAAGTGGAACTTCCTGCCGTTTCGTCCCGGGCTGGTGGGTGGCCATTGCATCGGGGTCGACCCGTACTACCTCACCCACAAGTCGGTGGAGCTTGGCTATCACCCGGAGGTCATCCTGGCCGGTCGGCGCATCAACGATCGGATGGGCTCCCATGTGGCGGAGTCGGTGGTCAAGCTCATGCTGCGCAAGGACATGCACGTGTCCGGCAGCCGAGTCCTGGTGCTTGGTCTCGCCTTCAAGGAAAACTGTCCGGATATCCGCAACACCCGCGTGATCGACATCATTCGGTCCATGCGCGAATACGCCATCGAGGTCGACTGCTACGATCCCTGGATCGACCGCGCCGAGGCGAAGCACGAGTACGGTTTGGACTGTCTATCCGATCTCCCCGAGCGGGGCACCTACGATGCCGTGATCCTCGCCGTCGCCCATCGGGACTTCGTCGAGCTGGGGGAGGCCGGTCTGCGGCAGCTCGGCAAATCGCCTTGCGTGTTCTACGACGTCAAGTCCGCCCTGCCCCGTGGCGCGGCGGACGCCCGGCTCTAGTCAGCCGTTCGTGCGTCTCACAGGCCCGTAGGCACTCATCGCGGACCGACAGGCGGCCCTGTTCCCGGACGCCGCAGGGCCAGCATCGCGGACCCAAAGGCCGCTTCCTGGTGGGTTGCGGCGAGGACGGGGACTCCGAGGATCCGGCGGCGGATCGCCTCCCACGCGGCGTTCGCGGACCCACCCCCGGTGGTGAGGACGCGGGTCGGGCGCGGCGCCCCGAGCTGTGTGAGCAGGGCATAACCCTCTGCCTCGATCCGTGCCATGCCCTCCAAGAGTCCGTGAAGGAACCGCACGCGGTCCCGGGGTCTCGGGGACATCCGGGGAGTAAGCTCGGGGTCCGCCCGGGGAAACCGCTCACCGGGCCGCGGCAACGGGTAGTAGTCGAGCCCGGCGGGGCGCCCGGGCTCGATGCGCGCGGAAAGCTCGACCAGCTCTTCATCGCTGAAGTGCTGGCGCAGCACCGCGCCCCCACTGTTGGAGGCCCCTCCCACCAGCCAGAGATCGCCGAGTCGGTGGCTGTAGACCCCGTAGCGGCTCGCGGTGAGAGGCCGCTCGGACACCACCTTCAGCACGAGGGTGCTGCCCAGGCAGGTGACCCCGTCTCCCGGTTGGCGAACGCCGGCGGCAAGGGCCGCGGCGGTGCTGTCCGTGGTCCCGGCCAGGACCCGCACGCCCGGGTCGAGACCCAGCTCCGCGGCGAGGCCGGGATCCACGGGTCCCAGCTCGGAGCCAGGCGCCACGACCTCGGGCAGCCGGACGCCCTCCGGGACCAGGCCCAGGACCCAGTCCGGCCAGACCAGCCGCTCGGCGTCGTAGCCGAACTTCAGGGCATTGTTCCAGTCGCTCCAGCCGCAACGGCCGGTGAGTCGCGCGGCGATCCAGTCCGCCTGATGCATAGCGAGGGTCCTCGGCGGTAGGACCCCGGAGGCCCTCAGTCCCGTGGCCAGATGGAGCAGCTTGCTCAGGCTGGCGCTCGCGCCCCGCGCGGCACTGTCCGGGGGCGCGACGGCATCCACCAGGGCGGCGGCCTCCACCGCCCGCCGATCGCTGTAGAGCAGGGCGGGAGTCAGGGGGCTGCCCCGCGGATCCGTGAGCAGCAGGGTCCCCGAGGTCCCGTCGACGCACAGGGCCCGCACCCGGGCGCCTCGGGTCTCGACGACGACCTGCCGCAGGAGCGCGCGCACCGCTTCCCACCAGAGCCCCGGATCCTGCTCGACCCACCCGTCCGCGGGCATCAGGGGGTCAGGGAATGGCCGGCGCGCCTCGGCGAGGATCGCGCCGAGGGGGTCGACCGCCACCGCGCGGCAACCGGAGGTCCCGAGATCGATGCCGATGACCACATCGGGCGGCGCGCCCATCGAGATCCCCTAGGGCAGCTGCACCGGCGCGGGCGGCTGCCATCCCGCGGCGCGATGCTCGGCGACGACGGTGGTATAGATCCCGCCACGCACGTTGAAGTCCGCCGTGAGCCGCATGAAGCGCGGGGCCGTGACCTCCACCAGGTCACCCAGGATGCGGTTGGTGACCGCCTCGTGGAAGGCCCCCTCGTCCCGGTAGGACCAGACATAGAGCTTGAGCGACTTGAGCTCCACGCAGAGCCGGTCGGGGACGTACTCCAGGGTCAGCTCGGCGAAGTCGGGCTGGCCGGTCTTGGGACAGAGGCAGGTGAACTCCGGAACCCGGATACGAATCGTGTAGTCGTTCCCGGGGGCGGGGTTGACGAAGGTTTCGAGCGATCGGCTCGGAGCGCTGGGCATGGGTCGCTTCTCCTGATTGGCGCGGCCAAGGACGCGGCTAGCTTGCCGGGCGCCCCTGGGCGAAATACCGGGCGAGGAAGGTGTCGAAATCGACGTCGTCGCCCGCCTCGATCTCCTCCTGCCGGCGTCTGGATTCCTCGGCGGCACGCCTGAACATGGCCTGACGCTCCGCGCTGAGCTCACGCCCCCTAAAGTCCTGTCTATATCCAGCGGAGAGCCGATAGGAGAGGTCGAAGAAGCCTTCGCCCCGCTCCCGCATCTCCCTCAGCAGACGCGCGGAGGGGGTCAGCTCTGGATCCCGGACCTTGGCGCGCTGGAGGGCCAGGGACTGGCCGTGGGGACCACCGGCATCGCCATCGAGCAGCTCGGCGACGGGCTCCATGGTCCCGAGGACCTCTGCCGCCCATTGCCGAAGCGGGAGTCCACCGCCGTTGCGGGTGAGCATCAGGCCAGGCTCCCGTCCCCGGTGGGCCGCGAGGAGCTGATTGGCGTCGATGGCCCGCCGCTCGCTGGCCGCGATCCGCGGGCTGTCCGACAGCAGGCAATGGAGCATGAGGGTCTCCAGAAACCGTATCTGCTCCATCCCCAGCCCCAGGGGCTCGAAGGCGTTCACGTCCAGGGAGCGAAGCTCCACGTAGAGGACACCGCGCCGCCGCAGGGCCAGGGTTGGCTTCTCCAGCCACTCGGTGAGCTGTTTCGGGCGCACCGTGCTGTAGTACTCGTTCTCGATCTGGAGCACGTTGGCGTTGAGCTGCTCATAGCGCCCGCCGACCTTCACCCCGATGGCCTCGTATTGGGGGCACGGCGTCTCGATGGCCCAGGTCAGACTCCGTGTGTAGGCGTCGAGGCTGTCATAGTTCGCCTTGAGGCCGGTGCCCTCCTCCTGCTGGTTCTGATAACCGATGTCGCCCATGCGCAGCGATGTGGCGAAGGGGTAGTGGAGGGTGTGGACGTCGAAGGGCACCAGGTCCGTCTCCCGTCCCTGGACGAAGCTCCGGCACACCGCGGGCGACGCCCCGAAGAGGTAGGGCACCAGCCAACCCAGTCGCTGGAGGTTGCGGATCAGGCCCATGTAGGACTCGGAGCGGAAGTGCGCCGGATCCCCGTGGTCTTCCTCCAGGGCCCGATAGCGCTCCCAAAAGGCATCGCCGAAGGAGAAGTTAAAGTGCACCCCGGCGATCACCTGCATGGTGCGCCCGTAGCGATTGCCCAGCCCCCGGCGATAGGCGGTCTTCATGGTCGCCGCGTTGGACCGACCGTAGGTGGCCAGGGGGATACCGCGGGCCCCTTCCAGCACACAGGGCATGCTGGTGGCCCAAAGCAGCTCGTCTCCCAGGTGACGATAGACCTCCGTGTGCAGGTCCGCGAGAAAGCGCAGGGCGTCGTCGGGGTCCTGAAGCGCGGGCGTAATGAGCTCGATCAGCGCCTCGGAGAAGTCCGTGGTGACGTGAGGATGGGTCAGGGCGGAGCCCAGGGCGGCTGGATGCGGGGTCGCCGCAATGCGGCCCTGCGGGGAGACCCGCAGCCCCTCCTTCTCGATCCCGATGCGATTGCCGGAAAGGATGCGCCGGATGTCTGGGGCGGCGAGGGCGCGCAGTCGGCGCTCCAGCACCTTGGGATCCGGGCTCACGACAACTTCCTACGGCGGCGGCTTCGCCGGGACAAGGCGCCTGGGGTCAGCCCGTTCACGGGGGATGGCCGGCGACAGCCACCTGAAGCCTTGGTATCGACGGGCCGGGAATCGTCAGTTGCGCATCGCCGCCCTGGGCCGATCGACACTCTCGGCCAGGATGCTGTCGGCAAGGATCCTTGCGGCCTCTTCCACCTGGATTCGAGCGATCGCATCCCGCTGGGCGTCCAGCGCCTCCTCATCGACCTGGTCCGCCTCCTCGTCCACGGGGGTGATTCCCCGCGCGCGCAGAAACCGATCCTGCTCGTCCTTGACCAGCCGCTCCCGATGCTTGCTCTCCGCACGCCGATCCGCCTCCCGCAGGGACACCCGGGTCTGATCCTGAACCTCTTTCATCGCCTTGGAGCGCTGCTCCAGCATCTTGAAGCCTGGATCCTGGGCCACCCGCGCCGCGGACTGACGGCTGAGCCGCCCCGTATCGGTCGATCCGAACCGGCGATAGCTGGCCGCATCGATCCGCGCCCAGGGTAATGGGTTGGTCAGGGAGCGCTCCCCGTAGTCGCCGATGTCGTCGCCGGAGGGGAACCGGATGTCCGGCTCGACGCCCTTCAGCTGGGTGCTCCCGCCGCTGATCCGAAAGAACTCGGCCATGGTGAGCCGCAGCCGCCCCAGGTCGTTGGAGTCACCGGGAACGTAGCGATTGAGGTCCACCAGCGTCTGGACCGTGCCCTTGCCGAAGGTGGGCTCGCCGATCACCAGACCGCGCCCGTAGTCCTGAATGGCGCCAGCGAAGATCTCGGAGGCGGAGGCGCTATCGCGATCGACCAACACCGCCAAGGGACCCGAGTAAGCGACTCCGGGCTCGGGATCACGCTCCACATCGACCTTGCCGAAGGCGTCCTTCACCTGAACGACGGGGCCGGTATCGATGAACAGCCCGGTCAGTGCGGTGGCCTCCGCGAGCGAGCCGCCGCCATTGCCCCGTAGATCGATGACGATACCGTCCACGCCCTGGGCCACCAGCTCCGTGACCAGCCGCCGCACATCCCGGGTCGTGCTGCGGAAGTCGGCCTTGCCCCTGGTCTCGGCCTCGAAGTCCCGATAGAAGGCCGGCAGCTCGATGATCCCGACGCGTATGCCGGGGGCATTGGGCATCTTGTCGATGACGGAGGCCTTGGCGGCCTGATCCTCCAGCTTGATCTCGTTCCTGACCAGCGCAACCTCTCGCGCCTTGCCGTTCGAGCCCGCTGACTGCGGCAAGAGCTGCAGACGCACCACCGAGCCCTTGGGCCCGCGGATCTTGTCCACGACGTCTTGCAGACGCCACCCCACCACGTCCTCGATCGCACCGTCGAGCCCCTGGGCCACGCCGAGGATGCGGTCTCCGGAGAAGACCTGGCCCGATTCCCGCGCGGGGCCGCCGGGGATGGTCCGCTGGATCACGGTGAACTCGTTGTCCGAGCGAAGCACGGCGCCGATGCCCTCCAACGAGAGCTTCATGCTGATATCGAAGTTCTCGGCGGTTGCGGGGGACATGTAGCTGGTATGGGGCTCCAGGGTCTCCGTGAAGGCGTTCATGAAGGTCTGGAAGACGTCCTCCCCGGTGAACTGCTGGATGCGCCGCGCGAGTCCGTCGTAACGCTGGCGCAGCCGCTCCCGGATCTCCTCGTCGCTCTTGCCGGCGATACGCAGACTGAGGAAGTCGTTCTTGACCCGCTGGCGCCAGATCTCGTTGAGCTCCGCATCGTTGGTGGCCCAGGCGGACTTGGCGCGATCGAACTCGTAGGTCTCATCCACCGTGAAGTCGAAGTCCTGCTCCAGGAGCTTCAGGGCGTAGGCGACACGCTCGTCCACGCGCATCCGATAGACGCGGAAGATATCGAAGGCGGTGTCGAGCTCGCCGCGACGCAGGTGGTCGTCGAGCCGCCGGGCCCCGCTGTTGAAGCGATCCACGTCTCGTGCAACGAAAAACGAGCGCCCGGGATCCAGGGCCTTCAGGTAATTGTCCAGCACCGACTTCGCGAAGCTGTCGTCCAGGCTGACCTTGCGGTAGTGGTAGCGCTCCAGGACCTTGTTGATGACCAGCGCGGTCTTCGCCTGGGACTGTGTCGGGAAGAGCTCTGACAGCGGCACCGGGTGTGGCGCGGCACTCGCCCCGAGAGCAAGTAGCACCAAAATGGCGGCGGAGACGATGCGAAGGAGGGACTTCATATTCAGCAAGCTACAACGATGCATGGGGAGACAGACAGGGCGCGGGGGCTCCAGGTTCCGATCCGAGGGCCATGCGAGGCCGACCATCCAGGGTCGCGTCGACCGCCAGGCGCCCGGACCACCGCCCAGGGAGACGCGCGCGGTGAAGCACGGGCGTATTCGATATCCGACAGAGTAGAGATTCTACCCGAGCGTTTCAACGACTTAGGCGACCGATTCCCCATTGCGCCCGGCCTGGAAGGCGCCGCTTCATCGCGCTCGAGGGCCGAGCCGAGGATGGCCCGCCTCGGCACCGGAATTAAGCGGGTCCCACGGGCGTGACATTGCCGGACACCGAGATCGCCACGTCATCTCGACTCAACACCGCGTCAACCACGGCCACCCCGCTGGTAGACCTTGCGCCGATAGAGATCGGTGCGCCGGCTCACCACCCGATCGATGAAGAGGAGGCCATCCAGGTGGTCCAGCTCATGCTGGACCACCCTCGCCTCGAAGCCCTCCATCTCGTAGACATGGGACGCACCCTCCAGATCCTGGGCCCGCAGCCTAATGCGGGTGCCGCGGATGACGTTTCCAGTGTAGTCGGGGACCGAGAGGCAGCCCTCGCGGCCGATCTCGAATCCCTCCCAGTGGGTGATCTCCGGGTTGATCAGGACCAGGTGGCCATGGCTGGGGGTCTTGGGCCGCCCGGCGACGTCGACGATCAGGATGCGTTGGTGCCTGCCCACCTGGGGCGCCGCGATCCCGACAGCGGCTGGACCCGCCCGGCGGGTCTCCTCCAGGTCGGCGACGAAGTCACGCAGCTCCCGGTCGAAGGACTCCACCGGCTCGGACGCCTGCTTCAGGCGCTCGTCCGGCAGCTTGAGGATCTCCAGGACCGCCATGCCGCTAACCGATGAGGACGTCGATCGGTGCCACGTCGACCGAGATGCCCTTGGACGCAAGGCCGGACAGGGCCTCCTCCAGGGACTCCAGGGTCCGGTCGCAGAAGCCCTGGATGTTCATGATGTAGACGGGCTTGGCCGCATCCCCCGCCACATCCGACTCCAGCTCCAGGATGTTGAAGCCCTGGTCGGCGAGGATCTCGGTCACGTCCGCGACGATCCCGGCCCGATCCGCGCCCGCCACCCGCAACTGGATGTTGGGCACCAGGTGCTCGTGAAGACCACCTCGCACCGGATCCAGGTGCAGCCGCAGCCCGAGCTCCTCGGCGACCGGCTCCAGGGCGGCTCGGACCTCCTCGCGGCTGCGCTCCCCGCCCACCATCAGCATGATGGTGAAGTTGCCGCCGAGGCGGATCATGGAAGCCTCCCCGAGGTTGCAGCCGGCGCCGTAGAGCGCCCGGGTCACCCGAGCGACGATCCCCGGACGGTCGGCGCCCACCAGGGTCAACATGGTCCAGTTGGACATACGGTCGTCTCCACGAATCAGCGCGTTGCGGGGTCGAGCCAGATGAGGCTCGCCATGCGCCCGGTCGACCCATCCCGACGGTACGAGAAGAAGCGGTCGGGCTCCGAGTACGTACAGTAGCCGCCCCCGAAGACCGCCCGGACACCGACCGCCTCCAAGCGCCGACGGGCCAGGGTGTAGAGGTCCGCGAGCCAGCGGTCCCCGCTGGCGGGGCGAAAGGCCACGGACGCCCCCCGGTCAGAAACGAGGAACCGATCCCGCACCTCGGGCCCCACCTCGAAGGCGTCGGGTCCAATGGCGGGACCTAGCCAGGCCAGCACCTGATCCGGACCCGTGCCGAGGGCCGCTACCGCCTCTTCGACCACGCCGGCGGCCAGACCCCGCCAGCCCGCGTGCACCGCGGCGACCGCGCGCCCCCCGAGCTCACAGAGCAGGACCGGTAGGCAGTCCGCCGTCATCACCGCGCAGACCTGCCCGGGACCCCGGGCCACCGCGGCGTCGGCGGCGCAGCCCGCAACGGCCTCGGACGCCCGCGCCACCTCACACCCGTGTACCTGCCGCAGCCACAGGGGCTCGGCCGGCAAGTCGAGCCGGTCTCTAAGCCGGGCCCGGTTGAGGGCGACGCGCTCTGGATCGTCACCCACATGATCCCCGAGGTTGAGGCTGTGGAAGGGCCCCTCGCTCAGTCCGCCGGCTCGTGTGGTGGAGCAGGCGCGGACCTGGGGAGGCGCGGGCCAGTCAGGCCGGATGAGCTGCAAGGGCCCTGACCTCCTCACCCAGGCTTCGGAGCTGAGCCAGTAGGGCCTCCAGGTCCGGCTCCATCGGAAGCTCCCATTCGAGGCGCTCACCCGTGCGAGGATGGGCTAGCCCGAGCCGGATGGCATGCAGGGCCTGCCGGGGAAACTGCTGCAGGGCCGCGACAAGGCCTGGCGGACAGCCCTTGGGGGGCCTGGGTTGCGCCCCATAGGCCCGGTCGCCCACCAGGGGGTGGCGGATATGGGCCAGGTGGACCCGGATCTGGTGGGTCCGCCCAGTGTCCAGCTCGACCGCCAGGAGGCTGTGGCCCGGGAAACGCTCCAGCACCCGATAGTGGGTAACGGCGGGCCGCCCCCCGCCGACCACCGCCATGCGGGTGCGCTGAGCCGGATGCCTACCGATGGGCGCGTCCACGCGTCCGCCGGACACCAGCTCGCCGCGCACCAGGGCCCGGTATTCGCGGTGCACCTGCCGCTCCTTGAGCTGACCCACGAGGGCGTGGTGGGCCTCGAGGGTCTTCGCGACGACCAGTAAACCGCTGGTGTCCTTATCCAGGCGATGGACGATACCGGCCCGTGGAACCGACCCCAGGGCGGGGATCCTGTGAAGCAGGGCATTGAGCAAGGTCCCGTCCCGGTTGCCCGCGGCCGGGTGCACCACCAGGCCGGCAGGCTTGTGGATCACCGCGAGCTGGTCGTCCTCGAAGACCACCTGGATCGGGATGGGCTGAGGGGCATCGCTCAAGTCCGGCTCGAGAACGGCGTCCAGCCGCACGACCTCCCCACCCCGAACACGGTCCTTGGGGCGCCCCGGGGCTCCGTCCACCAACACCAGGCCCTCCTCGATCCACCGCTGAACCCGGCTGCGGGAGAACTCCGGCATGAGTCCGGCCAGGGTCTGATCCAGGCGCAGCCCCGCCTGCCCCTCCCCCACCCGCAGGTCCCGCTGGACGCGCCGGGGCTGCGGCGAGCTCATTGCCACGAGTCCGCCCCAGTCCGCGAGCCCTCGGGTATAATTTCGCGATTTTGAGACAGATACACCAGCCACATGATCCGAACCATAGCACGAGTTGCCGCGCTGCTGCTCCCGATCACCCTCGCGGGCTGCGGCATCTTTGGCAAGGAGTTCGACGAGACGGAGGGCTGGAGCGCCTCCAAGCTCTATGCCGAGGCCGCCTCGGAGATGGATTCGGGCTCCTACGCCCGGGCCATCGAGCTCTACGAGAAGCTGGAGGCCCGTTATCCCTTCGGCCGCTATGCGATGCAGGCCGAGCTCGATGTCGCCTATGCCCATTACAAGGCGGAGGAGCCCGACGAGGCGATCGCCGCGGCGGACCGCTTCATCAAGCTCTACCCCCAAAATCCCTACGTGGACTACGCGTACTATCTCAAGGGCATCGTCAACTACAACCGCAGCGTCGGGTTCCTGGACAAGTACATCCCGACCGACCCCTCCCAGCGGGACCCCGGGGCCGCCCTGGATGCCTTCGCCGACTTCTCCGAGCTGGTCCGGCGATTCCCCAACAGCAAGTACGCAGAGGACGCGCGCCAGCGCATGGTCTACCTGCGCAACAATCTGGCCCAGCACGAGGTGAACGTTGCCCGGTACTACATCAAGCGCGGCGCCTACGTGGCCGCGGCCAACCGGGCCAACTACGTAATCGAGCGCTTTCAGCGCACGCCGGCGGTGCAAGACGCCCTGGAGGTCCTGGTCGAGGCCTATCGCAACCTGGGGGAGGACAAGCTCGCCGCCGACGCGCAACAGGTCCTGGAGGTCAACCGGAAGGCGGGCCGATTCATCAGCGACGAGCCCCCGCCGGGCGAAGTCAGCCTGACACGCAAGCTCTGGGACTACCTGAGCCTGGATCGCGACTAGCCATCGCGGCGGGGATTAGCGCGGGTCAACGCCCGCTGTGGAGGCGATTCATCGCCGCCTGATACCGCCCCGTGAGCAGATCCCCGGTCACGCCCGCGGCCTGATCAAGGGCATCGCGAATGGACACCGCATCCTCCTGCGATGGTCGACCCAGGACATAGCCGATTACCTGGCCACGGTTTCCCGGATGGTCGATCCCGATGCGCAGGCGCCAGAAATCCGGACTCCCCAACACCCCGATGGTGTCCCGCAAACCGTTGTGCCCCGCATGCCCGCCCCCCTGCTTGAGCCGGACCTTGCCGACCGGCAGGTCCAGCTCGTCATGGGCGATCAGGATGGCCTCGGGCCGGATGTCGAAGTAGCGACTGACCGCCGCCACGGACTGGCCACTGCGATTCATGTAGGTGGTGGGCTTGAGCAGGCGCACGTCCGCGCCACCGATCGTCAGTCGGCACAGCTCCCCGTGGAACTTGCCCTCCGCCCGAAAGACTCCGCCGTGGGCCGCGGCAAGGTCGTCCACGAACCAGAACCCGACGTTGTGCCGGGTTGCGGCATAGTCGGGCCCCGGGTTGCCCAAACCCACGATGAGGCGAATGCCGGGGATCTCCATGGGCCGATACCCTGAGCGTCACCGGCCCCTCGGGATGTCCCGCTCGGGCCGGTGATCCAGACCACGCAGGGTCCTTTAGACGCCTTCCTCGGGCCCTTCCTCGCCCTCTTCGGATTGAGCGGCGGACCTGGCACCATGCATGACGATCACCGGCTCGTCCGGGTCCGGGGCATGGGCGAGGGCCACGCCCTCTGGCATGGGGATCTCCGAGAGATGCAGGATGTCTCCGATCTCCATCTCGACGAGATCGATCGGGATGAACTCCGGGAGGTCGCGGGGCAGACAGCTGACCTCCACCTCGGTGATGTGGTGGGAGACGTTCCCGCCCGCCTTGACCCCCTTGGCCTTCTCCTCGTTGATGAAGTGCAAGGGCACCACCAGGCGGATCTTCTCGTCCTGGGTCACCCGCATGAAGTCCATGTGGAGGATGAACGGCTTGGCAGGATGGCGCTGCAGGTCCTTGAGCACCGCCTGGGTGGTGACATCCCCCACCTTGAGATTCAGCACGTGGGAATAGAAGGCCTCGTTCTGTAGGTGACGGACCACCTGGTTGTGGGCCAGGGCCAGCATCTCTGGCTGCTGGTGGCCGCCGTACAAAACGGCCGGGACCAGACCCTGGCGACGCAGGCGGCGGCTCGCACCCTTTCCTGTATCGCTGCGGGACTGGGCTTCGACATCAAAACTCACGCTCATGGGCGTTCTCCGGTTTCAGACAGAACAGGGCGCCGGGGACCCGCGACCAGATACCCGACGCCAGCGGAGGCGGGCCGCAATCGCGACCCACCGAAAAATCGAGAATGCACCGACTCAGTCGATGAAGAGCGAGCTCACCGACTCCTCGTTGGAGACCCTGCGCATCGTCTCCGCCAGGAGCTCGCCGATACTCAGCTGGCGGATCTTGGGGCAAGCGCGCGCCGCGGGAGCGAGGGGGATGGTGTTGGTCACCACGAGCTCATCCAGCACGCTTCGGGAGATGTTCTCAACCGCCATTCCCGACAAGACCGCATGGGTGCAATAGGCCACCACCTGCTGGGCTCCGTGCTCCTTCAGGGCCTGGGCGGCCCGGCAAAGGGTGCCCGCGGTGTCCACCAGGTCATCGATCAGGACGCAGGATCTGCCCTCCACGTCCCCGATGATGTTCATCACCTTGGCCTCGTTGGCCTTCGGGCGACGCTTGTCGATGATCGCCAGATCCGCGTCGTCGAGCCGCTTTGCCAGGGCCCGCGCCCGCACCACGCCGCCCACGTCCGGCGAGATGACCATCAGATTCGGATACTTCTGGCGCCACACATCCCCCAACAGGATGGGCGAGGCGTAGACGTTATCCACCGGGATGTCGAAGAACCCCTGGATCTGGTCCGCGTGGAGATCCACCGTGAGCACCCGGTCCGCGCCCGCCTGACCGATCATCTTCGCGACCAGACGGGCGGTGATCGGCACGCGGGCGGAGCGCGGCCGCCGGTCCTGACGCGCGTAGCCGAAGTAGGGGATCACCGCCGTGACGCGCTTGGCCGAGGCCCAGCGCAACGCGTCGACGATGACCAGGAGCTCCATCAGGTTATCGTTGGTCGGCGCACAGGTCGGCTGCACCACGAAGACGTCCCGTCCCCGAACGTTTTCCTGGATTTCCGCCATGACCTCCCCGTCGCTGAACTGGCCGACCACGGCCTTACCGAGGGGCAGGCTCAGGTGGGCCGCGATCTCAGCGGACAGGTCCAGGTTGGCGTTCCCGGAGAAGACCATCATGTGGCTGGCGGGCACGGGGATCTTCCTGGGTCTCTGCGGTAGATGACGAACCGGCCTCTCGCCGGACTTGATTGGCTGGGGCGCCAGGATTCGAACCTGGGGATGCCGGGATCAAAACCCGGTGCCTTACCGCTTGGCGACGCCCCAATGGAAACGCGGCTACCAATTGCGCGGTCGAGAGTCTCCGTCACCCAACCGGTCGATCAGGGGCGAGCGGTTAAGCCCCCGGGCGATGAACCCATCGAGCGTCGAGGGCAATCGATCGAGGGCCGCGCGAGCCGATCGATGATCTGGAAACTCCGCGAAGCAGCAGCCGCCGGTCCCGGTGAGCCGCGCCTCGCCCTCCCCGCTCAGCCAATCCAGCGCCGCCGCCACGGACGGATAGAGGCTCCGCACGACCGGCAGGCAATCGTTGGCCTTGACCCCCGAGAGAAAGTCGCCAAGTGTGACCGCAACGGAGTTTCGAGTCAATTCCGGGTGCCCAAAGACCCGCGCCGTAGACACAGGGCAGGGGGGCACCAGGACCAGGTACCAGGGCTCCGGGAGTGTCACGGGCGTCAGCTCCTCACCCACCCCCTCCCCCCAGGCGGCACGGCCTCGGACGAAGACCGGCACGTCCGCACCGAGGCCGAGGCCCAGACGCGCCAAGGCATCCGGGTCCAACCCCAATCCCCAGAGCCGGTTGAGGGCGACCAGGGTCGTGGCGGCATCCGAGCTGCCCCCACCGAGACCGCCCCCCAAGGGCAGCACCTTCTCGACCCGGATGTCCACCCCGAGCCGGCACCCCGTGTGCGCTTGGAGCGCGCGGGCCGCCCGCCCGGTCAGATCCTGCTCCTCCGGGATTTGAGGATGGGCGGCGAGACGGCGGATCCGGCCGTCCTTCCGCACCTCGAACCACAGCTGGTCCTGTCGGTCGATGAACTGGAAAACCGTCTGGAGCCGATGGTACCCGTCGGGTCGCCGCCCAAGAATCCGCAGCATCAGATTCAGCTTCGCCGGGGCGGGCCAGGCGGAGGCATCCGCGCCAGGCGCCACGATCACGGATGGGTCTCGTTCTGCGTGACGCGATGCCGCCCAACCACCTCCAGCAGATATTCATGCTCCGGGTGCGCCTTGAGGGCCGTCTCCCAGACCTCCCAGGCCTCGTCGCGACGTCCCAGGGACCACAGAACCTCACCGAGGTGTGCGGCAATCTCCCCGTCGCTCATGATCGCCATCGCCCGGCGCAGGAAGTCCAGCGCAAGCTCCGCATTTCCCAGGCGATAGTGGACCCAGCCCATGCTGTCGAGGATCGCGGGCTCTTCAGGCTTGAGCGCGTAGGCCTCCTCGATCAGCGCCAGGGCCTCCTCGTAGCGGTCGGTGCGATCGGCCAGGGTGTAGCCAAGGGCATTGAGGGCGTCCGCATGGTCTGGATCTCCCGCGATGACCCGCCGCAGGTCGGCCTCGGCGAGGTCGATCCGGCTGAGCTTGACCGCGAGCAGGGCACGCGCGTAGAGGATGTCCGCGTTGTCCGGGTACGCCTCCAGGGCGGCGGCATAGACGTCCAGGGCCGCGTCCCGGCGCCCCACCTCATCCAGGATGTCGCCCTCCACCAGATACAGGGTCACGGCGTCCTCGGGTGACTGATCACGCAGCTGCTGGATGACCTCCCGCGAACGGGCGACGTCCCCCTGCTTGGCACGGATAACGGCAATGCGCACCTGGGCCTCGGTCCGATTGGAGGCGCCCGCCTTGACATACCAGTCGATGGCGGCGGCGAGATGCCCGGCGCGCTCCTCGACCTGCCCCAGGTAAAAGGTCGCCTCCTCCTGGCGTTGGCCGGTTTGGTAGAGCCGCGTGAAATAGATCCGGGCCGCGTCCAGATCGTCGAGCTGAAGGGACAGGATCGCGGCGGCGAACAAGACGTCCGGCTCCTTGGGCTGGTTGCTCAGGAGACGCTCGAACTCCCTCCGGGCGTCGGAGAATTCCTTTTCCTCCACCAGGAACTGGCCATAGAGCATGCGCAGGGCATGGTCCTGGGGATTGGTGGCCACAAAGCCCTCCAGCAGACCCCGGGCCTCGGCCCGCTGGTCCTGCGACAGCTTCAGACGCACCAGGAAGATCTGGGGCTTGCTCCAATCGGGCCTCAGGTCCAGGGCCCGGCGGGCGGCGGCCTCCGCGACCTCATCGTCACCGACCGTGGCCGCGATGGTCGCCAGGGCCTGATGGGCCTCGGGGTTGGTGGCGTCGAGCTCCACCAGGGACTCCATCAGAGCGACGCGCTCCCCCTTGTCCTCGACACGGCTGAGGATGGCGAGGGCGTGGCTGTAACCGGCGTTGGCGTCGGCCCCGGCGATCCGGACGACTCGGGACAGGTGGGTCAGCACACCCTCCGTGTCCCCCGCCCTGATCCGCAGCAGGGCCGCCACCTGGTGCGCACCCACCGAGTCGGGATCCAGGGTCAGCCAGAGGGTAACGCCGCGCTCCATGGCCTCGTCGTCGCCGGCGGTGACCGCGGCGCGGACGGCCAGCTCCGCCAGCTTGGCATCGCGCGCCCGCTCGGCAGCCTGAAGATAGTGGGCGAAGGCGGTCTCGAGGTCCCCACTGCGAGCAGCCATCTCCGCTACCAGGACCGCATAGACCAACTCACTGTCGAGTCCGGTCGCCCCCGGGGGGGCGGACGCCGAGGAACGCGTCTCCGCGTGTTGATCTGACCGCCCATCGGCCGCCTCGGGGCCGTCCGTGGCCACGGTCGCAACCGCGACGAACGGCAGCCAGACGAGCCAGGTGACAAGGATGCGGGAAACGACGGAATGGGACATGTTAGCTTTCGTCTCGATGGACATCGAAAGATTATGCGCAAAAATTATCCGCTCCGGGTCCTGGAAGGCGATGGGATGGCCACAAACCCCGCCTCGAGGCCTTTGCCGGCAGGCGCGGCGTCACATTGCCGCTGCCACGCCACGGATCTGGCGGACCAACTTCAGCGGTGACTTGCATTAGACGCAATAAACCGGACAATCGACGGGTAACTTCGGCCCTTACCCCAACATGAAGCTCCTGGCCATCGGACTCAATCACAAGACCGCCCCGATCGAGGTGCGCGAGCGCCTGACGTTCGGTCCCGACATTATCGCCGGGGCCCTGAGGGACCTGAAGAGCAGAGCCGGTGTCCTCGAGGCGGTGGTGCTCTCCACCTGCAACCGCACCGAGCTCTACTGTGCGGTGGCCGATGGGGGAGAAGAGACGGTACGTGGCTGGCTGGGCAGCTTCCACGGCATCGAGGCGGAGCGGCTGAACCCCTATCTGTACGCTTACGCCGAGCGAGACGCCATCGCCCATCTGCTGCGCGTGGCCAGCGGACTCGATTCGATGGTCCTCGGGGAGCCGCAGATCCTGGGACAGGTCAAGAGCGCCTTCCAGACCGCCAGCGACTGCACGGCCACCGGCAAGCTCCTGTGCCGGCTCTTCCAGCATGCCTTCTCGGTCGCCAAGACGGTGCGAACGGACACAGCCATCGGCAGCAGCCCGGTCTCGGTCGCCTTCGCGGCAGTTAGCCTGGCGCGGCAGATCTTCAGCGACCTGGCGCGGCGGACGGCGTTGCTGATCGGGGCGGGCGAGACCATCGAGCTCGCCGCCCGGCACCTCCACCAAAACGGCATCGGGCGCATCGTGGTGGCCAACCGAACGGTCGAGCGGGCCCACGAGCTGGCGGCCCAGTTCGACGGCTTCGCCATCGCCCTGACCGAGATCACCAATCATCTGGCGGAGGCGGACATCGTGATCTCCTCCACCGCGAGCCCGCTGCCGGTGCTCGGCAAGGGCGCGGTTGAGCGGGCCCTGAAGGCGCGCCGGCATCGCCCCATGTTCATGGTGGACATCGCCGTTCCCAGGGACATCGAGCCCGAGGTGGCCTCCCTCAGCGACGTCTATCTGTATACGGTGGACGATCTCCAGGGGGTGGTGGACGAGGGGCTTCGGTCCCGCCAGGAGGCCGCCGTTCAGGCCGAGGAGATCATCGGCTTCCATGCCGAGGAGTTCATGGCCTGGGTGCGGTCCTTGGACGCCGCGGGCCTGATCCAGGATTACCGTCAGCGCGCCGAGCAGCTGCGCGACGAGGTGCTGGAGCGGGCCCAGCGCCAGCTCGAGTCGGGCAAGTCGCCCGCGGAGGTCCTCAACTTCCTCGCCCACACGCTGACCAACAAGCTCCTGCACGCCCCCAGCACCCGCCTGCGTCAGGCCGCCCGGGATGGGGACGCCGAGATCCTGGAGGCGGCCAACGAGCTGTTCCAGCTCGATCACGGTCCGGTCGTCGTACCCTCCGAAAGCACGCGATGAATCCATCGATCCGCGGCCGGCTGGAGCGCATCGCGGAGCGCTTCGGTGAGGTCACCGCCATGCTCGCCGAGCCCGAGACCCAGGCCAATACCGGCCAGTTCCGGGAGCTCAGTCGCGAGTACGCCCAGCTCGAGCCCCTGGTGAGCTGCTTCAACCGCTACCTCGGGCTGGAGGCGGAGGTCGAGGCGGCGGAGGAGATGCTCGCGGACCCCCAGATGGGCGAGCTGGCGGATCTGGCCCGGGATGAGCGCGACAGCGCCCAGGCCCGCCGGGACGCCCTGGAGCCCGAGATCCACCGCCTGCTGGTTCCACCGGATCCCAACGACGCGCGCAACTCCTTCCTGGAGATCCGGGCCGGCACCGGGGGGGCCGAGGCCGCCCTGTTCGCCGGGGATCTCCTACGCATGTACCTGCGTTACGCGGAGGCGCGGGGCTGGCGCACGGAGCCCATCAGCGAGAGCCCCGGGGAGCTCGGGGGCTACAAGGAGGTGGTGGTGCGCATCACCGGTGCCGGGGTCTTCTCGCGGCTGAAGTTCGAGCCCGGGGCCCATCGGGTCCAGCGGGTACCGGAGACCGAGTCCCAGGGGCGGGTCCACACCTCCGCCTGCACGGTAGCGGTCCTGCCCGAGGCGGAGACCATCGACGCCATCGAGATCGACCCCGGCGACCTGCGGGTCGACACCTATCGTTCATCGGGCGCCGGTGGCCAGCACGTCAACAAGACCGA
>Ga0316580_10000057_pt1 | contig 18364 bp, 9 predicted proteins | sample S0NA_2_FD_204519 | JGI IMG/M metagenome (GOLD analysis project Ga0316580, IMG submission 204519) | Rhizosphere microbial communities from salt marsh grasses in Alabama, United States - S0-2_160517rDrB | ecosystem: Host-associated > Plants > Roots > Rhizosphere | place: USA: Alabama | collected... | reverse complement strand
TGATGTCTTCGGGTTTATCCTTCTCTAATTCAATGTTGTAATTCCAGCCGTTTTCTTCGAAAATCTTGGCAACTTCTTTCATTCTCTTTTTTGTTTTAACATGAACGACAGCGGGGTTCTTTTCGGTGCCCAATTTCGCTGTCTTTTTACCATCAAATATTTTTTTCATGGTGTCACCTTTTTAGTATTTTAAATTTGAATTCCCCGCTGCTTGTTGGAGTGAAACGGAAATCCCGACTTTCGGGGCAGCGCGGGATGAATTCAAGTCATTTATTAGATCCCGTCCCGCCTTCAGCGGGGCGGGAGTTTCATAAAATCGTTGAACGATTTTATTTTTGCTATTCCGGCAGATAAAGCCTGCTGATTCTGCGAAAGGATTCTGTTTGTTCTTTTTCCCATTTGTGGTCATGTCCCAGTTCCTTTGCCATGATCGAAGCGACCTTTGGCGCTGTTTCACTTGCGGCTCGGGCGTTCAGCAAAAGGCTGCGAGTTCGGCGGGCCAGGACATCGTCAACAGTGCGCGCCGCTTCGTATCTCACGGCCCAGACGACCTCTCCGACACGGGCCGGTAGCTCAGGATGCAGTCGTTCCTTGTTGATTGGGTCCGCACGCATGAGGTCTTGAATGGCCGGCGCATCTGACCCGTAAAGTGCGAACTCATCAAATTTTTCAGGTGTCCTGTGAAAACCATGAATATTGAGCTGCTTGGTGATACAGGGTTTCGATTCGAGTCCTGCGAGAGAGAGCGCATAATTGACGCAGATTTTAGCCATCAGACGATAGGTGGTCCATTTGCCACCTGCAATGGTGAGCAGTCCTGAATCGGATATATGGATGACGTGTTCCCTGGACAAAACAGCGGTATTTTTCTCGTCGCCGGTTTTTACGAGAGGACGTATACCCGTAAACACGCTCAAAATATCTTCCTGCCTAGGGACCTTTTCGAGGTATTCTCCTGCGGTCTCCAGGATGAAATCGATCTCCTCTTCCATGGGACGAGGTTCAAGTTCGATTTTATTGATGGGGGTATCGGTGGTGCCCACCAGCGTGACCCCCAGATAGGGAATGGCAAACATTACACGGCCGTCTTTGGTATGCGGCACCATTATGGCGGACCCGCCGGGCAGGAAAGACTTATCGAAGACAAGATGGATGCCCTGACTGGGTGATATCAAAGGCAATGCGTTCGGATCATCCATCCGACAGATATTATCAGTAAATGGGCCGGTTGCGTTAATGACCACCCTTGATTTCGCCCTGTGTTCAGTACCGGCCTCTATATCCTCAAAGATTGCGCCGTTTATGAAGCCGTCGTTTCCTCTGGTCAGCGAGACAACACGGGCGTAGTTCAACAGGGCAGCGCCCTGATGAGATGCGGTGCGGGCAAGGTTGATGAGGAGTCGGGCATCGTCAAACTGACCGTCGTAGTATATGATTCCACCACGCAAACCGTCGCGTTTAATCGTGGGAATTCGTTCCAGGGTTTCGTCTTTTGTGAGAATTTTAGAAGGTCCGAAACCGTAGCGGCCTGCCAGCATATCGTAAACCTTGAGCCCTATGCCGTAGAAAGGCGCCTCCCACCAATCGTAGTTGGGAACAATAAAAGCCAGGTCATGTACCAGATGGGGTGCATTATTCCTCAGGATACCGCGTTCTCTCAGCGCTTCCATAACCAGAGAGACATTCCCCTGCTGGAGATAACGTACGCCCCCGTGAATGAGCTTTGTACTTCGGGAAGATGTTCCCTTTCCAAAATCGCTTTGCTCCAGAAGCAGAACGTCATATCCCCGTGAAGCGGCATCCACGGCAATGCCCACACCTGTTGCGCCGCCGCCGATAATCAACATGTCCCATGGGTCGGATCGATCCGATATCCTTCCCAGCATTTCTTCGCGATTCATTTTTTGCCTCTTTTTTTTTCATGGTATCCGGGCGAACACTAGTCAGGCCATCCAACGGCATCTGTCACCGGGTTGTTTTTAAGCACTCTTTCCGGGTAATTGGTGAAAACACCGTCAACACCGAGTTCTTCCATCTTCTTTATATCCTCTGGATGATCGACTGTAAACACAAATACGCGAAGATCCCGATTGTGGGCATCTTTTACGAACCTGCGGTCGATAAATTCAATGGAAAGATGAACCGAATAGGCACCCAGGGATTGGGCAAATATCGCATCATCTATGGGCAGGCCGACAATCATGGCACCGAGTTTTATTCTCGGATCGCGCCGTTTCACTTCCAAAAGTTCCCGATGATTAAACGACGACACCAAAATGAGATCATCATGCCAACCTGATTTTCGCATCCTGGCGACAAACTCTGCTACCGGAACGGCGGTATCAGGGCCTTTTAACTCGATATTCACCCCTGCTTTCAAATTAATTGCTTCAAATGCCTCCTTAAGGGTCGGGATTTTCTCGCCGTTGCCAGCATCCAGTTTTCGCAGGTCGTTAAACTTTTGATCAAGCAAATACCCCGTGCCATTGGTCGTGCGTTCGAGCCGGCTATCATGAAAAACAACGAGGTGTCCGTCAACGCTGTAGACATCCAATTCCATGCAAGGTACACCCAATTTCAGTGCCTCGTGAATGGATAAAAGCGTATTCTCCGGCGCATGTCCCATTGCGCCCCTATGTCCGATGCAAAGCAGTTCTTTGGTGTTCATCAGGTTTCATCCAGCAGCCGTATTCGTGTTGCCAGTTCGGGATTTTTCCCCCGAATGTTTATGAAGAACCCGCGAATACGGTCCATGTCCTTTTTAATATCACCGGTAGGTATAAAAGACAGGCCAAGACATGCCTTTTTGCGACTATAATCTAAATACCCACAGAGTATGGGAACTTGCGCGGAATGGGCAATCCAGTAAAAACCGGATTTCCAATAATCTCTTTTTTTTCGTGTTCCCGAGGGCGCTATGGTCACCACAAGCTTTTGGGATTCATTGAATTGCTTGACGATCTGATCAACCACACCATGCTCGCTGCTTCGATCAATGGGAATTCCTCCTAACCATTTCATGATGTTACCAAAAGGCTTTTTGAACAGGGTATGTTTCCCCAACCAGGATATTTTTAAACGAAATGTGTATAATGTGGCGAGTGTAAAGGGGAAATCCCAGTTGCTGGTATGAGGTGCACCCACAAGGACAAATTTTGAACCAGGGGGAACCCGACCTATAATATCCCACCCAAATATCCACATCCATACACGACCGATACAGTATGGAATAAATCCGGAAATCGGACCGTTATGTGTTATTTTATCACGATACATTTATTCCTGCTCTTCTAACTTAATAAAATTTATCATTTCCCACATGAAAGTCAATTCGGTAATGTTAAAGCGGTGTCAATACCGAATATTGCATTAGGTATCTTGCATGTATTGACACATAAAGGGGGTTAACATAAGAAAAGAGATAAAAATAATTAGAACCTAATCTTATTTTTGAAATAGGTTCTAACTATCGGATAAAATTGCTGAACAAAAGGAAAACCCATTTGAATATCATCCTCACCAACAACCTGCGGCTTTCCAAAATTCCTTTTGAGATTCGTCAAAAACTGATGAAGACTCTGACGTTTCCCAATCCTAAATGGATGGAGAACGAACGCATGGGGCGGTGGAACCGAGGCACCCCAAAATTGCTCAAATTTTATGACAAAATTAGAGGCGGCGGTCTGTGGATTCCAAGAGGATACATGCGCCAGCTCCTGTTGCTATGCAGGCGGGAAGGTGAAAAATACGAGATTGACGATCAGCGTCGGGCCTTCAAACCTATGGGGCTTCATTTTGAGGGACAATTAAAACCGTTTCAGCAAAAGGCGGTCAACACCATGATGTCAAAGGACTTCGGAACCTTGAGCGCCCCCACCGGCAGCGGCAAAACCGTGATGGCCCTTTATATTATTGCCCACCGAAATCAGCCGACCCTGATTGTGGTACACACCAAGGATCTGGCGTTTCAGTGGATGGAACGCATTGAACAGTTTTTAGGGATTCCCAAGGACGCGGTGGGGTTTATCGGTGGCGGAAAAATCAATATGGGTAAAAAAATGACCGTAGCCCTGGTTCAAACCCTGTACAAATGCGCTGAAGACGTTTCAAAAGAGATCGGTTTTTTGGTGGTGGATGAATGCCATCGATGTCCCAGTAGAACATTTACCGAAGCGGTGACCGAATTCGATTCCAGGTATATGCTTGGACTTTCGGCAACACCTTATCGGCGGGACAATCTATCCCGGCTCATTTTCTGGCACTTGGGAGACGTTCACCACAAAATCGATCAGGAGCGCCTGGTTCAAAGCGGCGATGTTTTAGCTGCCGAGGTCATTATTCGGGAAACAAAATTCAAACCCTATTACGATCCGGTGAACGAGTTCAGCAAAATGATGTCTGAACTGAGCCAAGACGACAAGCGAAACCGCCTCATTGCATCGGATATCGCTGCGGAAGTCGAGAAGAACAAAGGGATCTGTCTGGTGCTTTCAGATCGAAAAAAACACTGTGAAACATTGCAGTCCATTTTACGATTCCGTTATAAGATTTCCGCAGGGCTCTTGATCGGTGATCTCAGCGCTGCTGAACGACAGGCGGTGATGGACCAACTGGATCAGGGCGATATCAAGGTCTTGATCGCGACCGGTCAGTTGATCGGGGAGGGATTCGACCGAAGTGATCTGTCACCGCTGTTTCTGGTAACCCCCATTAAATTCAGCGGTCGGGTATTGCAGTACTTAGGCCGTGTTTTACGGCCTGCGCCGGGTAAAGAAAAGGCCAGGGTATATGATTATGTGGATGTTCAGGTTGATGTACTCAAAGCCATGGCGAGGGCCAGGCAAAAAACATATTCAGGAAGAAATGTCTAACCCGGTATAAAAGTTTATGCGGCATGAACGGATTTGAATGCCTTGGACAACGACGCATCCATGACCGCCTCATAGCCGGTCATCCGGGCCACCACAACTTCATCAGTATCCAAGAATGTGAAATCCCCTTTTATTTTATGATTGGTGACTTCTTTGATTTCAAGGACTGCGGTCACTCCATCCGAAGGGAAAGCATCTCGGTATTGACGATAGCTGGCACTGTAGCTGGGCAAAGAAACCATGCCCCGTTCCTCAAAGCACCACAGTATCGCCATCTGACATGCGGAATCAAGAACCAGGGGATCGGCGATCCATTGGCTTCTTAATGGTTCCTTCATCCAAATCACAGGGGAGGGCGCTGAAGAAATCCGTGCGGTGATGGATTTGGAAGAATACCCGATAATCTCCTGGATGCCTTGAAGTTCAACCCCGTGGAACAGAATGTTTTCGTAGATTTCCTGGATGGTTTTTGAATATCCGTTAGTGCCGATATAGGCGGATAGATCAAAAGCGGGCGGTGGATCGAGTTGATCGGCTAAAATGGCCGTGGCCCCGGAGTGGATCACTTCGATATTGTCTTTAATGCCGTCTCTGATCTGAACATCCACTTCAAAAGCTGTACCATTTTTTCTGGCTTTGCCGGCCATCAAGCGAATGTGTTTTTTATTCTTATCTATCTTGATGCCTTGAAAGATGCGCATATCGTCCAGGCCGTGAAGCAAAAGTCCCGGATTTTCGTGAAGAGCGCCGTGGCCCAGCCATTCGGTGATCAAGGCAAAAGGCACCACCGGTTTTCCATCCAAAAGATGGGCGCTGAGAATCGGATAACGATCCACATCGATTTCGCGCTGAACCGTTAAGGAAAGCGCCTCTTTTTTATTTAAGGCAATGGGTGATTCCAATGCGGGTTTTACGATTTCGGTAACCTGTTTTTCTTTTTCAGGGAGAATATTGGCGCCGATGACCACTTCCACCGGAGAACTTTTATCGCCCTTCATTTCATAGACCATGCACATGGCACCGGCGTCCACGGGGATGAGGTCAATGCCGCTGGTTTCAAACTTCCGTTTGAGGGCCGAACAGACCATTCCGCCGTCCCAGGGGCCCCAGTTGATGGAAATGACTCTGCAATCCGGACGTTGGATGGATTCTTTCTGTGCTATTTTATTTAATACTTCGTTGGCCATGGCATAGTCTGCCTGACCGTTGTTCCCAACCCGGGCAGTGACCGATGAGAAGAGTACCAGGTATTTGAGGTGGTCATTTTTGGTGGCTTCTAAAAGAACATTCAATCCTTTAACTTTGGTGTTAAAAACTGTTTCAAACTGCTCGACGGATTTATCGACAATTCGACAATCCGCAAGGCGTCCCGCACCATGGATAATTCCCTTTATGGGGCCAAGGGTGTTCCGGATATCGTTTAAAATCGTGTTGATGGTGTCGGCATCCTGAACATCCACTGAATAGTAGTGCACATCGGCGCCGAAATTTTTCATGGTTTCAAGATTTTTTTCGATTTCTCGATGGGCCATGTAGGTTTTATAAATTTCTTCCAGTTGGACAGGTGTCGGTTTGCCGCCGCTGAATTCATTATCGAGAATGGCCTTTTTAATCACTGCGGGATCCTCGATTCCCAACAGCCATTCAGGTTCCGGCGTTGGGTTCTCAGACCGCCCCAAAAGCACCAGAATTGGTGTTGCGAGTTCTGCTAAGGCACATGCGGCAGCAGCGGTGACACCTCTAGCGCCGCCGGTGACAATGACGACATCTTTGGGAGCAAGGTCTATTTCTCCCTGGGGGTAGGGCAGGGACTCAAGCTCAAGAATCCATCTCGAGTCCGAATCCAGGCCCACTTCCACCGGTTCTGTAACATCTGCATACAACAGTTCGGATACAAGAAATTTTGCAATGTCGGTATCGTCCTGCCAAAGGGGTGAAATGTCAAATGCCCGGCAGCGGACGTTTTCCCATTCAATGGCTGCGGTCTTTGTCAGACCGGCAAGACCCCCCTGGAGGGGATGGTCTATTCCGAGACCCTTGAAACCAAAAGCGCCGTCTAGGCGGGTGATGGTGGCAAACAAGGCCCCGCCTTTTTCGGCAGAATCAAGAAGATCCGGCCCAAGAGACTTTGACAGAGAAAATGCATGTTTTAAAAAGCTGTCATCCAGTGATTCTTGTTTTGCCACAAGAATCAGACCACCGATATTTGCTATGCGCGGCTGATTGTTCGCGCCTTGAGAAACCATATCATCAGGTATGATTTCAGCAGAGATGCTCTGTGATTTAAATTGATCGACAATGGCCCGGGATAGACCGGTGCTATCGTCGGTGACATATATGGTTCGTCCAGGAGGCAACGTTAAAAGGTCTTTTTGAACAAACGGTTTATTCGCAATGGATATGACCTTCCTCCCGATGTTGCTTGCCAGGTATTCTGGAGTAAAATTAAACTGTTTTTGTGACAAGGGTTCCACAGTTTCCTGGATGGGTGCTCCATGAGAAACAGACGAAGAAACAATTTGGTCGATTTCCGGTTTTTGGTGTGTTGGGGTTCCGGCAAGGTATTCAATGATTTGTCCCAGTGTTTTGAGGGTACCCATGACATCAGGGGAAACAGCGGGCAGGTCGGGCATTTTTTCTTCGAGTGCCGAGAGAATTTCCACCCTTTTAATGGAGTCGATACCGAGATCGGCCTCGATATCCATGTCCAACTCCAGCATTTCAACCGGGTAGCCGGTCAATTGACTGACCGTGTCCAGCAGACTTCCCTCTATTTTTGGGAATTTTGCATCAGATGGTTCAACATCTATTGTTTCGGAAGGCCCGTAGGCGGCATCATTCGGCGTATCTGACAGGTAGTTGACAATTTGTCCCAGTGTTTTGAGGGTGCCCATGACATCAGGGGAAACAGCGGGCAGGTCGGGCATTTTTTCTTCGAGTGCCGAGAGAATTTCCACCCTTTTAATGGAGTCGATACCGAGATCGGCCTCGATATCCATGTCCAATTCCAGCATTTCAACCGGGTAGCCGGTCAATTGACTGACCGTGTCCAGCAGGAGATTTTCGATGTTTTTCTGGTCTTCATCATAAGATGTTGGGGCATTGATGGCAGGCTTTGATTCCGAAGTTTTGAATGTGGCTTCTTTGTGCTGAACTCTAGCGCGTTCCGGTTTTACTGCTTCATCAGAATGTGTTGGAATCGTCCTTTCTTCCTGTAAGGGTTGCAGGTCGTTATGAGTTTGGCTGACATTTGCTAAGCTTTTTTCAGTTATTGAAACATCTTCCTTGAACCTTTCGGCCTGCTCATGAGATATGGTTCTATTCGAATGAGTCCCAAAGGATCCTTCGACCAGCCGCTGGGTGCTTTCCATCATATGCTGAAGGGTTTTAGTCGCCTGAGTTTGGGTTTCCAAGAACTTTTGATGGGTCTCAGCGGTCTGCTTTTGAAGGGCCTGCATGGATTTCAGACCGTCCTGCAACACCTGAAGAGCATCCAACATGATATTATTTTGCTGTGGTTTTGTTTTCATGGATTTTGTTCTGCTTTGGTTGTTTTTGGAACTGATTTTTTCATACTCCGGTTGAGTCTTAGGTTGTTTCGGCGGTGTTGTCTGATCCGCTTTTTCATCTGTTATAACCGGTTTTTTGTCTTCTGGTTTCCGACCTCCGGCTTCTGAGCTCTGATCCCCGATCTCCGGCTTCTGGTCTCTGACCCCTGACCCCTGATCTTTAGTCCCTGCTTTCCGATTCCTATAATTAACGCCGGAGAGCAATATGCTCATTTTTTGTTTTTTTACATCTCCATCCCTGGGTTCCCAGACACTCAAGTCAACGAAATGGCCGAGAGATGCAACAAGAGCGATTGTTTGGGCAAGATTTTTGACCCCCGATTGTTTTTCATAAGCGTTGTCTAAAGAGACGGCTTTATATTTCTGTCGCTCTAGAATCGAATTCACAAGACCGGTAAGAACCGATTTGGGCCCGACTTCAACAAATGTTCGCACGCCCATATCGAACAAGTTTTTAATCTCGCTGACAAAATCCACCGGTGACAACAAATGGTCACCCAGCAATTGCTTGGCTTTATCAGGATCAGAAGGATAGGAGGCGCCTGTTGAATTGGAAAATACAGGAATATCCGATGGCAGGATGTTGATGGCTTTAAGGGCCCGGGAAAACGGTTTTTGGGCATGTTGAACCAGAGGGCTGTGAAACGCAGCGGAGACCGGAAGCCGAACAGTTCCAAATCCTTTTTCCCTGCATTTTTCTTCAGCTTCTGTTATAGCGTCCAACGACCCGGACAAAACACCCTGAGTGAGACTGTTCCGGTTGGCCAAAATGACATCGGTTTTTATATCTTTGACAAGTTTTTCGAGTTCGTCCAAGGGGGCTTTAACCGCCAGCATACCCCCATTATTTTGATGACTGTTATCACCAGCCTTGGCCATTAAACGGCCGCGGGTTTTCGCCAGGGAAAGAAAAGAATCCAGATCGATCCAGCCGGCGGCACAAAGGGCCGAGAGCTCTCCAAAGCTGTGACCGCATACAGCATCGGGTTGAAGACCGAAGTGTTGAAGGATTTTCAACATGGCCATACTGACAGCGCCAATGGCAGGTTGGGCGACATCCGTTTTTCTCAATGTTTCTTCTTGAAGGCGTCGATCTTTTTCGTTTTGAGGTGAAAGCGGATAGATATGGTCGGTCAAGCAGACGGTACTGTCGATTGCTTTGTTAGCACGCTCTAAAACGTTCATTGCTTCCGGGAAAAGGCAGACCAGGTCACGTCCCATGTTGGCATATTGACTTCCCTGTCCGGGGAAGATGAATGCCATTTTCCCGGATGGTTCAGGCCCGCCGTAGAACATATTTTCGAGTTGCCATGCTTCCTGTAAAGGGTTGGTCTCAAGTGCATAGACGGCGCGATCTAAAAGATTGATGACATCATCAGATGGTTCAAAAACCATCAGGAACCGATAGGGATCCTTGTTCGAAAAATCATTTCTCGTCTTTGTGGCTTTTGCCAGAATATCTTCATGGGAGGCAGCATTTTCCACAAAGGTTTTAAAGCGATGAATATCCTGTTTGAGCTGATGTTGACTTAAGGCGGAGAACGCAATGATTTCTTCAGATCCGTCCCAGGAGATTTCCTGTTTATGTTTTCGGTATTCTTCGATGACCACGTGAAAATTGCTCCCGCCGAAACCAAAGGCACTGACACCTGCCCGGCGCGGATGTTCGTTTTTGGAAAACCATGGTCGGGACTGAGGGTTCAGGTAAAAGGGACTTTGATGGATATTCAATTTGGGATCCGGTTGATTGGCTTTCAAGGTCGGGGGGAGCACTTTATGATAAACGGATAGAGCCGCTTTCATCAGACCTGCTGCGCCGGCTGCTGCCTTGGTGTGCCCGATCATCGATTTTACTGAGCCGAGGGCGCACCTTCGGTGGTTGTTTTCCGTTTGGCCGAATAGACCTTTTAATGCCTGAAATTCGACTTCATCACCGACTTTAGTTCCTGTGCCATGGGCTTCGATGAGTTCCACGGTAGAGGGATCTATACCAGCCTCATCATATGCCATCTTGAGCGCCTTGGCCTGTCCTTGGATTCTGGGAGCATAAATGCTCTGTGATTTTCCGTCGCTTGATGATCCAACACCTTTGATGACTGCATAGATCCGGTTTCCGTCCTTTTGGGCATCTTCTAACCGTTTGAGAACAAATAGCCCGATTCCCTCACCCAGAACAGTCCCATCAGCATCTTGCGAAAAAGGTCGTGCATCTCCTGTAGTGGAAAGCACCATGGTTTTGGAAAAACACATGTGCATGAAGATGTCGTTGAGCATATCGACGCCGCCTGTAATTACCGTATCGCTTCGACCTGAAGTAAGTTCCATGACCGAAAGATGGATGGCACTCATGGAACTGGCACAGGCTGCATCCACCACACAGTTCGTACCACCAAGATCCAGGCGGTTGGAGATTCTGCCGGCCACGACATTTCCTAAAAGCCCGGGAAAGGAGTTTTCCTGCCAGGATACGTAAGAATCGGATATTTTTTGGATCACTTCTTCGGTTTTATGAGGATCGATTCCGGAATTTTCAAGGGCGCTGCGCCATATGGGATGCCCCAATCGGGCGCCCAGAGGGATCACAAGCTCCTGGGTTCCGGTAACGCCGAGGATAACGCTGGTTCTGTTACGATTGAATGCGGTGCCTGTTTTGTGGAAGGCGTCTTCAATGGCTCTCTTCGACACAACCAGACCCAAGAGCTGGGAGGTGTCCGTGGCTTCAAGAGATGACGGTGGGATGCCGAATTCAGTTGGATCAAAAGAAAGCGGGGGGATAAAACCGCCTCGATTGCAGTAGACATGATCCGGTTTTTTGGGATCTGCATCGAAAAAATCTTTCCAAGACCAGTGGGTTTCCGGCACTTCGGTGATGGCGTCTTCACCATTAAAAAGAAGCCGCCAGTATGCTTTTAACCCGGATGATTTAGGGAAAAGACATCCCATACCGATGATTGCCACCGGCAATTGGCGTGGTATTTTATTTTTAGTCTGTTTCAATGATAAACTCTAAGCTGCTAAAACTTTACAAGGAAGTTTATGCAGCGAATAATTCAATTTTAACGGCTTCGTAATCCCGCCCAGGCGGGACTGTGTTATGAGACATTTGCAGTAGCAGACTACGGCTGCATGTCTCATGCCTTGCATCTCCGAAAAACTCGACAATCGCTCAATTTAGGTTCTATTTTGGTAGAGAAAAATCTGCACTTTTAATAATTTGTTTAACATAATGCAAGAAAAAAGTATTTGCAAGCAAATGATGATAAAATATAGTTGACAAGTTAATATAACAAGTATTTAATAAAATCTGTCCACAAATGGTCTTTTTGTCCAATCCGCCAAAGGCGGACGAGTCTCTGCACCGGCCCTGTGAAATGTTTATCCCGTTGAATGCGCAGCCTATTCAACCGATGCGGAGCCTATTTTACCGGGGTTTGGCTCAAAAAATAACTTCGGAATATTATACCTATACCTGTAGTTATTTTTTTCGCATGTCTTCCGTCTTCGCCTGAAGGCTGCGCCGGACAAGTGATCTTGAACAAAAATCCTCATTTATGGAAGGACTTTAATTATTACAGTTCACTTGTCAACATCATTATTAGCTTACATTAAAATATAGGACTTAAATATTATATTGTTATATCAATATAACAAGTTATAGAGGTGCTATATGATTAAATTCTTTACAAACAGGGAACTTTCCGACAAACTGAGCATCAACCTGGCAAAATGGAAACGCTGGTCCCGGGAATTTCTGCCGCCGGACCCATTGGGTGGGATGCAGTCCGGGTATGCCAGACAATTTAATCCGGATCAGGCATTTACGGTCTTTTTGGGAGGACATTTGGTGGCAGACTTAAAATTTTCGATTCCCGAAGCCAATCAGATCATTCAGGATTTAAACAAATGGATGTCGGAAAAAGGGTTTTTCTTTGATTCAAGGGGGTATTCAGCATTCGATGAAGGTATGGATGCGTTGATCAAAAAGTATATCATCTTTATCCGGCGTAAAAAAGGATTGGATAAGCGTTTCGACTTTATTTACACGGCCAGAGGCATCATTTCAAATGAGCCGCTTCAACACAAGGGCTTTGAGGTGATGAAAAAACTTTATGTGGAAACATCCATCAATCAGGCGCCTGTAGAATCGTGGGAGGTAGATATGAATGTTGTTAAAACATTATATCTTACCGGTATATTGACTGATTTTATCGATGTTTTGGGACTGGACAGGACGAGGTATGCGGCACTTTCATAATAATTATATTAAAAAGTTTGCTTGATATGTTGGAAGTTCGGAAGGCAATGATGCACATTTTTCTGTGCAGTCGTGAATACACCAGCATGGCCGGGTTTCAATATTTCAGCAACTCGTGAATCTTTTCAAGGGGCATTGGAGAAAAATTGCCCATGCCAACAGGCAATACCGCCCCTTGATGCTTTAACCAGTTAAATCGGGTTACTACAGCTGCACCATAAAGAAGGTTCATGGCAACGGTAACCGTTTTACGGTTTTCAGATCGCTGGAGAAATGAGTCTTTAACCCACTGGTTGAAGGCGCCCATGGCCGGGCCACACCATATCTGATAATCGATTTTTCGTGATGGGTCGCCTGAGTTGGCCCAGTTGGAAGATTGGCCAAGGTAGGATCGAAACACAAGGGCCATTTTGTGTTTGGGGTTTTTTTCTGCCCGTTCAATCTGTTTGGGATCATGTTGTGTAAAATAGGCTTTGGTCTGCTCCCATTCTTCCTGAAAGCTGCATCTAAAAAAATCTCTTTCCAGCATGTTTCTTTGTTTTTCGGAAATGCTCTCAAAGCGATCGTGGGTGGAATAGAGGTCGTAAAGTTTTGCAGCCCGAAGCGGAAACATGGTGCCCCGTTTGAGCACTTGGACCTTTACCCCCATTTCAAACATATCCGCTGCCGGGGCCATGGTCACATCAGCCTGGCCGGCGTCCGCCAGCATATGGCGGACGGTTTCAGATGTACCGGCTTCTATACAGGATTGATTGACGGAACCCGTGAGAATATAGGCTGCGCCCATGGCAAATGCCGCTGCGGCGGAGTGGGGGGTGGAGATTCCGCCGGCAAGTCCCACGCAGGGCTGGTTTTTGTATTTGTACTTTTCGGCCAATTCATCGCGCAGGGCGATCATAGTGGGCAATAACGAAATCGCCGGCCGATTGTCGGTATGGCCGCCGGAATCCGCTTCTGCGGTAAGGTCATCGGCCATAGGAATCGATCCTGCGAGCTCCGCTTCTGCCTGGGTGATCATGTTTTTGTCAATGAGCTGCGCCAGGAGCTTTTGCGGAGGCGGGGAAAAATATTTTGCGGCCACTTCAACCCTTGAGACTTTGGCAATCACCTTGTTGGGACAAATTATTTCACCGCGGTTATCACGATGAATTCCTTTTACGCGATAGTAAACCAAGGGAAGTGTTAGATCCAGATATGCCGAGGTGCTGACCAAATTTATACCTCGCTGTAGATATAATCGAACCACGGCTGCTTCAAGCTCAGGGTCGTTGGGGCTGTGTATCAGATTAAATCCAAAGGGGATATTTTTTAAATTTTGCTGCAATCGGTCAATGGCAAGTTCAATTTGATCAAGGGCAAGGCCGGCAGCCCCAAAAAAGCCGACCAAACCGGCGCTTCCAGCCTTTTCCACCATGTTAGCCGATGTAATACCGTTGGCCATTGCTCCCACAATATAAGCATAACGAAGATTATACCGTTCCTTAAACTGCTGATCCCCAAGATTTTCGGGGTGCAGCGGCGGGGCGTATGCGCTTATTGGAAAGGCCGGTGACTGAGCCGGGGTATTGCTTCCCATGGTAATGGTACCTCCACTGCCAATACCCGGCCGGCCATTGAGGTTTAAAAGATATACCGGCTGTGTTACCTTTAAAATTGTCGACCGTATGGCCCGTTCATCTGTTTCAGCTTTATGATCTGCAGGCAGCCACCAGCCGACGATATGTTGACGTTTTAATGATTTCATTCCTAACCTTTTTCAGTATAACATTCCGTTTTCGCCGCAGCATAATTCCCTTTTCATCGGCAAATATTTATATAATGAGCCTTCTTATGTCAACAACGTTGAGCATAGGATGATTTCTTCCGAGCGAGTCTTTGACAAATATTTAAAGTTTTTCTGTAAATTTCCGAAAATAACAACGAACCGGCATAACCGGGTCATATGTTTTCATGACGATGTTAAGAACCCAAAATGTTATCGTCAGGGAACTGCCGCATATCATTAATAGCAGGAGCGTATTGCATGCAAGTTGTAACCACACATAAGAACACCGATTTTGACGGTCTGGCTTCGACCATAGCGGCTTCGATTTTGTATCCAAAAGCAATTCCCGTCCTTCCTGGACAGATAAATCCGAATGTTAAAGCATTTTTATCCATTCACAAGGATATCCTGAAAACATCTTCCTTTGACGATGTTTTTCTTGATGATGTGAAACGTCTGATTGTAGTTGACATCAATAGCTGGGGACGACTTGGAAGACTCCGTAAGCTCAAGGAGAAGAAAGATTTAGATGTCCATCTGTGGGATCATCATACCAATGTGGGAGATATAGAATCGACATGGAAATGCCAAGTGCCGGTGGGTGCAAACATTACCCTTATGATTCGACGGTTAAAGCAGGAAAGGAAAGTGTTAACCCCTATTCAAGCAACACTTTTTTTAGCGGGCCTCTATGAGGATACGGGTAATCTCACCTTTCCCGCTTCAACTGCCGAAGATGCCTATGCCGCGGCATACCTTCTTGAACGCAAAGCCGATCTGAACATTATCAGTTCATTTTTGCGTCCGGCTTATGGAGAAAAACAGAAAAACATTCTTTTCGAAATGCTGCAATCTGCAAAAAGAGCTAGGTTGAATGGTTACAGTATCAGTATTAATAAGCTGGAGTTAAAAGACTACGTGGATAACCTTGCGGTCGTGGTCCATATGTACAGAGAGATTCTTAATGTAGATGCCGCCTTTGGAATATTCAGGGACAAAAAGCGAGACCAGTGCATGACCATCGGCAGGAGCAATGTCGACGGCTTTGATATCGGCGCGATCATGCGGGGAATGGGTGGCGGCGGGCATCCAGCCGCCGGCTCTGCTGTACTCAAATCGGTTAACCCTGATGCCGTTAAAGATATGATTTGTGAATTGATCCAAGGCAATCAACAAGCATCCGTACAGATTGGTGATCTGATGTCTTTTCCTGTTTTTACGGTGTCTTCGAAGACCAGCATGAAAAAAGTAGCGTTCATGTTAAGAGAAAAAGGCTGTACCGGTTTCCCAGTGGTAGAGGAAGGAAAACTTGTGGGCATAATTTCCAGAAGAGACTTTAAAAGAGTAAAAAAAGAATCTCAGCTAAGAGGGCCGGTCAAAGCATTTATGAAAACAGATGTTATTACGATCGCTCCCGGGAAAAGCCCCACTGAGGCAGCCCGGCTTATGGTCAAATACGACATTGGACGGCTTCCCGTGGTTGAAAATGAAAACATAATCGGTATCCTGACACGGTCAGATACCATGCTCTATTTTTATGATCTTTTACCGGATTGAAAACAGCACCAGTAAACCGGAAATAGGAAAAAAAGACACACAAAGCCAGGTCCTCCGGACCAAAATCTTTACTCTATGGGCCCGAATAATTTTTCTGTATCAGGTTCTTTTGATGGCTGTTGCGTTTCTACAGGTCCAAACAGTTTGACCGAATCTGTTTTTGTTTTGGAAGGTTTGGATACTATGGGCCCGAACAATTTCGAAGATTCGGACGGGGTTGCTTTCTTATTGGATAAGGATCTTGGCGTGCTATTTTTATGAACTGCAGGCTGCACGAAGGAATGGGGCATGGGTTTGTGTGAGGTCATCAGGTCTTCGGGGATGGAAATCGTGTCGCCGATGCCAATGTCTCTCGGATCCAGTTCGGGATTTATTTTGGCAATGGCTTTCCAATTTTTTACAGTGCCGGTATACCATTTTGCGATGTGAGAGAGTGTTTCTTCAGGCCAGCGTACCTTATGTAAAAAGACACGGGGTTCCGGTGTCGGCTTCTTTAAATTAGATGTTTTGGGTGCGATGACGTCTGCTTCAAATTCCGGCGCGGCAGGTGTTACGGGTTTTGAAACAGGAGTTTCAGGTTTGATTTCAACAGCAGGAGGCGGTTCTTCAGGGGCCGGTTTCAAGGACGGTTGCTGGTATGCACAACCGCTAAAGACCCAGATCAAAGTTATTGTTAATATCCCTTTGGCGATTCTGTGTTGTTTGTCACACACCACTATGACACGTCCTTATAATTTCTAAGCTGTTTTAGATATTGCTGTGCCCTTTGATTCTTTGGGTTGTTTTTTATGGCTTTTTCAAGATTTTCGATGCATTGTTGGTTTTTCCCCTGTTTTTGTTGAACCACGGCAAGGTTAAAAAGCGCTTTATCAAGATAAGACGGTTTTAAATCAACGACTTGAAGAAACATCTTTTCGGCATTTGCAAAATCTTTGGTTGCAGCATAGATAAAACCAAGATTATAGAATGTGTCCGAAGAACGGTGGTTTAAATTTGCAGCTTTTTGATAGGCCATTATGGCTTTTGGGTAATTTTTTAATTTTGTATAAAGCCTTCCTAAATCAAAGTGAGCTTCGGCATTTCCAGGGTCAACCTCTATTGCCGTGGAAAGTAGCGCCTCTGCTGCATCGGGGTTTTTTATGAGTTCGATTTCTGCCTGTCCTTGCAATGCCTTTGAGTAGTACCACTTAATTGCTGTTACGTTTGTTGAATTTTGTGCGATGGCCTGCTCAAACAATTCAATTGCCTGGTTAAATTTTTTATTTTGTAGCGCTGTTTTAGCCTGCTCTAAAATATCGGGCTTTGATATTTTTGTTTCTTGGGGAAAAGGTAATTTTATTTGGTGATCAGGTGTGGTTTGCGCTGCTTTTATCTTTTCAATATGCGAGGTTAGATGATCATCGCTTTTACCTGGGGTTGATACCGTTGTTTTAAAAGCAGTTGCTGTCGATTTGGGTGGGAGGGATTTCGTTGTCAATGCTTTCTGATAAAGACCGGCGATGGCCAGTAGCATCAAGGTCAAAGATACAACAGACGCCCAAAAGAACTCTCTTTTACGAAAGAATGTTGGTAAAGATATAGTAGAAACCAAGTTAAATAGTCTTTTTAGCAAGCGTTTCATAAAATCTATGGCAGCAGATGCCCAGGAAATCAGCCTTTTTAGCATGAGTTTTATCAAAGGCACGGCAGCAGATGCCCAAGACGCCAGTTTTTCCCCTATGCGTGTTGCAAAAGATAAGACAGGTGACCATGAAAACTTTCTTTTTTGCGAGCGTGTTACAATAGATACGTTAGAACTATCAGCCGTACTATTCTGGGCTTTTTCTTGAGCGTTTATGTGTTGTTGTGTGCTTTCTGCCTGGGGTAAAAAAACCTGGGTTTCTTCTTGAATGTTTACGTCTTCTCGCGTGGTTTCTGACTGGGGTAAAATAAAAATCCGAGGGTCTGTGTTTTCAGATGATGCCATTTCTTCGGCACTATTTTTTAAAAACGGACATGTTACAAAATGGGATCGACATTCGGGGTAATGTTGCTCATGAGAAATCGAATGAATGTTGTTTCGAGTTTCGCCTATGGAATCGAATTGTTGAGCGCATTCTGTGATAAAATCCGGGGTGATTTTTTTATAATTCCTAACATAACCCGTTAACAGCGCATGATCACAAATGGTGTTAATAAGACGCGGGACACCTTTGGAAAAATGATAGATCTCGCGAACGGCATCTTGAGTGAAAATGTTTTTTTCGGTTCCGGCGACTTTCAATCGGTGTTTGATGTATGCCAAAGTTTCATTCTCTGACAAAGGCTCAATCTGATAAACCAAACTGATTCGTTGTCGAAGGGCGCG
>Ga0316580_10000056_pt1 | contig 18370 bp, 17 predicted proteins | sample S0NA_2_FD_204519 | JGI IMG/M metagenome (GOLD analysis project Ga0316580, IMG submission 204519) | Rhizosphere microbial communities from salt marsh grasses in Alabama, United States - S0-2_160517rDrB | ecosystem: Host-associated > Plants > Roots > Rhizosphere | place: USA: Alabama | collected... | reverse complement strand
AATCGGCTTTATTTGTAGATAATGCAAAAAAGGCTTTATCTGTATTAAGGAAAAACATTGATTCATGCAAGCTTGATCAAAAGGCCAACATTATAAAATGGAATATTCGGCAAAACCTAAATTGCATAAAATCAAAAAAACAACATTTTGATCTTATCTTTTTAGACCCTCCGTACGACCAGGACTTGATAAAACCGACACTGTTCAACCTTGACAAATGTCAGTCTTTGAAAAACGGTGCCTGTATTGTGGTTGAACACTCTCTTTTAGAGACGATTCCAACGGATCTTTTTGTATTTGATCTTTTAGATCAGAGAAAATATGGAAAAACGCTTGTTTCATTTTTGAACTATGTGATATAAAACCGTTTTTATTAAATTTAGAAAAAATGTAAAAACTGAAAAGGAAGGATGAATAGTAAATGGAAAGAATTGCCATATATCCGGGATCCTTTGATCCGGTGACAAACGGACATGTTGATATTGCGCAGAGAGGACTTAAGCTTTTTGATAAAATCATCGTGGCCATATTGCATAACCCTGTAAAAAAATTTCTGTTTTCAGTTGAAGAACGGGTAGAGATGCTTAAATCGAGTTTTGAAGCCTATCCGGATATTGAGGTTGAAACCTTTGACGGGCTTCTTGTGGAATATGCATCAAAAAGAGGTTCTATTGCCATACTTCGGGGGATGCGCGCGGTATCTGATTTTGAATATGAATTTCAGTTGGCACTCATGAACCGAAGACTAAATAGGGAGGTTCAGACCGTCTTTCTAATGACCGGTCTTCGATGGATTTTTACCAGTTCGTCAATAATTAAAGAGGCAGCGCAGTTTGGTGGTGATATCGAAACCATGGTGCCACCTATTGTCAACCAGAAATTAAAGGAAAAATTTGGTTCCCATTCTTGAACTGGCATTTTCAAAGAGGATCTTTTCTAAAATTTATAATGGCATCTCGATGATCTGATCACAAAGCTTCATCAACCCTTCCGTAAATTTCTTTTCACGCCGCGTGAGTTCGGAATCGGAAAACGTGTGCCCGTAATAAGCGTTAATGATATGGGTGGAAGCGCTATCAAGGATTTTTAAAAAATGTTCAAAATCACCGGCCTGAAAGTAAAGCGTTGCATCGTTTACAAAAAGGATTTCTCTTTTTTGTCGAGAAAATTTTGCAAACAGTTTTTCGATGGCAGTTGCATTTTTTTCTGCCAACTTTAGGATTTGGCGTTCGTCTTTGCCCGTAAGACGGGGCGCAAGGATGGATGTCGTTAAATAGAGCAAGGAATCATTCTTTGGCAGCCCCATTTTCCCACCGATTCCCTGGATATTTTCGGGGGCCAAGTCGAAAATGGCTATTTTCCCTGCATGGCCGGCCTTTAAAAAGAGTTTAAGAATATTCAAAGTGTGAGAAGTTTTACCGGAGTTGACGTCTCCAACGATGAGGGTTCGCCGATTTATGTAATAATTGATGTTATCCATCTGATTTTATCTTAATAAACTCTCAGACCACTAGCACCAAGCCGATAAGGCTGGCGCATGGAACGGCATCTTGTTTGGAATCATGCCCGATGGGAACAATCTTCCATCCGACCCGATGTGCAATAGCAAAAACGTCGAAACCACATGCTTCCATGGCCGGCCGAGCTTGAAGAGGGTGGGCGCAGTCCAGGCCCTTAAGAACAGAGCAGGTCGTCTGGGGCAGACACAGGGAACACTCTCCGGCCGCGAACCCCATGGCCAGGTGAAATCCCATATAAAAAGCCTGGCCTTCGAGTTTGGCGACAATTTCTTTATGTTTTAGCTCTGTGGCCACATGCATTTTGCGCCATTGGTCCCCCACGAAGTCGTCAACTTTAGCGTCCAGTTGCAGTAAAATTCCGTGTTGGAATTCCGATACGATTCGTGATGTAACGTCCGGCTTTAAAGGATTATGAGGTGGACACATAATACTGCTGCCGTAAAATTTGCATGCCGGAATAAAGCACTTGGCCCAGGCGGTGGTCCGGATCACGAGGTCAGATGTGGGTATGATTATGGCCCGGTCGGCCCCAAGCTCTTCGGCATATCGCCTTAGTTCTTCCAGTTTTTCCAGGTTATTCATAGCTGCTCCTTAATATATGTATTCTTAAATACGGTGAAGTGTTTATAACTCACTTTAGCTCACCAACTCATTATCCAGTCCAAATGCCGGTTTTGGTCAAAATGAAGCGTAAGGCCAGAGCTGTGGTAATTAATAGGGCCGCACTGCCAAGTAAATTGAGCAACCATCCGTTGTGATGTTCTTTGGCCCAGCTCTTCTGATTGAGGAAGAATAGCAGAATAAATACCACTAGCGGCGTACCGCAGAGCCCGAGGGCCAGCATGACCACCAGTAATATCAAGAAACTGCCTTTTACCAAAGGGCCTATAAGGCTGATCAGGCATCCCAAAAATACAACAATTTTGAATCGCCTATCACGAACACTGATTTCCCATTTCATTTTATCGGCGATAAAATAACCGGCAGCCAGATAAGTCGGCATGATTGTCGAGAACACCGCAGACCAGAACCCTCCAAGAAAAACCCCATGCGCATAAGTGCCTAAAACCGGTTTGAGGGGTCTGGCCAAATCAAAGGCTGTTCTGACTTCGATGCCCTGGGGATGCAGAACAGAGGCCGCGGCTACGAAAATAGCCACACTGTAAATACCGAAAGCGATGAACATAGACAGAAATGTGTCTGTCCAAGCCAGCCCCATATCGTCTGTTCTCCAGTTTCGGGCATTTACATTATAAGTATGCATGGCGATGATGGTAATGTGAACGGCACCACCCATAATTCCGGCCATCATCAGTGCTTCTCGTGAGCCACCCATAAATGTTGGAATAAGACCACCGGCCATTCCATTCAAGTCCGGTTTTATTATTATAACAGTAATAATGAAGCAGCACACCACAATGGTCACCAGGATTTTGCAGATGTTTTCCACCCAACGGTATCCACCTACACCAACCAGCAAAAATATAAGAGCCGCATAAACAAGAGCCCACCAGGGTGTGGACACGCCCGTGACGAGTCCGGTGGTACCCACAAGGGCCTTCATCAAAACAGCGGCTGCCAGCCATGTTGCTAAGAGTGCATCGATCATCAAAATCCAGGCCCAAACATTGCCCCAATTTTCCTCCACCAAGGCAATAATTCCTTTTCCACCGATTATTCCAACTTTGGCAGCCATAAATTGAACCACAAAGGCCAAAAGCGCGCTTAGAAGCACTACCCATAACAACTGGTATCCATAATGGGCACCGGCAATGGATACACTGGCCATGGTGGCCGGGCCACAGGCTACCGCGCTGACAATCCAAGCCGGTCCCATCTGTTGAAAAAATCGGCGAAAACCGGACCTTTTGAGATACTTTGAGCGGTTATCGGGCGGCATATGATATCCTTTCTTTTACCTAAGTGGAGCGTTTCAAATTTTTGAAATGGTTAATCAAATTATATCTGAAGCGATAATGTCTTATGAAAGCTAAAATGATACGAAAAATTCAGATTAACCCTGCTTTGGCGTACAAATCAAAAAAATGATGGGTAGGACCATGACCTTTTCCCATGGGCAAGGCATGTTCGATGGCGCTGGTGATGTATGCCTTGGCAAGGGTAACGGCTTCAAAAAAATTTTTACCCAAAGCAATATTGGCTGCAATGGCCGAAGAAAATGTACAGCCGGTGCCGTGGGTATTTTTTGTTTTCACCCAGTGACTTTTAATCTTCTTAAAATCCTGACCGTCGTAGAGGATATCCGTGGCCCGGTCTCCTTCAAGATGACCCCCTTTGACGACTACCTTTTTTGCGCCAAGCTTTAGGATGTCAAGCGAAGCATGTTTCATATCATCGATGTTCTTAATGTTTCTGCCAGTGAGAGCTTGAGCTTCATAAATGTTGGGCGTGACGACTTCCGACAACGGGAAAAGGTGTTGTATTAAGGCATCCTGAGCATCTTGGTTCAGCAGTCGATATCCGCTTTTAGAAATCATAACCGGATCGAGAACAATCGGTGGCGGCGTAACGGTTTTTAAAGCCTTTGCAATTGTCTGAATCAGCTCAGTACTGGAGACCATTCCGATTTTTACGGCATGAATTTCAATGTCATCAAAGAGACAGGTGATCTGATCATGGACAATTTTGGGGTACAATTCCTGGACATCATAAACTTTTCGGGTATTCTGAACGGTTACTGCTGTAATGGCACTCATGCCGAAAACGCCATGCGCCTGAAATGTTTTTAGATCAGCCTGGATTCCTGCACCGCCTGATGAATCCGAACCCGCAATGGTAAGAGCGACTCGCATGAAAAACCTCCTGTCAAAATTTGACCTAAAGAATTTATCACGAAAGCACAATATCGATAAGGGGAATTGAAAAACGATGAAAAGAATAGCGGAGTAAAAATGTCATGCATGCTTCTCCGATTTCCCTACGACAGTGCTAACTGTATCAGGTTCAAAGGGTATGCTCTCAGTTCTGTAATAAAATCAGAACACCCCCAGCCGGAATTAGATATTACATTTAACAGCCGGAATGAAAAATTGCAAGTTTAATATTATACGCAAAACAGGGTGGGTTAACGCAGTTACGGGCTGTTGCCCAAATCATTTTTCGCTGGCTCTGAAACATTTTTTGATAAATCTAAGGCTCGTTCCAAGCTATTCCAAAACTCGCCCTTCGGGCTCAAACAGTTGGAATCGCTTTTCCTTCACTTCGCCAAGATTTATAAGCAAAAAACGTTTCAATGAGCGCTCAAAAAGATTTTCTTTTGGGCGACAGCCCGTTTAATTGTGACTCAGCGCGGCGACGGCGTGTTTTTCTTGGAAACCGATGATGGATAATAGATAAGTATTAAAAACTTATTTTCTGATTTTTGTGTCTGTTTTTTCTGAATATTTTTCAAGGCGTTTGTATCGGTTCATTGCAGATTTTGCAAAGCGGCCAATGACCCTGGATAGATCTGAAGCATTCCAAACAGAGGTGAACTCATCCGAATTAAATAGTTTTTTGTTTATCATGTAATGAGGTTTTTGATCCAGAATAAGAGTGATATCTTCATAGTCAAAACCTATTTTACCCTCAAAAGCACTGTTACAAAATTCCATAATGGTTTTGGCGAAGAAATTGATGACATCTTCAGTGGATTCCGCCAGGTTAAGTTTTTTCCTAAAATCTGGAAGAACTTCATTCTCGTACTTTGTAAAGGAAATCTGTGGCGACATAACATTTCTCCTTTCTGTATCTGAATGCATCAATTAATTATAGTTAAAAGACTAAAGGTAATATTTACAGGCACACGTTATCGATAAAGTGTGCCAATTGATCGATGGATTCCAAGATATGGCCAAACATTGAATAGAAAGAGAATGATTCTGAGTGACTGGAGCGGTCTTGGATTCGTGCATGATATGGTCATTGGGTTTTAAAGCAAAGATCAGTGTGTTTATAACCATTTTTTTTTAATACCATAAAGAAATGAATATCTCAACATTCTTTCCGCAGCAAAAATCAAAATTTTCACCTTATGGTCTTTCCCAAAATAACATTCATTTTTAGCCGCGTAATGAAATAGTGGCCCTAAGTGCTCTGATTCGTAAGTTCGATGCCATATTTTTTAGTGAACTATAAAGTGCACAATAATGTGTGCACGTATGCCCTGCTTTTTGTGCATGTCACTTGTTTAAATTTCATCTTTTGATCGTATCCCAAAAGTAAAATTCTCAATATATAAAATGGTAATGGCTGTAAATGTCCATGATGTAAGGGGTTTCGAGAGCGATACACAAGATTTCGACGTAACAACTTAACTGGATATCGAACCGTTGGAATTTGGCATGAATTTTGATGAAGGTTGAAGCAAAGCACAACTCTAAACACTATAGGTGAAAAATAGAAAAGGAATCCCATGGACAAATTACTGTTTATTGACGATGAAGAAGGTATCCGGAGATCAGTTGCTCGTGCTTTAAAAAACGAACCTTATGAAACATGCACCGCTGAAAACGGTGATACAGGCATAGCGTTCGTCAAAAAGAATCTTTTTGAAGTGGCAACCGTTATTTCAGATTATAAGATGCCTGGGTTAAATGGCCTTGAAACGCTATCAGCGATTAGGTCCATCAATCCAGAAATCACCCGCATCATCCTCACGGGATATGCGACCATGGAAGCGGCGATTCAGGCTACAAATGAAGGGGTTGATGGTTTTCTTACGAAACCGTTTGACAACGTGGAACTCAGGGCCAAAATTCGAACAATCAATGTGCGCAAGCGCTTAAAACAGTTTGTGTCAGAGCAGGTTTACAAAAAGATTGAAAAGGCACAGGGAGTTTTGAAACCATCATTTCATGAGGTGTCGATCCTTTTTTCCGATATCCGCGGTTTTACCCGGATGTCCCAGCACATTCCTCCAGACAAACTCGCGTCTTTTTTAAACAATGACTATTTTGCGCCTTTGGGAGAAGTTGTCTATAAATATAATGGCGTTGTGGATAAACATATCGGTGACAGCATTATGGTGATTTTCGGCCCCCCTGTTGCGAATGACGATCATGCGATCCAGGCGGTAAAAACAGCCATGGCCATGCAGAGAAAAGCAATGGAAATTGATAAGAGGCTACGTGAAATAAATGAACTGAGGCTTAAAATCGGAATCGGCATATCAACAGGGAAGGTGTTTTCAGGCATTTTAGGTTCATTGAGAATTAAAGAGTATACCGCCATAGGTATGCCGGTCAATATCGCCGCAAGACTCCAGGGTCTTGCAAATGGCGATGAAATCCTTATTAGCAATAAAACATTTGAAAAGCTTTCGGAAAAGATAGACGTTGAAGCCCTGCCGCCTGTTACCGTTAAAGGCATCAAAGAACCGATCAAAGTTTACAAAGTAAAATCCTAATCGAGAGGAAATAGAATAAACAATGTTATGGATCATCTGGCGTTACCTGAAACGACCATTATCATCTTTACTGTTTCTCACATCTAACATTGCTGAACATTCAGATTGCCTGTGTTGACAGATCAAATATCCGTAACTATTTTTCTGTAGGTTTACAATTATCCCTTCATACAGATATTTTTAAGACGTAGAACATTCTGCTTGAAGCTACAAAATGGGCTACATAAAAGACAGCCGGGTATTTTAAAGAAAAATAGATTTCACCCATTCGAATTATTTAAACTAACGCTATCTGGATTTAGGACTTAGGCAATGAAACCAAGATGCTTTTTCTTAATAGCTCTTTTTATCCTGATACCCATGGCGACAGGTCATACCCAAGACAAGGCAACAGCCATTGACTCGCTTCTAATTGAACTCTTGCCGGATTATGATCGCGCCTCTGTCCTGGTCTTGTTAACTGGGGCCTTGCCTGCTGACACAAAGCTACCTGCCACCGTCCTAGTACCAATTCCGGAAACCGCCCAATTGAATGCGGTCGCTCGCATAGATAGTAGTGACGGTCAAATGAAAGATGATATCCTCTCCAGCCCTGTTCCCAATGGAGTCAGCTTCATTACCCCTGATTTACGTTTTAGGGTGGAGTACTATTTCCCTTATGCCGCCAACAACAACCAGCGCACCTTTAGCTTCAGCTGGTTGGCTTCCATATCCGTAAATAAATTTAAATTAAAGATTCAGCGCCCCTTATTCGCAAGTCAGCTTACCACTGACCCTGCGTCCATAAATGTATTGAGCGGTGAAGACGGATTTACCTATTACACCTTTCCTGAAAAAGCTGTCCCGGCCGGGCAGTCATTTTCAGTCCGGGTGGATTACACAATGAGCACGGATCAATTGTCAGTCGCACGTTTAGCTCCGCCCAGTACTCGCCAACAAGAACCGGGTTTACCTTCCACAACAAAAACTGGTGCAAATTTTAACTGGCCCCTCTTAACTGTTGTTGCGGGTGGTTTAATTATAATCATGGTTTTTGTTTGGAAATTTGCCATCCGCCGGTCTGAGTCCAAACGACCCAAACCCCACAATGCGACTACCCAAAAAGAGTCATATTCAAAATTTTGTAGCAATTGCGACAACCCGGTAGATACTGATGATAAATTCTGTAGCAAATGCGGAGCGGGCTTATGAGGTGATTGTCCCTAATGTTTTACCCTAATTGATCGTAAACAAAATGGTAAACTATTTTATGTGCTTGGCTTTTTCCCCGAATACCGAATGGAGCCGTTTAGAAGTCTTTATGTCGAGGAGATGGTAGATGCGTATCATCGGGTTAAGGCGGTTGGACTGAAGAATATCCGAATAGGGAATACGGGGGTGTTTGCACGTACTAGAGAAGACCAAGAATATTTGATGAAAAATGTGGGTGAAGATGTGTATTGAGGTATAACACCGCTCATTCTATATATGAACTAGTGTCCATCCATAAATGAGGATTTTTGTTTAAGATCAAGGCATGTGAGAAAAATAACCACAGGCATATAGTTTATATTCCGAGGATTATTTTTTGAGCATAACCCCAGAGAAATAGGCTCCGCATTTCACAGGGCAAGCGCAGAGACTTGTCCGCCTCCGGCGGATTGGACCAAAAGACCATTTATGGAAGGACACTAGGCTACTTTAAGAAATTCTACATCCGTAATGTGGAAGTTGAATATCAGCGTTTCACAGATTCTATCCAAGTTATCTTGAAGGGCCTTTTTCCTGAAATTTCCTGAAAGACGATTTTCAGCGAGTGCTTTTGCCATAACTGAAAGCAGCTGAACCCTTTGATGAAATACATACTCCTCAGCTGCTACATCCGCAGAAGTAGAGTCTGACTGTGATTTTAAATCATGGTTCTTGAAAAAGGCTGTTTTGCTGACCAGTTTCAGGGAATGATAAAAAATATAGTGGGCGTTTTCTATGATGGCTGATTTTCGATAATTTCCAATGGGCCAATTTTTTAAATAAGCCTTGGCCATGATAATAAGAAGCTTCAGACGTGACAAAAAAATATCGTCATCTGACATTTCTCTCATTTCTCCAGGAGTTGGCCCTAATTTAATCATAATTTATTCCTTCGACCTTTGATTTCCCCAGATTTTATTACTTGGAATTTGGGTTTTATGATTTAAATAAAATGAATGTTTGCAATAATTATGCAATAATTATGCAACATTAGACGGCTGGACGCAAAATGGTAAAATTAAATATAATAACAGATAGTTACATCAATTGGAAAAAATAGGCAGCCTTTCTAAGTTACATAAAATATTATGTAATTGTGGGGTAAATTACATAAATAAATATTACATTGTTTACATAAGAACTGTAAATCAACTCAAATGGATAGATGCTACAATATGGTATCAAATGTTAACAATTATGATTCGACCGGTCTGATCCTCGTTAGACTGATACCAAATCAGAGCCCAAAATAGGAAGCCCTTCGACTTGTGAAAGAACCAGGTTTTATCTTTGTTTTTTCTTCATTTTTAAGTTTGCCAGCATTGTCCTCACTATTCCAATCATACGCTCGGATCCAATGGCTTCAAAGAGCTTTAAACTTTTATTGTACATTTCTTCAGCCTGACTAAAGTCTGTTTTTAAACGGTAAATATCACCTAGGTAGCCGTAGGTCGTCGCTAGTGCTCCTTTGTTGTCAGGCGTTTCTTCCACTTCTAAACTCTTCTTAAACATGTCTTCGGCTCGATCCAGATCACGACGGGTATAGTAAATTTCACCAAGTTTACCATATAGGGTTGCCTTACCCTCCTTGCGATCCAGTTCCTGATTGATGTCAAGGCTTTTTTTGTACATGTTTTCAGCTTGAATTAGAGCGCCGCGAATTTGGTAAATAGTCCCCAAGTAACCATAATTTGATGCCATGCCCTCTCTATCAACCAGTTCTTCTTCCAATTCCAAGCATTTTTTGAACATTTCTTCGGCTTCGTTCAGATGGCCAATTGTCAGATAAATCGTTCCAAGGTTACTGTAGGCAATTGCCATGCCCTCTTTAGAACCTTTTTGTTTTTCCATTTCAAGTTTTTCTCTGTACTTTTTTTCGGCTTGTTCCAATTCGCTGCTGGACTTTGGGAGTACTCGTGACATGTCGTCATTCTCCTTTTAAAAATTTAAAAACGCTAAACTTAGATCTAAGTCAATCAATATTTATTGCTTAGGTTCGATATTTTTAGGCTTTTTTACAACGGTCAAAAGCATTTTAAACCGTTTCACAGCGCTGACAGAATGGGGAATGTCCGCCGGCATAACCACGGCCTGCCCTTTACTAACGGTCATTTCTTTTCCATCAATATTTACAAGCGCTTCACCATCCAAGATTTGCACCATTGCATCACCGGGTGCCGTATGTGTGCTCACTCCCTCGCCTTCGTCAAATGAAAACAGAGTTAAACTAAGAGATGAATTTTGAGCAAATGTCCTGCTTACAACTCGTCCCTCTTCATATGCTACCAATTCATTGAGATTGTGGGGTTCTGAGAACGTTATGTTTTTTATAAGGACGGGTTTGTCCATTTTTCCTCCTGAGCATTTTTCAAAAGCCTGATTCTTCCAACCATATTCTTAGAATTTTTTTTCGGTATTCTGCACGAACATATGACCTTCCCATTGATAACCAAGGCAGGTGTCCCTTTGACGTTGTATTTATTCACCTTCGCCAGAATACTCTGCAAGCTTGTTGGAGCGAAGCGGAAATCCCGTTTCGACAAGGCAGCAGGGATGAATACGTGGCGACCCGCCAAAGCTCAAAGAGCGCCCGTCCTCCGTAGTGACCTGCTACTGAGGATGGGAAGGCGGGTTGGCTTCGACGAATTCTGCTTTGATACCCCACAGATAGCTTGTTGGAGCGAAGCAAAAATCCCGTTTACGGGGCTGAGGGGAGCTTCATTGAATGGAAAAAAGTATTTTTATTTGCCGGTGTTGATGGTGATTATACCTGTTTTCCGGCTATCGGCGCCATGAATTCATCTGGGCAAAATCAAAGCAATTGAATGAAAGTTTCGGATATCCCGGTTCGTAGGTTGTCGCTCGATTAAAAAGGGCAAATCCTGTGGAATGAATTTGCCCCGTAGAAGACGAAAAAAAATACTCCGGAAAATTTTTTATTGAAGATTTTTCCCCGGTTTAAAAGTAACAGTATTTTTGCCCTTGATCTTGATTTTTTCTCCTGTCTGTGGGTTACGTCCCATGCGGGTTTTACGATAGACTTTTTTAAATGTTCCAAAGCCGACTAAAGTTACTCTGCTGCCTTTTTTCTTCAAGCCTTTGCCAACACCGTCAAGAAATGATTCCAGTGCAGCTTTTGCGGCAACTTTTGAAATACCGGCATCTTTAGCCATTTTGTCGACCAATTCAGCTTTTGTCATTTTTTCCCTCCCTTTGTTTGTTATTGTTCATGCCTAATAATCCTTGCTTGCTTTGAAGATGCAGCAACAAAGACAGAAAGTCAATACTAAAAATGCGTTTATGGCAGTATTTGTAGTAAAAATTTAAAAAAATGCTTCCATTCATAGGCTATTGAGGCACAAATTATATAAAAATAATCATTTTATCACCTAAATCCTGCACGATTCAAAGGCTTTTATATGCTAGGGACCTAAAAGCGGGCTTCGATTGGGATCAACCGAGATCAAGCTATAGTGAACTATTGTGAGTCTTTAAGAACTTAACGTAAGTGAACCAGTGCAGCTCGAATATTCTGCTTAAGGCACAGAGATAAAAGCCTCCGGCCCTTATTGGGGTGAAGTTTGATGAGAAAAATATCATGAGACCCGTCTTTTTTACATCTCTTGGGAGCATGTGGATGTTATCACTCTGATAGAATATTTGATGTGTCAATTTTATACAAAGCCGCTTCTAATAAGAGTTTAAAGATTTTTACCAAGTTTCATTTTAGATCCGGCTATAATTTATGACTTTGAGAGGGAACGAAAATATAGAAGCAAACTCTCTACCAGTTCTGACATAAAGTCATAGTCCAGCTTTTCCATAGTGTCCGAGGTCCGGTGATAGTGTGGGTTCCGGTAAAAGGCTGTATCGGTTACCATGACGGCCTTGTAACCCCTGTGCCAAAATGAAGAATGATCGCTGAGTCGAACGGAAGGAAGAATGAATCCTCCAGCCGGCACTGTAAGTTTAACCACAGGGAAGTCCGGGTTCCTGTTGAACGCCTCAAATAAATCATTTGTAAATTTTCTGGATTTAAAATTTCCAACTATACCGATAAAGTCTCCCTGCTTGGGATAGTCGAAAAACGTCAAAGGAAACGGATAATCCTGGCAGCCTTCATCATGACAGGTATAACCGACCATTTCCAGGCAGATCATACCGTCGATCTGTTCTTTTGATTTCCAGGCATTGTGAGCGTAAACACTGCTTCCCATGTGCCGGGTACCGAACGTCGGCGGTTCTTCGAGAGGGAACGAGACAAACTTTACAGCCAGATTCAGCTCAAGGTGATCTTTCAGCATCCTCAAATGACGGGCTGTTTCCAGTTGAACCGCTATGGCACTGGCGTTGTCGTCAGCCCCAACGGTTCCGGCCACAGAATCATAATGGGCACCAACAAGATAATGTTTCGTGGGGTTTTCACAAAAAGAAATTTTGGCCACTACATTTGAAACCTTAAAATTCCGGTAAACATAGGACTCACAGTGCACCGTAACACCGATGTTCTGGTAGAATTTTTCGATGTAGGCTCTGGTCTTTTCTAGATTTTCGTGTAAAAAAATACTCCGTTCACCTATGGTGACCGTCAGCATTTTTACATGATCCTGCAATCGTTTTTTGGTTGCTTGGATGTCGATCATCAATGTCTCAGCTCTTACGCCGCCGAGGCCCATAAGGGAAAAAGCATAGCACAGATGTAAAAAAGAGAACGCGTGAATTCACCGAACCAATGATGAAAAGGGCCCAGGGTTCAAGTGTTTGTGGCTTTATAAATCTGCTTATATTGTTAATTGAAATCCCATGAATTATCAATTATAATTTATGCTGTTATGGGCACATGCAATTCCTGCCATAAAAGCGCAAAAACCATATCCAACACCATTGGCTTTTGTGCCGCTTGTATCCGATCGCATTTCGATAGTGTCTGGCCGCAAATCAAGGCCGTTCATGATGGAAGTCGCAAGGCTTATGGCCTTCCCGAGAATCCCCCGAATGCAGAAGACGGCGTTGCCTGTGGCCTTTGTGTCCATGACTGTAAAATTCCTGAAAACAGCGTCGGCTTTTGTGGACTCCGACAAGTTCAAAACAGCCGAATCTCCGGCGGGAGACCGCACGAGGGGAATCTGTCCTACTATTATGATCCCCTTCCCACCAACTGTGTGGGAGACTTTGTCTGCCCCGGAGGTACGGGCTGTGGATATCCCAGATATGCGGCTACCAAAGGTCCTGAATACGGTTATAAGAATTTGGCCGTATTTTATCATGCCTGCGGGTTTAATTGTCTATACTGTCAAAACTACCACTTTAAGACCAAGACGTTTCACTCTCAAAAGATTACTGCAAAACAACTTGCTTATGCGGTGGACAAAAAGACCAGCTGTATCTGCTATTTTGGCGGTGACCCCACCCCCCAGATTCTCCATGCCATTAAGACATCCAAAATGGCACTTAAACATGCTGGTCATCGCATTTTGCGTATATGTTGGGAGACTAACGGTTCAATGCAGACGCCGTTTCTTGCCATGATGGCAGGTCTGTCTTTAAGATCCGGAGGCTGTATAAAGTTTGATCTAAAGGCTTGGGATGAAGGGATTCATCTATCACTTTGCGGCGTAACAAATCAGAAGACTCTGGATAATTTTCGAAAGTTAGCCAAATGGATAGATCAAAGACCCGAGCCGCCGCTTCTCATTGCCAGCACATTGCTTGTTCCCGGGTATGTGGATGAATCTGAAGTCGAAAAAATTGCCGGGTTTATTTCATCCCTCAACCCGGAGATTCCTTACAGCCTGCTGGCGTTTTATCCGCAGTTTTATCTCAACGATCTTCCCACAACATCCAAATCCCATGCCTATCGCTGCAAGGCGGTTGCTGAAAAGGCCGGCCTGAAAAATGTCCGTATCGGGAATGTGCATTTGCTTGGGGAAGCTTATTAACAAACACTTTAAGTATTCACGGGTTATACTCCCCCGCTTCACTACGGTGTCTACGTGACTGGTCATTTAAGTGACTTAGCAGCGGTGGCATTCCTGCCCCCTCCGCGTTCTCCCGCGAAAAACATGCGGGAGCCGCGGTCTCCCCCCCTGCTAAGTCACTTAAATGACGAAGCCACTCCGCCAATATCGTTACACGGGGAAGCAAACCCTGTGAACACGTTTACCGACATTAGTCCCGAAATGCCGTAATCGGTTCATGGATCAGATCGTTTTCTCTAAAGCGGGTGGGTCGCAATGGGTAAATATCTTCGGTTTCAGCCTTGCCGTTTGCAATGAGTTCGGCAACGATCATGCCGGTTGCCGGCGCGTGCTGGAATCCGTGACCGGAAAAACCGGCGGCACAGATAAAATTTCGAAGTTCCGGAAACGCGCCGATAACTGCATGATGGTCCGGTGTCATTTCATAATGTCCCACCCAGCCGCGAATAATCCGAGCACGCTCAAGATCGGGAACACGGTGTATGGATGTGAAAGCGGTCCACGCTTCAGCATCAAAATCAACGTGTCGGCTGAACGATTTTTCACCGGTGGGACCTCCCAAAATCAATCCTTTGCCCTCCCGTTTCATGTACCACCCGGAATCAACATCTATCACCATGGGAAATATTTGCGGAATTTCATGAAAGGTATCGGTGAAAAATAGATGGCGCTTTAAAGGGCCCAGTGGCAAATCCAGTCCAGCCATGGCGGCTATTCGACCGGCCCAGGGGCCGGCTGCGTTAATGACAATATCGGCGTTGATGTTGTTTCCGTCTTTTATTTGTATACCAACAGCGCTGTTGTTTTTAATTGAGATGCCGGTGACCTGAACTTTTTCCATGAAAATCGCACCGCCTTGACGGGCCTTTTTGACATAGGTATGAAGAATTTCTATGGGACTATAAAAACCATCATCTTTGGTGTAAGATCCGCCTGAGAGATCATCGGTCCGGATAAACGGCCAGCGTTGAGAAATCTCTTGGGGGGAAAGTAATTCAACGGGAAGATTCAATTCTGTCATCAGGCGAGACGTATTCTCGAAAATCTCCCTTTGTTTTTGCGTTGTTGTCAGAAACAGATAACCGTATGGTCTGAAGCCTGGATCGACTCCGAATTCTTCTTTGAATTGTCGATACACGTTTCTTGAGGTCAATGAAAACCGGATGTTTACAGCGGTTGAAAACTGGGTCCTCAATCCCCCCAGACAGGCAGAGGTCGCACCTTGAAAACCGATCTCACCCTGCTCCAAGACGAGCACATCGCTTATTCCTTTTCGGATCAGGTAATAGGCAATGGAGGCACCGATAATGCCGCTGCCGATGATGACCACCTGTGATTTTTCAGGAAATTCAGACATATTTAAAACTATTGTTTCAATGTGGTTGCAGTTATGTAAGAACATACTATAATTATATTCATGTTATCAATATACAGTTATATGTTATGAAATTTTTATGAACGATTATCTGCCTAAAATTTAATTGGAGAGCAATAATTATGAAACATACGATACTTCAAACCACCATCACCGGGAGTCTGCCCAAACCGGCCTGGCTCTGTGAATCGTTGAAGCTATGGGCTCCTTGGAAGCTCGAGGGTGAGGTTTTAGCTGAGGGAAAGCAAGATGCGGTCCGGCTGGCGCTATACGATCAGGAGAATGCCGGCATCGACATCGTCAGCGATGGTGAGCAGACCCGCCGGCATTTCGTAACCACCTTTATCGAACATCTGGAGGGTGTTGATTTCAAAAAGACGCGGACCGTGCGCATCCGCGACCGCTACGATGCCGAAGTTCCGGTCGTCGTTGATGCAGTGGCGCGAAAAAAACCGGTCTACGTCGACGACGCACGTTTTCTTCGTTCCGAGACCGAGCACCAGGTAAAATTCACCCTGCCCGGTCCTATGACCATGGTCGACACGCTTTACGACGATTACTACCGAAGTCGTGAAAAACTGGCATGGGAATTTGCAGAGATCCTGAACCAGGAAGCTCGGGAGATCGCCGCCGCAGGTGTAGATGTCATCCAATTCGATGAGCCGGCCTTCAATGTGTTTTTCGACGAGGTTCGAGACTGGGGCGTGAAGGCGCTCGAACGTGCCGCCGAGGGCCTATCCTGTAAATCCGCGGTGCATATTTGTTACGGTTACGGCATAAAGGAAAATACCGACTGGAAAAAAACTTTGGGATCCGAGTGGCGTCAGTACGAAGAAACCTTTCCCTTGCTCCAGGCATCGAAAATTGACCAGGTGTCGCTCGAATGCCACAACTCGAAAGTTCCAATTGCCCTGATCGCGCTCCTTAAAGGCAAGGATGTTCTGGTAGGCGCCATTGATGTGACCACGGATCGGATAGAAACACCCGAAGAGGTTGCCCAAACCATCCGAAAGGCTCTTGCCTTTGTATCTCCGGAGAAATTGTTTCCATGTACCAACTGCGGAATGGTGCCGCTTGCCCGCAAAGTAGCTCGCGGTAAGCTGGAAGCGCTGGCAGCAGGTGCGGCTTTGGTAAGAAAGGAGTTGGCAAAAAGTTAAAACAGATACAGTAATATGGTTCTTCATCGTGGAATTGTTAATATGACCGATGATTCATACGTAAAGCTTCAAATTATTGTTTTTGCCCTGGTCTCCGCTTCGTTTACAAATATTTACATTACGCAACCCGTGTTGCCGGTGTTACAAAATGAATTTTCGGCAGATATGGTACGGGTTTCTTTAAGTGTTTCTGCTGTCATTCTTGGCATCGCCTTATCCAATCTTCCCTTCGGGTTTTTGGCAGATCGGCTGCCGATCCATCCGATTATTTTAATTGGTGGTGTTTTTGTGGCGATTGGAGGTTTGATTTGTGTTGTTACAACAGATCTCTGGGTTTTAATCGGTGCGCGCTTTCTTCAGGGCATCTTTATCCCTTCTTTGACAACATGCCTTGCCGCTTATCTGGCAAAAACATTGCCTTTAGAGCGCTTGAATGTGGTCATGGGTTCCTATGTGTCTGCAACAGTGCTCGGCGGATTGGGGGGGCGCTTGCTTGGTGGATGGATTCATCCGCCGTTACACTGGAGATATGCTTTTGTATCGGCGTCCGTACTCATCCTGGCAGCGACAATCGTCGCCTTTTTCGGATTGCCTCGAACTCCGGTCGATACTTCTCGACAGCGAGATTCAATTGGTTTTTCAGAATTGATAAAACGTTGGGAGTTGTTGCGTATTTATTTTTGTGCCACCGGCAGTTTTGCCGTTTTTTCATCCGTGTTTAACTATTTGCCGTTTCGATTGACCGGGCCGCCGTTTAATTTATCCACGGAACTGACGACACTGCTGTATCTCGTTTATATCGTGGGTATTTTCATGGGACCTGTCGCCGGCGAAATCAGCAACCGTTTGGGTGCCGGGAACACCTTGCTTGGCAGCGTCGGGGTTTTGGCAGCATCACTGGCCCTAATTCTCTTGCCTTCAATTATTATGATCATTATAGGGTTATTGGGCATTTGTGCCGGTTTCTTTTCTATCCATGCTTCTGCTGTCGGTGCTCTTAATCGAAAGCTTACCAGCGGTCAAGGGCGCGCAAATGCACTCTATGTGCTGTTTTATTATATGGGCGGCTGGTTCGGTATTACCTTGTCCGGATTTGTCTACAAACACGGTGGCTGGAATGCGATGGTATGCGCTTGTGCCATTCTTCTGATTATGCCGGTAATAACCGGCATAGGCGAGCGAAGAGTAATTCGGACAACGACTTGTTAAAGCAGATTAAATTTATTTCTGCCCTCTGTTTCATCCGTCACAGGCATAGGCAGATAAGAAGGCCTGTTGGCCATATTCTAGACCCTATCTCAAAAACAATCTAAGTGCCCATGGCAGTGTTGTGAAACGGTTCAAAATGTATTGCTCATCCCGCTTTCAGCGGGACTCCGCTTTTTCACCGTTTCGCGCCTTGCCCTGAACCCTAATCTTATTTTTGAGATATGGTCTAGTAAAGAGCTTGAGTCCGTTACATTGACCGGCAAGCCATTGAAATCCAATCCCCATCAGCAAGGGTTTCGATAACGTTAAGACCCACATGCCTCATTTTTTCCAAGATCTTGTTTTTATCCGATTCAATGATGCCCGAACAAAGCAGGATGCCGTCTTGCATCAGTACTTTTTGGATATCTTCAAGAAGGATCATAATGGTTTTCGCTGTTAAATTTGCGGCCACCAAATCAAACTGTTTATTTATCTTATCGACCATGTTGCCG
>Ga0316580_10000054_pt1 | contig 18388 bp, 14 predicted proteins | sample S0NA_2_FD_204519 | JGI IMG/M metagenome (GOLD analysis project Ga0316580, IMG submission 204519) | Rhizosphere microbial communities from salt marsh grasses in Alabama, United States - S0-2_160517rDrB | ecosystem: Host-associated > Plants > Roots > Rhizosphere | place: USA: Alabama | collected... | reverse complement strand
GCGATGCTGGCCAAAGTCGCCGATGTATTCGATCGCGAGACCAAAGCCAGCGTGCAGCGCATGCTGACCCTGCTGGAGCCGTTGCTCATCATCGGGCTGGGCATTGTCATCGCCGGCATCATCGTCTCGATCATGATGGCGATCCTTGGCGCGAACGAGCTGGTTTTCTGAGGTCGAAGTCGCTGGATGTATCATGGTGCAGACCGAAGCCAATGCCACGCCGCGATCCGTTTTCGGCGCCCAAGACCATCGTTGCGCGAGGCGAGCAAGACCAGGCACGCCTCCGCTGCTTGTCGTTTCAGGAGAAGACCGCGTGATCAAGACAACCCCTATCCGCCGGCGCCCGGCCGGTTTCACCCTCGTGGAGCTGCTCGTGGTGCTCGCCATCCTCGGCCTGCTGGCTGGCCTGGTGGGACCGCAGGTGATGAAGTTCCTGGGTAGCTCCAAGACAAAAACCGCAGCGCTGCAGATCGAGGACCTCGGCGCCACGCTGGACCTGTACCGGCTGGAGCTCGGCAACTACCCAGAGAACCTGGAGGACCTGGTGACCGACCCCGGTGCCCCCAACTGGAACGGGCCCTACCTGCGCAAGGGCCAAGTGCCGAAGGACCCCTGGGGCCATGACTACGAGTATCGCGTGCCCGGCCAGAACGGCCCCTACGACATCTGGTCCCTCGGCGCCGACGGAGAGGAGGGCGGGGAGGGCGAGGACGCCGACATTACGAGCTGGGTGAAGACCTGATACCCAGCCCACGCTCTCTGCCAGGCTTACGCCCTTGGGGTGCACGCGAAGGCGTCAAGGCGTGAAGCCAGGCGACTTGTCGGGAAAACGCCGTGGCTTCACGCTCGTGGAGCTGCTCGTGGTGCTCGCTATCGGCGGACTGCTGCTCGCGGTCACCCCACCGCTCATCACCGCCACCCTGCCCGCCGTCGAGCTCAAGGCCGCTGCTCGGCGCACCGCCGGCTCACTCAGGCTTGCCCGCGAGATCGCCATCGCCGAGGGCCGGGACGCCGCCTGGGTGTTGGATATCGAGCATCATCGCTACGGCATCGAGGGAGACCACCGCGGCGGCAGTCTCCCCGGCGGTCTGGAGCTGGAACTGGTCGCCGCCGAGGAGGAGATGCAGAGCGAAAACGTGGGTAGCATTCGGTTCTACCCCGACGGCAGCTCCAGCGGCGGCCGCGTTATCCTCAAACGTGGCGACGCTGGATACCAAGTCGGCGTCAACTGGCTGACTGGGCGGATTTTGGTCGCCGAGTGGAAGCGATGAAACAGGAGAAGGTACAGAGCACGAGGTACGGAGCACAGGACGGGGCCCGCCGCCTCCAGCGCACTCAGTGCTTCGTGCCGCGGTCGCATCTCACCCCGAACAGTCAGGCTCGTGCTGCGCCAAATCCCTGTCGCCGGCGCTCTCGCGGCTTCTCCCTCCTTGAAGTCCTGGTCGCCTTCGCCATCCTCGCCATCAGCCTCGGCGTGTTGCTGCAGATCTTTCAGCGCGCCATGAGCACCACCGCGGTCAGCGGGGAGTACAGCCGCATCGTTGCGCTGGCCGAGGCGAAGCTCGCCCAAGTCGGGGCGGACATTCCGCTCGAGGAAGGCGTTCACACCGGCGAGCCCGAGGACGGCATGGACTGGATCGTCAGCATCCAGCCTTACCAACCCCAAGGCTGGCTCGGCGAAGACCCGCAGCCGGCTCTCCAACCCTACGTCGTCACCGCCGTCGCCTCGCTGCCCAGCATCACCGGCTCCCGCCAGCTCACGCTGCGCACGCTGCGCCTCGCCGAGCCTGTGCGACCGGGCCTCTGAGCGCCTCGGCACATGCGCCCACCGAGACAACGACGCCGGACCGCGCCTGCAGAACGGATAGGCGGAGTGCATCGGCCGCACCCCCCGCCCGCGCACCGGCACCGCACCCATCCCCACGGCTGCAGCGCTGGCTTCACCCTGGTGGAACTGTTGATCGCACTCGTGCTCATCGCGGTCATACTCGTGCTGATGTTCTCCGGGCTCAGGCTCGGTTCGCGCGCCTGGGAAGGCATTGAGATCGTCTCGGAGCGGGTAAACGACTTGCGCGTCGCCCGGAACTTCCTAGACCGCACCCTGCGCCAGGTACGCCCGGCGAGCATCGTCGTCGACGGCGAGGAACAGCCCGTCTTTGCAGGCGACGCCGCCAGCCTCGAATTCGTCGCGCCCCTATCCGAGCACGTGGGGATCCCCGGCCTCTACGTTCTGCGCCTGGTGCTGGAGCCCGCCGGCGAATACGACCGCCTCGTGCTCGTTCGCTGGCTGCTTCACCCCGAGGTGCTCGAAGGCGGCGATGACTACCCCGAGTGGCAGCCCCTCGCCGAGGCGTCGAGCATCAGCGCAGATGAAGGCCCCCTCGACCGCGACGTCGCGGCCGGTGCTTACGGCCGCACCGTGCTGCTGCCACAAGTGGACCGATTCGAGATCGCCTACTTCGGCGTCGAGGAGGGTCAGAGCGAGCCCGAATGGTTCGAAGAATGGCTGGACCAGCCGCGGCTGCCGCAGAAGGTCCGCCTCTCCCTCAGTACACCGCGCCAATCCTGGCCCGCTGCGGTAGTGGAGCTACCGGACGGCGACGCCGCAGGCATCAACCTCTCGGCGAATGTTCCGTCGGGCGAAGCGCCTCCGGGTATCTCGCCACAAAGCGGGGCCGATGGGGCACCTCCGACGCAGTCGCGATCCGACGGACGGAATATCCGTTGACAGTTCGACCGTCGGAAGACTGTGGATAACACCGGGGCATGTGGATAAAATGGGGAGCGACGGTTCGGGCTAGAGTGGCAGCAAGACCGCCCTGCGCTGCACTCTCCGATCTTCCGGACCCCGACGACCGACCATCTCGCAACCTACCCACGCAGGGGAGTGAAGTCAGCATGAGTGAGGTTTGGGATGCGTGCGCCACCGCACTGAAGCAGGACCTGACCGGGGCCGAGTACAGTACCTGGATCATGCCGCTGCAGGCTCGTGAGAGCGATGGCGCCATGTGCCTGCTCGCGCCGAACCGGTTCGTCAAGGACTGGGTCAAGCAACACTACGAGCAGCGCATCACGCGGCTCTGCGCAGACCTGAGTACCGGCCGCATCCATCTCATTCGGTTCGAGATCGGCGCCGTAGCCGCTGGCGACGGCACCAAGGATGCCTCCCCGAACAACACGGGGGCGGCGTCTATCAAGGGAGACGCCGCGCTGGAACGGCGCCGCACGGAGAGCAATCTCAACAAAGAGTTCACCTTCCAGACCTTCGTCGAGGGGAAGTCCAACCAGATCGCTCGCGCAGCATCGGTTCAGATCGGAAAGAACCCCGGGACGGCCTACAACCCACTTTTCATCTACGGGGGCGTCGGGCTCGGTAAGACCCACCTCATGCACGCGGTGGGGAATACCATCCTCGACTCCAACCCAGGCGCCAAGGTGATCTATGTCCACTCCGAGCGCTTCGTTTCGGACATGATCCGGGCGCTCCAGCACAATAAGATCGATGAGTTCAAGGGCCGCTATCGCCGCGTCAACGCCTTGCTGATCGACGATGTGCAGTTCTTCGGCAACAAAGACCGTTCCCAGGAGGAGTTCTTTCACACCTTCAACGCCCTGTTCGAGAGCAAGCAGCAGATCGTCCTGTCCAGCGACCGCTATCCGAAAGAGGTTACAGGCCTGGAAGAGCGGCTGAAATCACGCTTTGGCTGGGGGCTCACGGTCGGCATCGAGCCCCCGGACTTCGAGACGCGGGTCGCCATCCTCCACAGCAAGGCGGCCTTGCTGGACGTCGAGTTGCCGGACGACGTCAGCTATTTCATTGCCAAGCGCATGACCTCCAACATCCGCGAGCTGGAGGGGGCGTTGCGCCGTCTGGTCGCCAATTCACAGTTCATGGGCGCCACGATCAACATGGAGTTTACTCGTGAAGTGCTACGAGACATGCTGGTCGCGCAGGATCGGCAGATTACGATCGACAATATCCAGAAGACTGTCGCCAACTACTACAAGCTGCGCGTGTCCGACCTGACGTCGGCAAAGCGTACTCGGAACATCGCACGGCCGAGACAGGTGGCCATGGCCCTGACCAAAGAGCTCACGAAGGCGAGCTTACCGGAGATCGGCAACGCCTTTGGCGGCAGAGATCACAGCACCGTCATCCATGCAACGCGCAAAATCGAGGCACTGCGAGCCAGCGATACGATGATCGAAGAAGACTATCGTATCCTGTTGAGAACTCTCACCAGCTAGCTGTGGATAACCTGTGGGCGCTTTTCACCCACTGGATTATCGACAAGATATCCACAGGAAGGCATCTCATCATCAACAGGTTTCCCTGGCGGCAAGTCCCTGATTGGATGATGAAAACGGTTGCGGCGCGGGTTTTCCCCAGACGTTATTATCATGATGGAAAGAAGATTCTAAATCTTGTTCTAGGCAACAGGGTGGGCACAGTGTGAAGATCGAATTTCCTCGGGACGAATTGCTGGGCGCGCTCGGCACCGTCGGCGGCGTCGTGGAGAGACGGCAGACGTTGCCCGTCTTGGCGAATGTGCTGATTCAAGCGGAGGACACGGGACTTGTGCTTTCGACGACCGATCTGGAGCTTGGTATCAGCACACGGGTTGGTTTGGCCGGAATCGTCGAATCCGGATCGGTGACGGTGCCGGCCCGCAAGCTGATGGATTTCTGTCGCTCGCTCCCGGAGGACGCGAAGGTGACCCTGCGGACTGAGCGCGAGCGGTGCGTCGTCTCCAGCGGGAGGACGCGCTTTACGCTGTCCACCTTGCCGGCGGCGGATTTTCCCAGCATTGCTGCCGAGGAGGAGATGGCGAGTTTGCACATGCCTTCACGGGATCTGAAGCGGTTGCTAGACAAGACATCTTTTGCGATGGCGCAGCAAGACGTCCGCTATTACTTGAACGGTGTCCTGCTGGAGTTCTCGGCGGGTGCGCTGACGGCAGTGGCAACCGACGGGCATCGATTGTCTCGGTTTACCGTTGCGCTTTCCGGCGACCCTTCAGATGACGTGGAACAGTTGATTTTGCCGGCAAAGACGGTGTCTGAGCTGAGGCGATTGTTGCCGGATGAGGATGTCATGCTGGAGTTTCTCGCGGGCGATCGGTCGGTGGTGGCGAGGTTTGGCTCTACTGTGCTGAGCTCGAAGCTCGTGGATGGGAAGTATCCCGAATACCAGCGTGTCATTCCGAGGGGTCTGCCTCGCCGCGCGGTGGTGGATCGGGACAGCCTGCGTACGGCGTTACAGCGCGCGGCAATTCTGTCCAACGAGAAGTACAAGGGCGTGCGGGTCAGTTTCGGTGGTGGCGTCTTGGGGCTCCAGGCCCAGAACCCGGAACACGAGCTGGCTGAAGATGAGCTGGAGACGGATTATCGCGGAGAGGCGGTGACGATCGGCTTTAATGTCTCGTATCTGTTGGATGCCCTCCAGAGCATCGACGTAGATGAGGTGGAGGTCACGTTTCAGGATGCGGACAGCAGCTCCATCTGGCGCGGGTCGGGCAGCGAAAGCGAGACATTCGTTGTCATGCCGATGCGGCTGTAGAGGCGCAGGCGGTCCCGTTGGCGTGGATAGAGTCCATTCGCATTCAAAATTTGCGGTGTATTCGCGCAGCGGAGGTAATGCTCGGGCGAGGCCTTGTTTGGATAAAGGGATCGAACGGCGCTGGCAAGACCACGTTCCTAGAGGCGATTTACCTGCTCGACCGAGGCCGTACTTTCCGCGGCAGGCGCGGGGGGGCACTGACAACGCGGGGAGAGCAGTCGACCAAGGTCTCCGGGACGGTTTTCGGCGCGAAGGAACGGTCTCAGCGCATCGCTTGGGACAGCTCGGGGGCGTTGACAAGGCGGGCCGGTCCGCAGTTCACGAGATTCGTCGGGGCAACGAGCTTTAGCATCGTCGAAGGTGATCCGGAACTGCGTCGCCAGTTCTTCGATTGGTCGCTGTTCCACGTGGAACATGACGCCAGACAGCATTGGGAGAGGCTGGGTCGACTCCAGCGACAGCGAAACGCTTGGCTGCGGTCTGGTGGTAGAGGCGTCGCGGTCTGGGATGACCCCTATGCTACGCAACTTGAGCACCTATGGGATCGAAGGTCACTGTTTCTGGAGCGGGTCGACGCGGCATTTCAGCAGCTCACCGAGATATTCCTCCCGGGCGGACCGCTGCAATTGAAATGGAGTTGGACAGGCCAAGGACGACCTCTCGCCGAACTGCTCCGTACCCAGTTCGAGTCCGATCGGGCGCGCGGGTTCACCTTTCTCTCGCCATCTCGGGGAGATGTCGCCTTCCTGCGGGGCGGGGCGGCCTGGATGGGGTCCAGGGGTGAAAACAAGATTGCGGGACTTCTGCTGCAGTTGTCGGCTCAAGAGGTCATGGTGGAAGCCACGGGGCTGCGTCCAGTGGTGCTCTTGGATGACCCTTACGCCGAACTGAGTCGCCAGCGGGTAGGCCCGCTATTGCAGGCGTGGACGCGAATGGCCGACCAGGTGATCGTGACAAGTCTCGACGACGTTGCAGATGGAGATTTTTCCGAGACGCCGACCATGACGTTCCACGTGGAACAAGGGCAACTGCGCCCAAGCTAATATCCGGGGAGGCATCCCGCATCGCACCCGCGCAATCCGACGCTAGACCCCGTGCGGGCCCATATCCTCCGGTACTGCAAGTGCCGCATGCCTCGCCGCGGAGCACCGGGCATTCTAAAGGGTCTGTTCCGGCGTGATACGCCCACGAATCGGCATTTGAAACGTCAGACCGCGTTACAATCCGGGATGATGACAACGGCCCTTGCAGACCCCACCCGCTCTATCTCGTCTTCGCCCAGACCCAATCACAACTGCTTCACTAGCCCGGACCATCCATGACGTACGACTCCTCCAGTATCAAGGTTCTGCGCGGACTGGACGCCGTCCGCAAGCGACCGGGCATGTACATTGGCGATACGGACGACGGCACCGGACTGCATCACATGATCTTCGAGGTCGTCGACAACTCCATCGACGAAGCACTAGCCGGATACTGCAACGAGATCGATGTGGTTGTGCACGATGACCACTCCGTCACGGTCACCGATGACGGACGTGGTATCCCCGTGGACATCCACCCGGAGGAAAACCGTTCTGCTGCCGAAGTCATCATGACCGTGCTGCACGCCGGAGGCAAATTCGACGACAACAGCTACAAAGTCTCGGGCGGACTCCATGGCGTCGGTGTCTCTGTGGTCAACGCCCTTTCGGAGCGACTGGAGCTGCGCATCGGCCGGGAAGGGGGCCTCTATGAGCAACGCTTCACCGCCGGCGTCCCGGATGCGCCATTGACGCGCATCGGCGACTCGGATGGGAGCGGTACCGTGATCCGCTTCTGGCCGTCAGCGCAAGTGTTCTCGGATCGTGATTTTCACTATGACATCCTCGTCAAGCGGCTCCGCGAACTGTCCTTCCTGAACTCCGGCGTCAAAATCCGGCTGCGCGACGAGCGGAGCCAGCGCCAAGACACCTTCGAATACGTCGGTGGTATCCAAGCCTTCGTGCGCTACCTCAACGACAAGAAGGCCCCGATCCATCCCACCGTGTTTTACTTTTCTGCGCAGCGTGACCACGTCACCGTCGAGATCGCATTGCAGTGGAACGACTCCTATCAGGAATCGATCTTCTGCTACACCAACAATATCCCGCAGCGGGATGGTGGAACGCATCTCGCAGGGTTCCGGGGAGGCCTCACTAGGACGCTGAACCAGTACATCGAACGGGAGAGCCTGGACAAAGGCCAAAAGAACCGCCCCGTCGGAGATGATGCACGTGAAGGCCTGACGGCGGTCGTTTCCGTCAAGGTTCCAGACCCGAAGTTCTCGTCCCAGACCAAAGAAAAGCTTGTCTCTTCCGAGGTCAAGCCCGTCGTCGAGTCGTTACTGGCTGAGCATCTCGATACTTTCCTGGAAGAACATCCGAGCGAGGCCAAGGTCATCGCTAGCAAGATGCTCGAGGCGGCACGCGCCCGCGAAGCCGCCCGGAAGGCTCGGGAGATGACGCGACGCAAAGGCGTGCTCGATGTTGCGGGACTACCCGGTAAGCTCGCTGACTGCCAGGAGAAAGATCCCGCAGGTTCGGAGCTATTCATCGTCGAGGGTGACTCCGCCGGGGGTTCAGCCAAACAGGGTCGAGACCGTGCATTCCAGGCTATCCTCCCGCTGAAAGGTAAGATCCTGAACGTGGAAAAGGCCCGCTTCGACAAGATGCTATCATCCGCTGAGGTGGGCACGCTGATCACGGCACTGGGGTGTGGTATTGGTCGGGACGAGTATGACCCAGACAAGCTCCGTTACCACCGCATCATTATCATGACCGATGCGGACGTCGACGGCGCCCACATTCGCACCCTGTTATTGACCTTCTTCTATCGCCAGATGCCGGAGCTTGTGGAACGCGGGCACGTCTTCATCGCCCAGCCACCGCTCTACAAGGTCAAGCGCGGCAAGCAAGAGGACTATCTGCTGGACGATAGCGAGCTGGGCGCATCCTTGCTGCGCGCCGCCTTGGATAAGGCCGCCCTCCGCGTCAGTGAGGACGCCCCCCCACTATCCCCGGAGGCACTGGCCAATTTGGTCGCCGAGTACCAGGCGTTTCGGGCGATGCTCCTGCGCCTTCAGCGCCGCTACGACGCGCTATTGTTGGGGGCGCTGATCGCGTTGCCCCGCCTGTCGGCCGCTGTCCGAGATTCCGACCCCGGCCTCGCAGCATGGCTGGAGCAGCTGCAAGCGGTTATGAACGCCCAAACCGGGCCCGCGCTGGACTACCGGCTCTCGATCGATGACCCAGAGGGGCCGTCTGCCAAGCGACGGCTGAAGGTCCTGCGTCTGGTGCACGGCATCCCGGAAACCAGCTACATTCCCTTAGAGTTCTTCGATGGCCCAGAATACGACCGCATCGCCACTCTGGCTGAAAAGCTCGATGGGTTGCTGCAGCCCGGTGCGACGGTCGCGCGGGGTGAGCGACAGCAGGCGGTGCACAGCTTCTCGGAAGCCTATGATTGGCTTCTCGGCGAGGCACGCAAGGGATATCAAATACAGCGCTACAAGGGCTTAGGGGAGATGAACCCAGGGCAGCTATGGGATACAACCATGGATCCGGCCTCGCGGCGACTCCTGCGCGTCACGATCGAGGACGTGGTTGCAGCAGATCAGATCTTCACCACGCTCATGGGGGAATACGTCGAACCCCGGCGCGAGTTTATCGAGCGCAATGCCTTGGATGCGGAGAATCTTGACGTCTGATCCGGCCGAGCTGGGCCGTGGGCGGACCTGAAACCTCCTTGGGATCAAGGCCCCACAGCGGCGGGTAGCGCGTCGACCTGGGCGTTGATCCAGTCCTCGGCAAGCCGGTTCGCTTCCCTTGCGCTCAACGCATCCGTGGCGATCGGGTTACCGATCACAATGTCCACGCATCCGGCGTCCCGCATCATCCCGCGACGCGCCCAGAAAACGCCCGAGTTGTGCGCGATGGGCACCAACGGCACGTGGTTCTTTTCCGCCAGCATGGCCCCACCAATGCTGAACGCCCGCCGCTCCCCCACGGGTACTCTGGTGCCTTCCGGGAAGATCAGGACCGAGCGCCCCTCTGCTAGGCTTTTGGCGCCCTCTGTCAGAAGCTGCTTCATGGCCGTGCGCGCGGTTGCACGATTGATGGCGATGGGATTCAGTGCCTTAAGCGCCCAGCCATAAAATGGGATCCGCATCAGCTCGCGCTTCAATACCCAAGACTGTTCCAGCGGCAAGATCCCTGGCAGTGCGATGGTCTCCCAAGCACTTTGGTGCTTGCACACCAGGACGTAGGGTCCGCCCAGTAGGTTGTCCTGACCACGGAGTCGATACGACAGCCCACAGATCGCACGCAACAGCGCGAGGACGGTATGCGACCAATGGCGGGCAATCCGATGGAGCCTCTGCGCCGATGCAAAGCGAGCTGCCCCCAAGATAACCGTGCCGTAGCCGACCACCGTGGCGGCGAGCGCGAGCAGGAACAGGAGCGAGCGGACAGTCCTCATGGTTGGGTGTCTGGCGCGTCCGAAAGGAGGGCTTCGGCGGCTGCCCGCAGGTCGCGGAACACGGACACCCTTGCCAGTGACGGGGGCAGAGCGCGTGCCGTCTTCTCGCCGTTACCGGTCCGGACCAGCATCGGCTGGGCACCAGCGCGCTCGGCCGCCTGCAGGTCCCGCAAGGAGTCGCCGATGACGGGCACCGATTCAAGGCGCACCGAGAATCGCTTTGCAACGCGTTGCAGCAGCCCCGGTGCAGGCTTGCGGCAACTACATGCAGCATCCGGCCCGTGTGGACAGAAGGCAATCAGGTCGATGCGCCCACCGATGGCCGCCGCTCGGCTGCACAGCAAGGCATGTATGCGATTGAGGGTGTCGATGTCGAAATAACCGCGCGCCAATCCGGACTGATTGGTGGCAATGGCCACATGGACGCCGGCTTGTGTGAAGCGTGCAATGGCCTCCAGGCTTCCCGCGATCGGCCGGAAGGCGTCCGGTGACCGGATGAAATCCGGTGACTCCTCGTTGATGACACCATCACGGTCGAGGATTACGAGCTTCATTGCGTCAAGGCTGCTCGGCGAGTCGTAGTCTGGAGATGTCCGCGATGCTGGCGAACAGTTCCCTAACTGACTGCACCAGGGCCAACCGATTGGCGCGCAAGGCGGAGTCGTCGGCCATGACCATGACTTCGTCGAAAAAACGGTCGACGTCCGGCCTTAACTCCGCCAAGGCGGTCAGCGCTCCGGAATAGTCTCCCACATTCAACAAGGGAGCAACGCCCGCGCGCAACGCTTCGACGCGTTCCGCGAGGGTCAACTCTGCTGGCTCCGCGAGCAGTGCTTGTTGTACAGGTGCGTCGACGATCTCCACCTCGGCCTTCTTCAGGATGTTGGCGATGCGCTTGTTGGCGCTGGCGAGGGAAGCGGCGGCCTCCAGGCCGGAAAATTCCGTCACGGCACGCACGCGTCGGTCGAAGTCGCTCGGCTTTGAAGCATCCACGGCCATGACGGCGTCTACTGCATCGGACTCGATGCCCCGCTCGGCGTAGTACCCGCGCAGGCGCTCCATCACATAACCGTAGGTGTCGGTTACGGCGGTACTTGCCCGGATCTCCGTCGGGTAGGCCACTGCGGCGTCCTCGATGAGAAAGCGCAGGTCCAGCGCCAGTGGCGTCTCGATCAGGATGCGCAGCACCCCGATGGCCGCGCGGCGGAGACCATAAGGGTCCTTCACCCCAGTGGGCCGCTCACCGATGGCGAAGATGCCCACCAAGGTGTCCAGCTTGTCCGCCAGTGCTAGCACTCGACCGCAGTCACTCGCCGGCAGCCGATCGCCGGCTTGACGGGGGAGGTACTGCTCCTCCATCGCCGCACAGACGCAGGGGTCCTCGCCACTGTGGACCGCGTAATAACGCCCCATGGTGCCCTGCAGCCCAGCAAATTCGCCAACCATTGCGGACACCAGGTCGCACTTGGCGAGCTGGGCGGCCCGTTCCGCCAGCATCGGATCGTAGCCGAGCAGCTCCGCAATCCGTCGGCACGCGCCTGCGACCCGCTCCGACTTGTCCGCCAGGCTTCCGAGCTTGTGTTGGAACACCACGTGCGTGAGGCCGGAGCAACGTTCCAACAGTGGCACGCGCAGATCTTGCTCCCAGAAAAAGCGCGCGTCGCTGAAGCGCGGACGGATTACGCGTTCGTTGCCGGCGCGGACCGTTTCCGGACTCGTGCTCTCGATATTGCTGATGGTGACGAAGTACGGCAGGAGGCTGCCGTCGTGAGCGCGCACCGCGAAGTACTTCTGATGCTGCTGCATGGTCTCGATGAGCACCTCTGGGGGTACTTCGAGAAACGCTTCGTCGAAATGCCCCAGCAGGGCCACGGGCCACTCACACAAGGCGGTGACCTCGTCCAGCAGGTCTTCGGGCATGCTCGATGTGCCCTGAATCGAGCTCGCCAATGCCGCCACCTGGGCGCCAATGGACGCACGACGCGCCGCAAAGTCCGGCTCTACATGGGCGCGTCGCAGGCTGGCCACGTAGTCCGCCGGTGAAGCGATCGTGATGGGCTGCGGATCATGGAAGCGGTGCCCATAGGTGTAGTTGCCGATGTCCACACCCAGGATGCTGCCAGGCACAGGTGCGTCCCCGAAGACGACGCAGATCCAATGTATGGGCCGGACGAAGCTCACCTCGCTGCTGCCCCAACGCATGCGCTTGGCGATGGGGAGCTTGCCCAACGCGTTGCTGACGACTGCCGGCAGCAAATCCTGGGTGGGCTGGCCTGGGTCCGTGCTGCGGTGCAACAGCCAGCTGCCCTTGTCGGTCTCCTCGCGCGCGAGGTCGGACAACTCGACCCCGCAGGACTTCGCGAAGCCAAGGGCTGCCTTTGTCGGCAGGCCGTCGGCATCGAAAGCGGCCTTCACCGCGGGACCACGGCGGAGGCTCTCCCGGTCCGGCTGCCGGGTGGCTACCTCTCGGATCAGCAGCGCTAGTCGCCGCGGCGTCGCGAATGGCTCGACATCCCCGTGCACCAGGCCTTGCGCGTCGAGTTGTCGCGTTACTTCGTCGGCGAAGGCCTCCGACAGCTTCCGCAGCGCGGTGGGCGGTAGTTCTTCGGTGCCGATCTCGATGAGCAGATCTTGAGCGCCTTCCATCTTGTTCACCTTAGTGCCCTTTCAGCATCGGGAAGCCGAGCGCCTCGCGGCTGGCGTAGTAAGCCTCGGCCACCGCGCGGGCCAACGTCCGAACTCGCAGGATGAAGCGCTGGCGCTCTGTGACGGACAGGGCGCCACGGGCATCCAGCAGATTGAACAGGTGCGAAGCCCTCAAGACCTGCTCGTATGCGGGCAGCGGCAGGGATGCCGCGATCAAAGCCTCACTCTGGCGCTCGGCGACGTCGAAGGCGGAAAGCAATGCCGGCACGTCAGCATGCTCGAAGTTGTACGCTGACTGCTCGCGCTCGTTTTGAAGGAAGACATCGCCGTAGCTCACCGGTCCCTGTGGCGTATCGGCCCACTTCAGGTCGAAGACACTCTCGACGCCTTGGAGGTACATCGCAATGCGCTCGAGACCATAGGTGATCTCCCCAGTGACAGGGCGGCATTCGAGGCCCCCCACCTGCTGGAAATAGGTGAACTGCGTCACCTCCATGCCGTTAAGCCAGACCTCCCAACCGAGTCCCCAGGCGCCGAGCGTGGGTGACTCCCAGTTGTCTTCGACGAACCGGATGTCATGGACCAGTGGGTCGATGCCGAGCATCCGCAGTGAGTCGAGATACTGTTCCTGAATGTCCAGCGGCGATGGCTTCAGGATCACCTGGTACTGGTAGTAGTGTTGCAGCCGATTCGGATTCTCCCCGTAACGACCGTCCGTGGGCCGCCGAGAAGGTTGGATGTAGGCGCAGCTCCATGGCTCGGGCCCGATAGCCCGCAGAAAGGTCGCGGGGTGAAAGGTCCCTGCGCCCACCTCCATGTCGTAGGGCTGCAGCACGACGCAGCCGCGCTCAGCCCAGTACGCCTGGAGCCGGAAAAGCAGCTCCTGGAAGGTCGTTGGTGCGACAGCTTGGGTGGTCAAAAGGTTGATCCGGCAACTTGGCTAAAACGCCCATTCTATCGGCAACGACTACTCCCGGACCACAGCGGACGATGCCCACGGAGCGCGCCTTGCCTATAATCGGCGTCACGCACGACGCCGGCGGCAAGCGCGCTCCCGTCCGGCATTGATCCACCTATGCACCGCCCATGCGGGAAGGGAAGGCGTCCTGCCGGCAAACGCCGTCGGACGTGCTCGTTCCCTCCGGGGTGTTGCTGTAGCGGGAGCTCAAGATGCAATCAGCAACCACCGCCGCAGCCAGCCCAGGCGAACAGCGGTTACGCGAGCGCCGCGAAGCTGTCGCCCGCACCGCGCTAGTGGGCGCGTTCTCCAACCTCCTGCTTTCGGCAGTCAAGATCATCGTCGGCTGGATGGGTCACTCCCACGCCCTGATCGCCGATGGCTTTCACTCCTTATCTGACCTCGCCACCGATGTCTTGGTCTGGATCGCCGGCCATCACGCGAGCCGGGCACCGGACCTGGAGCATCCCTACGGGCACGGCCGTTACGAGACGGTTGCGACGCTGGCACTGGCGCTGCTACTGATGCTGGTGGCACTGGGTATCGGCTGGGACGCCACCAAGCGGTTGTTCGAGCCGGAGAGCTTGGTGACCCCCGCATGGATCACGCTGTACGCCGCGCTCGCGTCGATCTTGGTGAAGGAATGGCTGTACCGGTACACCTTGGCCTATGCTAAGCGGGTTCGTTCGGACATGCTGCGTGCCAACGCCTGGCACCATCGCAGCGATGCCATCTCGTCTATTGTCGTACTGGTGGGTATCGGCGGTACCTTGGCCGGTCTGCCCTATTTGGATGCAGTGGCGGCCGTCATCGTCGCTGTGATGATCGCGCGCATCGCCTGGGAGCTGGGATTCGACGCCACCAGGGAACTGGTGGACACAGGCCTGGATGCAGAGCGCCTCGCCGCCGTGCGAGAGACCATCCTGCACGTGGGCGGAGTCCGTGACCTACATATGCTGCGTACGCGCTCGCTGGGGGGTACCGTTTCGACCGACGTCCATGTCATCGTGGATCCGCACATCAGCGTCTCCGAGGGACATCTGATCACGGTCAAAGTGGAGCAGGAGCTCAAGCATCGCTTCGATGAAATCGAAGACGTTATCGTCCACATCGACCCGGAAGACGACAACATTGCTCCACCCACAATGGGTCTGCCGAGCCGCCGTGAGGTCTTGGCCAGACTTGCCGCACATTGGTCGAACATACCGGAGTTGGCGCACCCAGAACGGGTGCAGCTGCACTACCTGGACGGCCAGATTGCCGTGGAGGTCTTCCTTTCTCCCTCCGCTGGAGGTCAGCCTGATCCGATGGCCGAGCTCGCCATGCGGGCCGAGCGGGCGCTCAGTGACGATCCGATCTTCAGTGGTGTGCGCATTTACATCGGTGTATCGCACAAAAATGGTGCACAATGAGCGCGTCCGAGCTCATTATGGGGCGGACGCCCTCAGGACTCCGAGCACTGGCGCCGCACGCCTCCTCTATCCACACGAGCGCAGGCACGCGGTCGAGGGGTTGGGGCTGGGCGCAGGGCAGGCCCCACGGACCGCCACTAGACCTTCGAGCCCAAGGTGCGCACGAGGGCGCGCTGTTTGGCATGGAAACTGCCTTGCGCTCTTGCCGAGACAATGGCGAGGCGCGACGGCGCGATCCATCTAAGACGCATCGGGCACATGCCGGTGCCCGTGCTCACACGGCGCCGGCCCAACAGCAACCCCCCAATCGAATCGACGGGAGACAAACAATATGGCATCGAAGATCCTGGAGACCATCAAGAACGAGGACGTGAAGTTCGTCGACCTACGCTTCACCGACACGCGTGGCAAGGAGCAGCACGTGTCTCTGCCCGTAGGCATCGTGGACGAGTCGCTGTTCCAGGATGGCAAGATGTTCGACGGTTCCTCCATAGCGGGCTGGAAGGGTATCGAGGCCTCGGACATGGTGCTCATGCCCGAAGCGGAGACTGCGGTCATGGACCCCTTCGCCGACGAGAACACCCTCATCGTGCGCTGCGACATCTTGGAGCCCGCCACCATGCAGGGCTACGAGCGCGACCCGCGCTCCGTGGCCAAGCGCGCTGAGGCGTATCTCAAGTCGACGGGCATTGCGGATACCGCCTATTTCGGCCCGGAGCCCGAGTTCTTCGTCCTCGACGACGTTCGTTGGGGCGCGGACATGAGTGGCGCCTTCTACAAGGTCGACTCCGACGAGGCCGACTGGAATTCCGAGCGCGTCTTTGAGGACGGCAACATGGGCCATCGTCCGAGCGTCAAGGGTGGCTACTTTCCTGTACCGCCAGTCGATTCGCTCAACGACCTGCGGGCGGCCATGTGCCTGGCGATGGAGGAGATGGGCGTCCCCGTGGAGGTGCATCACCACGAAGTGGCCACCGCTGGCCAATGCGAGATCGGCACCCGTTTCACCACTCTCGTGCAGCGCGCGGACTGGAACCAGATCCTTAAGTACTGCGTACACAACGTGGCGCACGCCTACGGTAAGACCGCCACCTTCATGCCGAAACCCCTGGTGGGCGACAACGGCAACGGCATGCATGTGCACCAGTCCCTGGGCAAGGACGGACAGAACATCTTCGCCGGCGACAAGTACGGTGGCCTGTCCGAGACCGCGCTCTACTACATCGGCGGCATCATCAAGCACGCCCGCGCGCTGAACGCGATCACCAACGCCTCCACCAACTCCTACAAGCGCTTGGTGCCGGGCTTTGAGGCCCCGGTCATGCTGGCCTACTCCGCCAAGAACCGCTCCGCGTCCATCCGTATTCCGCACGATGCCAACCCGAAGGCGACCCGCATCGAGGTGCGCTTCCCGGACAGCATGGGCAACCCCTACCTGTCGTTTGCCGCCATGATGATGGCCGGCCTCGACGGTATCATGAACAAGCTCCACCCCGGCGACGCCATGGATAAGGACCTCTACGACCTCCCACCGGAAGAGGAGAAGTCCATCCCGCAGGTGTGCTATGCGCTCGACCAGGCGCTCGACGAGTTGGACAAGGACCGCGAGTTCCTCACCGCCGGCGGCGTTTTCACCGACGACGTCATCGACGGCTACATCGCGCTGAAGATGCAGGAGGTCACGCAGCTGCGCATGACCACGCACCCGATCGAGTTCGACCTGTACTACAGCCTCTGAGGCGCAACCGTCCGAGGTCGGCCTCTAGGGCTGGCCTCGACATCGTGGGCGGGAGCGCATCTCCTGCCCACGTCCCACCTTCGGCAGACTCGCCCGCCTCGCCTTAGCATCCCTGGTGTCGCTCGCGCCCGGGCGGCTTGGCTATGAACCCAGAAAGAGCAGTTGACCGCTTCGACGAGCAGGTAAGTGCCTGAGTCGACCACCGGCCCACCCGCAGAGTTCGACAGCGCCGCCGCGCCTCGCGCTCCAACCCAAACGCGCCGCGGCCCTTCTGCCGTCTAACATCGCCTGCCATTCTGTGAACAGCGCCGAGGTGGGCTGTCGCAAACGCGACCGCAATGCTCATTGCACGCACCTATAGCGTGCGCTCTTTGTGCGCTATATGCACTATGATAGTGCGTTTCGCCATGTCATCTTTCCGTCAGGCATCAGTCGCTTCCGACCACGCGGGACTCGATCCGTCCTACGGCAGTGTGCAGTGGGAGTGGTGCGAATTTTGCTTGCGCTCAATCCGCACACCCGTTGCAACCTGCGCTGCCGATGGCAGCTGGACACGCAATGGGGGGTCTACCTGTGGGCCAATCTTGTGCCTACAGGACCCCGGCAATTAGTGAGTGTTCGCGGATCGAGGCAGCCCCATGAACCAGAAGAGCAAAGGAAACAGCGAAGTGGCCTCTTCGATCCTGGGTAATCTGAACACGGCGGTGCTGCTCTTCGACGGTGATCTGCGCCTGACGTATATCAATCCCGCGGGAGAGCTGTTGTTGGCGGTGGGTGCCAAGGCGGTGCTTGGCAAGAGCGCCGCGGGGCTTGTTCCCTGCCCCGCCGAGCCAGTGGAAAAACGCCTGCGCGAATCTTTGGTGACCCGCCAGCCCTTCACCGAGCGCGAAGTGGAGCTGCGCCGTCCCGACGGCGAGCTGATCCGGGTGAACTGTACGGTGCTACCCGTGCACCAATTCGAGGCGGACGCCGAGCTGCTGATGGAGCTACACCAGGTGGATCGTCAAATCCGCATCACCCGCGAGGAGCACCTGATCTCCCAGCATCAGGCCACGCAGGCGCTCCTGCGCGGACTGGCGCACGAGATCAAAAATCCCCTCGGGGGGCTGCGCGGCGCCGCGCAACTGCTCGAGCGTGAGCTCCCGAGCAAAGAGCTGCGCGAGTACACGCGCATCATCATCGATGAGGCAGACCGACTGCAGGGATTGCTGGACCGGATGCTGGGTCCTAACCAGCTACCGCAGTTGCGCGACGTGAACATCCACCACGTGCTTGAGCATGTGCGCGGATTGCTCAGCGCCGAGTACCCAGCTGGGCCTCGTATCGTACGCGATTACGACCCGAGCATCCCGGATCTGCGCGCCGACTCGGACCGGCTGATCCAAGCGCTGCTGAACATCGCCCGCAACGGAGCCCACGCCGCCGGAGACACGGGCACCCTGGCTTTCCGCACCCGCGTGCTGCGGCAGTTCACGCTTGGCAACGAGCTCCATCGGCTGGTCCTGCGGGTGGAGATCGAGGATACCGGTCCGGGTATCCCCGATCAGCTGCTCGACCGGATCTTCTTTCCGATGGTC
>Ga0316580_10000053_pt1 | contig 18403 bp, 17 predicted proteins | sample S0NA_2_FD_204519 | JGI IMG/M metagenome (GOLD analysis project Ga0316580, IMG submission 204519) | Rhizosphere microbial communities from salt marsh grasses in Alabama, United States - S0-2_160517rDrB | ecosystem: Host-associated > Plants > Roots > Rhizosphere | place: USA: Alabama | collected... | reverse complement strand
TGATGCGGATGTCATTAATTCCAAATCCTGGTCTGTAAAATCCTTCTCTTTTTTATTCAGTGTTTGAAGGGTTCCGATACATTCCTGCTTGCGATTGATCAGAGGGATGCAAAGTATGTTTCTGGTTTGGGAACCGGTTTTTTTATCGACGGCGGAGAAAAAACGCGGATCTTTGTAGGGATCATTAATGATCAAAGGTCGTTTGTTTTGAAACACCCATCCTGCCACGCCGTAGCTTGAGGGAAAACGTATCTCATTCCTTTTCAAGTCCGTAGATACCATAGACCATAGCTGCTCATTTTTGGAATCAAATATGAATACAGAACTCGTTTCGGCATTCATAACTTTATTGGCTTGCTCCATGATTAAATTGAATAATGCATCAAGATTTACTTCCGAAGTGATGATCTGACCCAATTCAAAAAGCATTTTTTGTCTATTGACCTGATCTCTGAGCTCGTAATCCTGTTTTCGTCGACCAATATTTCTTTGTCTGGGAAGTCCCATTTGAAGTCAAAAGTTATCGGATACCAATTAAAGTTAAAAAGTTAAAAGTTTAAGGATTCAAATATTTAAAAAATTAAAGTTTATCAACTATTAGTTATCAGGTAAAGGTTAAAAATCAAAATATAAAAGGTTCAGATGCAGATCCTACCAATACGATTTTGTGCTTAAACGCGTTTTCAGGAAATTATCTGATTATATAGGCTGAGAGGAAGTGCTTGTTTTTAGTATTAAAGATTGATAAAAAATCGGTTGAGGAAATCGAATGGATAGGAAAAGAATAAAAATCGATCTGCTTATTCACGACCTCAAAGGTCCGCTGGCTGTTGTTGAGACGGGGATCAGGTTGTTGTTGGAGAAGCCGGAGAATTACGGTCCCCTTACGGTAAAGCAGAAAAAGGTTCTTGAAAGAACGCTTAGAAATACCCGGGCGACCCAGATGCTGGTAGACGATGCCCTGGAGCTTGAAAGGTCCAGAGAAGGGATTGTCAATCTAACTGCGGTCAACTTTTCACGCCTGTTGGAGGAAATTTTTATAGAACTCTTTGACTTGATTGACAGCCGTACATCGGAAAAAGTGAAAAATTGTACCGGACTTGCTGAACTGAAAGAGATATTGACGGAAAGAAGCGTTACCCTGGATATTGATGAAAGTTTATGGCGCAGGGAACTCTGTCTGGATGAGACCAAGATAAAGCAGATTATCAGAAACCTTTTAAATAACGCAATGAAATACAGAAAGCGCTTTATAGAGGTAAAGATTGATATAAATGATAATGTTTTGTTTTTATCTGTAACCGATGACGGGGAGGGGATTCCTCGACAATTTCATAAAAAAATATTTGAAACCTACTTCCAATTGGGTTCTGAAACTGGGGGTATCGTGAGGGGAAGTGGTTTGGGATTGGCCGGTGTGATGGTTTTAATAGAAGACCTGGAAGGCAGACTCTTGCTTGAAAGCGATGAAGGACACGGTGCCAAATTTTGCGTTGAGGTGCCGCTGTATGTAAAACAGGGCAAAGGCTAAGGTTGTGAAGCCCGTTTCGTCAATCGACAACGGCAATTTTGTTTATAGTTATGAACTCCTTTTTTAAAACTTCCCTAAGCATTACTCAATATTTTTAGATTTCAATTTAAAAGTCCTCAATCCAAAACTTGTGCTCACTGCAATGTAGCAAAGGTTTCCGATCCATAAAAAACCTTTGTTAACTCCAATAAATCACAGATTGCATGAAACTGCAGGGCAATGTATCGCAAGAATTTCAAGCCTTAGATTTTTACGGATATCAACCTCTGTTAATCAATCTTAAAGTCCAGATGCTGGATAGGTATCACAAGTTTTGACAAGTTTGCTTTTAGTGGGGTAATTCATTGACAATTACATCGAAATTCTTTATAATATTTAAAAAATAGATTGACCGAAAGGGCAAATCCGTTGAAAGGCGGTGACGCAAAGCCACGGGTCTAAAGCTGAAAAGCTATGATAGCCGGGCCGCCGAAGTTACCTGATAGCCTTTGGGAACGATTGCCCAAAGGTTTTTTTGTTTTGTGGCGTTTCCTATCTGTCTGTCGTTTTTTAGTTAAAAAAATGTATGAAAGCTGATGGCAAAAAAGCGAAATAAAAATTTGAAGAAGTTTTCTTTTAAAATTTAACCTATTTTACTGTGGGGGTTAAAAATGAAACGAAATTTTATAGTTATATTCACGGTCGCAACTGTTCTTCTATTCGGGTTTTCCATGCTCATGCCCATACAAACATCTGCTGATAATGGTTACAAAGGAAAAAACAAACAGAAAGAACAGGATAACGAGTATCGAAAACATAGAGGAGAAATAGGTCAAAAAGATCGCAGTTATTATGGAAAACAGGATCGTCGTAGCTACAATGGACGTCAGGATTACCACAAGCATCGTGGATACAGAGAACACCCCTTTGACCATCGTATTTACGTGAACTACGATTATAAAGGGCATCGGTACGACTATAATGGCCATTGGAGGTCATGGGAGCAATTCGATAGATACGCGAAAAAACACCAATACATATACAAACATGGCCGATATTACCGCCAAAGTTCACATCTAATGTTCAGATTTTGCGAACCCGATACCGGTAGCTGCTTCTATTTTTCAATTGGAGGTTAGTCGGCAAGACACTAATATCAGAAATGCAGTGAAGAAAGCGGTCGTAAATTATGAAATAAATGCGGGGGCCAAAAGACATGTGTTTCTAAATTTAGAAACATTTTAATCTTATCATACTGAAAACACGAAATTAAGTAACTTTATTTAAATATGGAAACGTATTCTAAATCCAAACATGATCCCTTATTAAAAATATTAAAAAAACTATTTGAAGATAAACCGGGGAAATCGAAAATCAAATTGAAAGAGAGATGTTCAGGCTGCGGTCGCCTTACAACCATTGAAATAACACATACATCAAGAGGATATGGATTGCAGGGTGGTACTTTATTTATGTCTCCAAATGACAAGTTCATCGTCAAGTGCCTTAACTGTTATGAAAAACATTTTAAAATAGACGACAAAAGTGAAAAATAAATTCATGAAGATTTTACTCGTTGAAAATGAGCTTATATCGACAATATGTCATAGTTTACAATTTAACCAAAGGCTGTTTTTTCGGAACAGCTTAACCCTCCTGCCGGAGCAGGAATGCCATATTTTACGCCTTCCTTGAGTTTTAAATGGCATATTTAGCCCTCGGTTCCAGCCGGAACTTCACCCGCTGCTCATTGTGGTATTTGATTTTTAAAAATAGAATTACCTGGCACCAAAAAATATGATATCTACATATCAATTGTTGTTGTGAAGATTGCAGATGCTGGCTGGGTATCTGTAAGAGATTAAATTCTTAATTTTCGATAATTCCTTCCTCTGGACTAAAAGTGTCTCGTAATTAAAGTTTATGGCTCTGTGGAATTCCATTAATATAAAACTTGACAAAGCGTACGCAATTGCGTACTATCAAGGTTTGAAAATCCATTAAATCAGGGGTAAATTATGCCGACACTTACAGCCACAGAAGCAAGATCAAAGCTTTATCGACTTATTGACGAAGCAGCGTCTTCCCACGAACCGATTGTTATCAAGGGTAAGCGCGGCAGCGCCGTACTTATTTCAGAGGATGATTGGCGCGCTATTCAGGAAACCATGTATCTGCTGAACATCCCTGGTATGCGTGAATCAATTCGGGAAGGTTTGGCCACTCCAATAGAGGAATGCACTCAGGAACTTGATTGGTAATGTGGCGAGTCGTTTTCACAAAACAGGCTCAAAAAGATGCCAAAAAGTTATCTGCAGCCGGTCTACGTCCGAAAGCCGAAAAGCTAATTGAAATCTTGCGCAAGAATCCTTACCAAACGCCCCCATCATTTGAAAAACTCTTAGGTGATTTATCCGGGGCTTTTTCCCGGCGAATAAACATACAACATCGACTGGTCTATCAAATTCTCGATGAAGAGAAAACAGTCAAGGTCATTAGGATGTGGACTCATTATGAATGATCAGGCATAACATTATGCTTGCAGGCGGACTCGGCAAAGCCTCACCTCTGAAGCTCCCGTTATGCAAGAAAAGGAGATATTAACTTAAAGCAGTTTAGGGACAAAGAATGATTGAGATAAAATCAAGCTTTCCAAAACGAAATAAATTCAATGATGAAGATCTTGTTTGTTACTGCTTTGGGTACACGAAAAAAGATATTGAGAATGATTTTAATGAAAATGGCAGATCTCTCATCTACGAAAAAATAGTCTTTGAAAAAAAGGCTGGCGGATGCAATTGCGCCTCAAAGAATCCAAGTGGTAACTGATGTTTAGCTGATGTCTACCAGGTGGTGGAATCGTTCAAAAGGAAAAAGAGCATATAACAACCGGCTTCACAGGGATTCGGGCCAAAAAGCGGCCTTCACCCGTGAGCCGGAGCGTTATGACACTAATTTTAATGAGGCAGCCATGGTATTTGTCATATTATCGATAGCTGCAGTTGGCTGCTTACTTCGCATACTACTGCGTAATTGGCTTGACGGGTCGGTCCGCCACGGAATATTGTTATCAGAAAGAAGAGAGGGCTTAAAATACTCAGACAGATAATGGCGTAACAAGCACTGTGGCAGGTGCGGATCTTACCGCGCGCAAATGAAAAATGAAAGGAGCTGAAAATGGCAACGATAACAGTTTACCTGAAAAGAGGGGACGTGGATGCTGCCACGCGGGCGTTTCAAATGGCCAAGGTGGCTCACTCCCAGGGGCATCAAACAAGCCTGTTCATGTCAGACGACGGCGTGTATTGGGCGGACAAAAACCGGAGTCTGGACGAAAAGACCGGAACCAACGACACGGCAAGCGAATTTTTACCCTATCTGGTGGAAAACGAGGTGCCGATCTATGTCTGACCCCCCTGCGTTGAAGCTCGCCAGTTGGGCGAGGAAAATTTCTATTCCAATATGACCCTGGCCGGGGCTCCAAAACTGATCGAACTGGCCGCCGAAGGGAGTGTGATAAGTTTCTAAAGGTAAAGGGTAGGCTTTCTGGGCTTGCCTTTCGTTTATTCGCCTTCGCCAAAACTCCCCGCAGCTAGCTGCGGGGAGTTTCATTCTTAATCCTCGATTCCTGGCATCCGCTTGCTCGGCGAACCTCGGAGAGCGAAGATGGGGCCTATTTTGTTTTTCCTGCTTTTTCAGTTATTCTAACATCTTATTTACTCTTATTTACTTGACATTTGACATGTCATTCTATATAATGACGCAAAATTCATTTTTTGAAGTAATATTCATATGGCCGAAACAGCATCAATGAAAATCCGGAAACTTCCGAGACGGGAACGAGAAAAATTAAGGCATCGCCAGGAGATTTTGTCTACGGCGCTTTTCCTTTTTTCCGAAAAGGGATATCACAATGTTTCCATGCATGAAATCGCGAAACAAGCTGAATTCGCGATCGGAACACTATACAACTTCTTTGAAAATAAGGAAGACCTCTATAAAGCCCTGGTTCTGGAGCAAAGTGACAGATTCGAGCACGCCATCACGAAGGGGATAAAGGAACCGGGCGATGAAGTTGAAAAACTTAAGAATTACATCCGCGTTAAAAGTGAATGGCTTCGCAATAACCTTCCTTTTGTTCGCCTGTTTCTTGCAGAGCGCAGGGGGGCAAGCTTTAATATTAAGGCAGGCTTGGATGAAGATCTGCGAGAACGGCATTACACTTTCATGAAAAAACTTGCTGCGATTTTCGATAAGGGAATTAAAGGCAAGCGGTTTAAAAAAATCGCCGATCCCTTTTATATGGCGGTTGCGCTCGACAGTGCCCTCGATGCCTTTCTGCTTCTTTGGATCGATGCGCCCGACCGTTATTCCTACCCGGGGGACCCGGACGCTATTTTGGACATTTTCTTCAAAGGACTGCTTAATCCGTGAATTTTCGACTAAACTTACTCAATAGCAATATTTTGGAGGTCTTTGATGCCACGATACAAGAAAATTAATCAGCTGCCGATGTGGGCGATGGCTTCGGCGGCAGTTGCAGCAGCTCTTTTGATAGTTGGCTGTGGAAACGGATCTGGACAGCAAGCCGGGCGATCACACGTTCCGGAAGTGGCGGTTGTAACCGTCGAGCCGCAACCGATCGAACTGACGACCGAACTGCCGGGCCGTACGTCCGCTTACCTTGTCTCGGAAATCCGCCCGCAGGTGAACGGCATCGTACAAAAAAGAATGTTTAAAGAAGGCTCTGACGTCAACGCGGGCGATCTCCTTTACCAGATCGATCCCGCTCCCTTCCAGGTGGCCTATGACTCTGCAAAAGCTTCTCTCAGCAAGGCGCAGGCCAATCTCCCTTCAATCCGATCAAGGGCCGAACGATACAAGGAAGTGCTGGCTGACAAAGCCGTCACCAAGCAGGATTATGACGATGCCACAGCCGCCGTACTACAGGCTGAGGCTGAGGTTCAATATTGGAAAACAGCGGTTGAAGCCGCCCACATCAACTTGAATTATACCCGCGTCACAGCCCCCATTTCCGGGCGCATCGGCAGATCCAGCGTAACGGACGGCGCCTTGGTAACCGCGTATCAGCCGACCGCCCTTGCCACGATTCAACAGCTTGATCCCATTTATGTTGACGTGACCCAATCGTCCGCGGAACTTCTGCGACTGAGAAGAGATCTGGAAACCGGTCAGCTGACCGCCGATAAAAACAACCAAAAAAAAGTCCGCATCCTTCTCGGAGACCCGACATCATATTCTCTGGAAGGAAGCTTGGAATTCCGGGATGTTACGGTGGATCCATCCACCGGCTCCTTCACCTTGCGCATTGTGGTTCCGAACCCCGATCATCTGCTTCTGCCCGGGATGTTTGTGCGGGCCGTTGTAAAGGAGGGTATCGTTGAAAAGGCCTTCCTCGTTCCTCAACAGGGCGTAAGCCGGACGCCAAAGGGGGAACCCGTCGCGCTGATTGTGGATGAGACCGGCAAGGTCCAACAGCGGATGCTGACCCTTGATCGCGCCGTCGGCGACCAATGGCTGGTTTCTTCCGGCCTGTCGGCCGGAGACCGGGTGATCGTCGAGGGGGGGCAAAAAGTGAGACCGGGCACTGTGGTGAAAACCGTTCCGTTTCATCTCAAAGGGAAGAAGGAAACCGAACCAAAAAAGACGGCGATGCCGGCTGCAACATCGAACTGACGGAGGCGCACCATGTTATCGAGATTTTTTTTAGAGCGTCCGGTTTTCGCCTGGGTCATCGCCATCATCCTGATGGTAGCGGGGTGTCTTGCGATCTATCACCTGCCGATATCGCAATATCCCCCCATCGCACCTCCCTCCATCGCCATCACCTCGTTTTATCCGGGAGCGTCGGCAGAGACCGTTGAAAACAGCGTCACGCAGATCATTGAACAGAAAATGACCGGCTTTGATAATATGCTCTACATTTCCGCCACCAGCGATTCCTCCGGCGTTTCACGCATTGAGCTGACCTTTGAACCTGGGACCGATCCTGACCTGGCCTGGGCCCAAGTGCAGAACAAACTTCAGCTGGCCATGGCAAACCTGCCGCAGGTGGTACAACAACAGGGTGTGAAGGTCAGCAAATCCACCCGGAATTACCTGCTGATCGTGGGGTTGGTCTCGGAAACCGGGAGCATGGATGAGAATGATCTGCAGGATTATGCCCAGTCGAATCTGGAAAAGGTACTGTCCAGGGTTCCCGGGGTCGGCGAAGTGGAAGTCTTCGGCAACCAGTATGCCATGCGAATCTGGCTGAACCCGGACAAGTTGACCGATTACCAGATGACGATCCAGGACGTCATAACGGCGCTGCGAGCTTACAATGTGGAAGTCTCCGCGGGGCAGTTCGGCGGTGCGCCGGCCGTGCCGGGTCAGCGCCTGAATGCCTCCATCATTGTCCAGAGTCTGCTCAAGACGCCCGATGAATTTGCCGCTATTCCGCTGCGCACCAATCCGGACGGATCCATTCTACGGGTAAAGGATGTGGGAAGGACGGAATTGGGAACAGAGAACTACGACAGTGTCGTCAATTTCAACGATAAGCCGTCAGCCGTATTGGCCGTCCGGCAGGCGGCCGGCGCTAATGCTTTAGACACCGCCAATGCCATCCGGGCCAAGATGGAAGAACTGAGTCATTTTTTTCCTGCCGGCTTGAGGGTCATTTATCCATACGATACAACGCCTTTTGTAAAGGTTGCCATAGAAGAGGTGGTAAAGACGCTTTTCGAGGCAATTGTCCTGGTTTTTCTCGTGATGTACCTTTTTATGGGAACCATGCGGGCCACCTTGATCCCGACCATTGCCGTACCTGTGGTTATCCTGGGGACCTTTGCCGTGATGGGGATATTCGGATTTAATATCAACATGCTGACCATGTTTGCCATGGTGCTGGCCATCGGTCTGCTGGTGGATGACGCCATTGTGGTGGTGGAGAATGTGGAGCGGATCATGAGCGAGGAAGGGATTTCACCCAAAGAAGCCACGCGTAAATCCATGGACCAGATCACCAGCGCCTTGATCGGCATCGGATTGGTACTCTCTGCGGTCTTCGGCCCCATGGCCTTTTTTTCAGGTTCAACCGGGGTGATCTATCGCCAGTTCTCAATCACCATCATCGCTGCGATGCTCCTGTCGGTGGTCGTGGCCTTAGTCCTGACGCCGGTGCTGTGCGCCTCCTTTCTCAAGCCGGTGCCCAAGGGACATGAACCTGCGGATGGCGCAGTATGGTTCCTGAAGCCATTCTTCAAATGGTTTGACCGTCTCTTTTTCTTTTCAAGAGGCCGGTATCTGGTAGTGGTGGGTCATTCCCTTTCCAAGAAAATCCGCTATTTGGTCATATTCGTTTTGATCGTAGCGGCAATGGGTTTTCTATTCCTAAGAATGCCAACGTCCTATCTTCCGGACGAAGACCAGGGCGTCCTGATGGTGCAGGCCCTGCTTTCGCGGGGATCGACACTGGAGCAGACCCAAGAGGTCATGGCGAGGGTGCGGGACTATTTCCTCGAGCACGAGAAAGATACGGCCGCATCCTGTATGACGGTTTCCGGCAGGAACTTTTCCGGCCGGGGACAGAATGCCGGCATGGCCTTTATCAAGCTTAAGGACTGGAATCTGCGTAAGCGGCCGGACCTGAAGGTGACCGCCCTGGCGGGAAGAGCCATGGGGGCTTTCTCCCAAATCCGCAACGCCATGGTATATGCGTTTCCCCCGCCGGCGGTGATCGAGCTCGGCATTGCCAGGGGATTCGACTTCCAGTTGCTGGACCGGGGCGGTTTGGGACATGCCAAACTGATGGCCGCCCGCAACCAGCTTCTCGGCATGGCGGCAAAGGACCCGGTATTGACCAAGGTTCGGCCCAATGGCTTGGAAGATGTGTCCGAATATCGGATTGACGTGGATTGGGAAAAGGCCGGCGCGTTGGGAGTGCCCATCACGTCTATCCATAACACCATTTCTGCCGCCTTCGGCAGCGCGTATGTCAATGACTTCATTCAAGGCGGACGGGTTAAAAGAGTGTTCGTCCAGGCGGACGCGCCGTATCGCATGCTGCCAAAGGACCTGAAAAGACTGTATGTGCGGAACAACGCGGGCAAGATGGTTCCTTTTTCTTCCTTTGCGTCCGGCCACTGGTCTTCCGGTTCTCCGAAACTGGAGCGATTCAACGGCTTTCCCTCCATAAACATCCAGGGTGAAGCGGCATCGGGAAGAAGCTCCGGTGAAGCCATGAAAGCTATGGAAGGATTTATCAAACAATTGCCCCAGGGCTTCGGCTATGACTGGACCGGCCTTTCTTATCAGGAACGGCAGGCAGGCACACAGGTGGCCCCCCTGTATACCTTTTCCATTCTGGTCATTTTCTTATGCCTGGCAGCGCTGTACGAGAGCTGGCCCATCCCGATCTCGATTCTGATGGTCCTGCCCCTTGGGGTTATCGGCGGCGTGATTGCGTCATCTCTGCGTCACCTGCCCAATGATATCTATTTTCAGATCGGGTTATTGACGACGCTGGGGCTTACCACCAAAAACGCCATCCTGATCGTACAGTTTGCCAAGACCCGTGTGGAACAAGGGATGAACCTGGTCGAGGCGACTTTGGAGGGGGCGAAACTCAGGTTGAGGCCCATCGTCATGACGTCGCTGGCCTTTGGGTTCGGGGTCCTACCCCTGGCGTTGGCGTCTGGAGCCGGCGCGGGTGCGCAAAAAGCCATCGGCACTTCAGTACTGGGAGGCGTGGTGACCTCCACCTTCCTGGTCACGTTGTTTGCACCGCTCTTTTTTGTTTTGATCGAAAAGAGCCTGGGCAAACACAACAAAAAACAAACCATCAAGCCCAATGGGCCATATCCGTCCGGAGATCAATAAAATGAAGCGAAACGTGTTTCTTTTACTGATTGGAATCATTTTCTTTGTGGCCGGCTGCACCATGATTCCCGAGTACAATCGACCCGAAGCGCCGGTTCCCGCCAAATGGCCGAGCGGTCCGGCATACAAGCAGACCCCGCAGAGTGTACCGGTCGTCGAGGAGCTTCCGTGGCGGCAATTTTTTACGGATGAGCGGCTTCAAACCGTTATCGCGTCAGCGCTGCAAAACAACCGGGATCTGCGGTTGGCGGCTTTACATGTGGAGAGGGCGCGCGCATTGTATAGAATCCAGCGCGCCGAGCTTTTGCCTACAATCGATGCGAGCGGAAGCGGCAGCCGGGAGCGAAAGCCGGCAGCGCTTTCCAATAACGAAAGTCCAAAGACTACGGATCTATACAGGGCTGATTTGGGGATCAGTTACTGGGAAATTGACTTCTTTGGCCGCATTCGAAGTCTTGAAAAAAGCGCCCTGGAACAATACCTTGCGACCGAACAGGCTCGCCGCAGCGCGCAGATTTTATTGATCTCCGAGGTGGCAAACACTTACCTGACCCTCGCGGCCGATCGGGAAAACCTCCAACTGGCCCAATCCACCCTTGTGAATCAGCAAGCTGCCCACCATTTGATCAAACGGCGTTTTGACACCGGGCTAGCTTCGGAGCTGGACCTTCGCCAGGTTCAAGCGCAAGTGGATGCGGTCCGGGTGAGTGTTGCCCTCTACACGCAGTTGGCAGCTCAAGCTAAAAACGCCTTGGAGCTGCTGGTCGGATCATCAGTGCCGGCGGATCTACTGCCCGAAGGGCTGAACAGCGTCATGCCGCTGCCGGATGTTTCGCCCGGGACCACTTCTGAAGTGCTCCTTTCCCGCCCGGACATTCTTCAGGCGGAGAACCTGCTCAAGGCCGCCAATGCCAATATCGGCGCTGCCCGCGCCGCCTTTTTCCCCCGCATCGCGCTGACAACCTCTGTCGGAACGGTCAGCAACGACCTGTCCGGGCTGTTTGACTCCGGCACCGGCGCTTGGATTTACGGCGCTCAAATTGTTATGCCGATTTTTGATGCCAGGACATGGCCGGCGTTAAATGCCAGTAAAGTGGATAAAGAAATTGCCGTGGCCCAGTATGAGAGGGCGATCCAGGGAGCCTTCAGGGAGGTGGCCGATGCGCTGGCTCAATGGGGAACCATAGATGACCAAATGGATGCTCAGCAATCTCTCGTGGATGCAACTTCGGCCGCCTACCGGCTCGCCAATATTCGATACACCAAAGGCATCGATACCTATTTGAATGCCCTGGTCGCCCAGCGCGCCTTATTTGTGTCCCAGCAGGGACTCATTTCAACCCGTCTTTCAAAACTTGCGAACCAAGTTCGACTTTATGAGGTTCTCGGCGGCGGCGGTGATTCGGAGGTGCATAAAGACTGATATGATCTGTCAAATTCAGGGAGGGAACCATGCTTAAACTCGGCAATCCATACAGAGAAATGGCCACCACTTGCAGGACGAGACCTATTGCAGAAAAGATGATTGTCTGGAAACGGTTTGAATCCGAACCATTTGAAGAGGGGCGGTTTCAGGCGAAGGTTCTATCCAAAAGGTTTATTGATTCTGCAGCGTCGGTGTTCCGTAAAGCTTACCCGGAAGTCTATGGTTCTCCACACGAGTTTGTGCTCATGCCGGAGAAATACGAAGAACACTTTATCCTCGACGAGAACTGGGAGGAGGATAGCCGGAAAAAAATTTATTGTATGCCTGTGGTGGTGGAACTTGCAACCGAAAATGTTGTCGCAGCAACCATGCTCACGAAGGTTGAAAAGAACCTCCAGGTTGAGTTTACCTTTGCAGCCACGGATCCCAAATATCGAAACAAGAGAATCATGCAGAACTTAAGAGCGATCACCTGGAAGACAGCACTCTTTTCTGGGGCTGAGTACTTTACCACCTTTTTAGAGACCTGGCACGATATTACCCAGAAGTGGTGCATCAAGGACGGCTGGCAAGTAGCAGGGATTTTCCCAGGGAACTTTGTACGTTGGAAGAAACCGGATCAGGAATATCGGGGATGCACCATCCATTGCTACCGCTTTGTCCGTAACGGTAAGGAATACGCTACCCTGCCTGAAGAATGGAGCCTCGCTCCGGAGTTCCGCGAACTCTGGGAAGTTTTAGAACGGATCAATAAGAAAATCGAACAAAAAGGGGACATACCTCCATGGCTGGCGAAGATGGAACCTTCTTTGTTAAAAGACTTTTAGCGTAAACGTAACGAAATTGTCTATTCTGCTATTTGGAGATCATAATAGTCCCCTACATGGTAATATCTTTTAGGCACCTGGTATGTCACTTTTTCCGGATCGCGCAATTTCAGTTTCATCACGTAAAAAATGTGAAAGTCTTGATCTGCCATAAATGTAGAAATTCTTTTAATTTTGAAACCGAATTTTTCATAGAGTTTTACAGCACTTCTATTTGCAGTATTGACTTCCAACTCTACGGATTCGATATCCTCTTTCGAAAATTTCTGGAGGCATGTCTCTATTAACGCTTTAGCAATACCTTTGCCTCTGTGGTCGGGATGTACTGCAATTCTCAATATTTCTGCCCTTGGTCCAAGATCGCATAGACAAACAACGATATAGCCAACAATTTCATTTTGTTCGATAACGAAAACTTTTTGTTCAATAACGAAAAAAAAATCCTTTAATACGAGTTTAAAGTAATGATGAGTCCAAGGTGCCGGGAATGACAATCGATCGATTTCTAACACTCTGTCCAGATCTTTTTCGGTGGCGGACCTGATTACCATGCTGTGCTCTGTCGCCATAGCGTTCACCATGCCCTCCTTTTTTTGCCTGTTTGGCAAACACACGTAAGCGGATCTTTTTTTCAATTATGAATACAGCAACGATCGTGCCATTAAACCTCATATGGTTTAATATATTGATATCATGTGAATTTTACTTCTTTTCAAGGAACCGGAACTATTGCGTAAATGCACTTCTTTTCACGCAATCATTGCATTTATGCAACCATACAACACTCGCCCGATCTAACATAAATCGATCTTTCAATTCAATTTTTTAATAAATCAATTGGTTATATTTGTTGTTGCTTTTTTCACATGTTGGCATGGTTTCTGCTCTATATGAAGTAGGAATTAAGACTGAGGTATAAATAAGGATAGATGAAAATAAGTACCACTCGACTTCAACACCTAAAACAAAAATCACGTGATGGCGATAAGCCTCCAAAGGTTACACTTAAAAAGGAAGTTCGAGGGGGGTACTTATTTATGGCTTCTCTGGTGTTCGTGCATCTTATTCTCCGGCCATCTTCACCTAAATAGGTAATGAGATGTGTGCCGGGTATAACAACGGCATTTAGGGAAGTCATCAAAATTGGCAAGGGCTTTGTAAGATGGTTAACCTATCTTCACACCCCTTTCATGTGGCGATTCAGTTGAATCGCCCTTTTTCCTTAAACCCGTTTAAAATTTCTCTAAGTTTTTTACAGGAAAAAGAGAAAGATTAATATCGTCATAGTGTTCCTATGTATCGACAAAATATTTCATAATATGAATAATATAGAGTAAATTGGCGATCTTTAAAGAACAGGAGTTTAAAGAATGGTAGACAATATAACAAAATTAAGGGGGTTAAAGCTATGATAGAAATTAAGAAGATTCTCTTCCCACTAGATTTGACAGAAAATTCGTCAAAGATTCTGCCTTATGTGTTGTCGGTTTCCGAGAAATACAACAGTCAAATTTACCTGCTCCATGTGGTGCAGGATCTTAATAAATGGGGCAAGCTCTATGTTCCCCATCCTTCTATGGATAAATTCCAGGAAGAAGCCATCAAGAATGCTAAGAAGGCCATGGACAAGATTTGTGAAAATCAGTTGCAAAGCTGCCCCAATTTCCAAAAGAGGGTCGTTTCCGGAGATACTGTCGATGAAATTCTAAAAATCATTGAACCCGAAAGTATAGATCTAGTAATTATGGGAACACATGGAAGAAAGGGGCTGGAACATGTGATCTTTGGGAGTGTGGCAGAAAACGTTATTAAGAAATCACCCGTTCCCGTACTCTCAATCAATCCTTACAAGCTCAAAACAACCTGACAGCTGTAAAGAAAAGATGGCGTCAAGCTTCTTTTTATCTTTAAGCACATGTTAATGATCGGCTTTTTTGTATTTGTGGTGATGCTTTTGTTTGATCTTGTTGATCCAGTTAGCAAAAGACGAATTATGGTCTCATCAATCTCCAGATTCCAAGCCTTCATTACCATAAAATCAAAATATTACATTTACTTTCATCTGCCAAGATCAAACCATGAGATTTACCCAAAGCTTTTCACCTCAAAAGCGAAGATAACCACAATTTGTAATTTTTGATAAAAAGCGGTGATTGACATATCTGTATCGCGTCTGATATCTGGGTCTTAATTCACGAAGCAGCCCTCACACAGTCGTAAATATTCGATAACTTTCCTTTCCAAAGGGGATTCTTGTCAACTGTCCGGTAAGCGCGGTCTGGGGAGCAGAGAATATCACCATGTGATGGGCCTTGAATAAGGGAGAGTTCCAGATGAAAGTGCTCATTTGTGGGGCAGGAAAAGTTTCGATCCATCTGCTCAGGAGGCTTGACAAAAGCTGGCTCGCCACATTGATCGACAAATCAGAAGAGAAACTGAAGAACCTCCATTCCGAGTTCCAGAATGTTGAAAAGGTCATTGCAGGAGACGCTTCGAGTCCAGTCACCCTGGATGATGCCAAGGTGGCCGACTTTGACTATGTCTTGGCACTTACCGAAAGTGACAGAGTCAACCTGGCAATCTGCGAATATGCTAGCAAACAACCTGTTAACCAGATTCTTGCACGGGTGAATAAGCAGGAAAACCATCCAAGATTCCAAGAAATGGGTGTTCGTACCGTACTCGGCAGCACTATGCTGGCCAAAAGCATATGCCAGTATCTGAAAGATCCGCGGATCAATGTCATCGATCTTGCCTTTGGAGATGGCGAGATAATTGAAGTTGACGTTTCGCACCACTTTCAAGTGGTAGGTAAAAAAACCTCGACACTGATTAACGATAAATGGAGATTAGTGGCTACATTCCGTCAGGACAAGATGGTTTTCCCCAGTAAAGATTCAGAGATTCTCACCGGAGATCGACTGGTGATTGTTGCGCGGCCTGATACTTTCAATGAATTGTGTACCCTTATGGATTGCGGTATACCTCATTTTCCTCTTTCTTACGGACAGGGTCTTCTCATCGCACTGGTTCCAAAAAGTGATCATGAGCAAATTGTCAGAGAATGTATGCACCTTGCCCAAAACACTAAAGTCAGATACCTATCCGTCCTCTGTGCCAAAGAACAAACCGATATTCAAAAAAAGCTCGAAAGTTGGGCACAGAGTATCGACATTGAAGTGGAGACCTTTGAGGGCGACCTAACGGAACGACTCCAGGAACTGGATGCCAAGAAAAATTTCGGTCTCATGGTAATTCACCCCTTTGAGGCAACGTTTTTCAAATCATTGGCAAAACCTACCTTGATCTCTCTGGCCCATTCCATATCCTGTCCCTTACTGTTGGCCAGACACACATATCCATATAAGAAAATTCTCGTGCCTTTCAATGCCACCAGCAAGGCCGAGTTGGCTCTATGCACAGCCGTAGATCTGGCGAAGCAGTTAAAGGCAGAGGTCGCCGTCGCTGTAGTGGATGAACCCGAGTTTATTCGGGGTGAGCAAAGCGAAGACTGGGCTGAATCAGTTTTAAAGCGCATCAGGGAATTGGGTCATGTCCACAAGTTCGAATTCGAAGAAATTTTAAGGAAGGGGAACCCCGTAAAAGAAATAGCGATTATAGCTAAAGACTTCAACCTAATGGTGATGGGCAGCACAACCAGAGAAAAAGGGCTTTTCTCGCCACACGTAGGCGAACTCATAGCCCGAAACGTTCCCTGTTCGGTGCTTATCATAGCGAATTAATTAATTCACCTTCAAATTCCCTCAGCCCCACCTTTATAATAGAAATGGGGGGCTGGTTGGAAACGTCTGTTTATGGTAACTGAAATTCAGAAGTTCAGCTTTTCGGAAGGGGACTTAGGGGTGGTTAAGATTGCCAACACTTTTTTTATGACACTATGATCCTCAATCAAGCCGAATCTCTTATGCTCGTCTCGCTAGCGGCAGCTGTTCTGCCAAGCCTGAGCCGGTTGTTGCGTATTCCGTCACCTGTTATGGAAATTCTCTTTGGCGTAATCTTGGGAAAAAGTTTTTTGCACATTCAGTTCAGCGGAGAATGGATAGCGTTTCTTGCCTTCCTTGGTTTTCTCCTTCTTATGTTTCATGGCGGCATGGCGATCGATTTTAGCGCACTCTTGAAGCAAAGTATGGGTCAGCTTTTTTTTCATCTGCTTCTTTTTGGTACTACGCTACTCCTTTCTTTGTTTTCCGCCATCTATTTGGGAAAAGGCGTGTTTATTGCTTTGGTGCTGGCCACTACCTCACTGGGACTGGTCATGCCCACCCTGAGAGAGATGGGCATACAGAAAACCCCCTTTGGCCAGACCGTACTCATATCAGCCTCTCTGGCCGATTTTCTCACCTTGCTGAGCATCACCTTTTTTATACTCTGGCGGCAACACGGAATAGATTGGCATTTCTTCTCTCCGTTACCTCTTATTGTAGGTTTTGGCATCTTACTCTGGGTAGGGAGGCTTTGGGCCTGGTGGAATCCAAAGCAGGCCGAGCACCTCCTCGGTGCTCGGGACTCCCAAGAACTTGGGGTGCGTTTGTCTCTGGCTCTTCTCTTTCTCTTCGTTGCGGTGTCCGAGCTTGTACATATCGAACCCGTCTTAGGGGCTTTTATGGGCGGCTGTGTGCTCTCCTTCGTATTCAGGGAAAAAGGTCAACTGGAAAGCAAGCTTTCGGCACTCGGTTTTGGTTTTCTCATCCCCATTTTTTTTATCAATGTTGGTGTTCAATTCGACCTGTCCAGCATCCTTCGTCCAGGACAGCTCTCTTTCACGCTGAAACTTCTCATCCTATCCGTGATAGTGAAAATTCTTCCGACCATGTTACTCAAATTTCAGAGACTCTCATTCAAGGACGGTCTTAGGGCAGGCATATTGCTTTCAACGCGATTGAGCCTTATCATTGCTGCGGCAACGATTGGACTTGAAGAGGGGTTGATCACCTCGGAAATCAAGGACTCTATTATACTCCTCGCACTTCTAACCTGCTTTCTCGGCCCAACCCTCTTTAAACTTTTCAACAGTAGGTGCTGAGGGCGATGACAGATGGAATGGTACCATTTTGATTATTTATAATTAAATATCTCGATGATAAATGTCCATAAAACCCTACACCATGTTCTTCATGAATTTTTATGTATCGGGCGGTTAAGTCGCTGTATGAAACAAATTGCCAACTTTTGATATATTGTCCATAAAACCCTTCACCTGTTGTCCAAAGAACCCTTCACTTTTTCATAAAGACTTATCAATTGGCAGCGATACAGAGGAATTTTTTTTCGTCTAAGGTAGCCTGCTTCGTAAAGTTGGTATTATTTATATTCATTAATATACTTTGATTATATTTTATAATTTCAGTCGCTTTAACCTTACAGTTCCATCCTTCCAATTAATGAAATCGTTTTGTATTTAAACATTTCCCTTTGAAATTTGCCTGGGATTGATAATTTAGCATGGGTTTTGCATTTTAAATTATATGTCATGAACGATTTAATTAAAGAATACATTCTGGTAGCATACTTCATAGGTTGTGTGGTTGCATCCTTTTTATATGTTTTTTCAATGAACTCTTTTTTTTAAAACGATATATAACCATACATGTTAATGATTAGGATGTTAATGTGGTTTCAGACATGATTCCTTTTGGCGTCATGTTAGGGCTGTCCTTACTTTGGGGGAAGTTTGGGTGGCCCATTTTTTTATTCCAAATAAGGAGGTTAGATTATGAAAACGATACGGTTCATTAT
>Ga0316580_10000051_pt1 | contig 18436 bp, 14 predicted proteins | sample S0NA_2_FD_204519 | JGI IMG/M metagenome (GOLD analysis project Ga0316580, IMG submission 204519) | Rhizosphere microbial communities from salt marsh grasses in Alabama, United States - S0-2_160517rDrB | ecosystem: Host-associated > Plants > Roots > Rhizosphere | place: USA: Alabama | collected... | reverse complement strand
GCTTTAAGGACCGGGTCTTCAAACCCTTTTATCATTTACCGGCGAAGCATGGAAGAGATGCCTGCAAGCGAAGAGGAAATTGAAGAGTGCCGTGAAGAAGGCATCGAAATCATGCCCCTTACAAATCCAATACGCGTTATTTCGGAGAATGGTAAAGTTAAAGCCATTGAGTGTATAAAAATGGAATTGGGCGAACCGGACGAGAGCGGCAGGCGCAGGCCCATACCCATTGAAGGATCTGAGTTTACGATTAAGATAGATACATTGATTCCGGCCATTGGCCAGGAATCCGACTGGGCGTGTCTTACTGATGAATGTGCCTGTACCCTCAGTGACTGGGGGACACTGCGCGTAGATCCGGTAACCTTTCAGTCCGATGATCCGGATATTTTTTCTGGCGGTGATGCCGTTACCGGTGCGGCGACAGTGGTTGAAGCCATTGGCGCCGGTAAAGAGGCCGCTATCTCCATCCATCGTTTTATCCAGGGCGAAGATCTCTATGAAAACCGGAAAAAATCGTGGGAAGCCGTACAGGATGTTCCTACAGAGGGTTGCGAAAACATTCCCAAAGAAAAGATGCCCCATCTGGATCCTGCCCAGCGAATGAACAATTTCAACGAGGTACAGCTTGGTTTCGGCGAAGAACAGATTCGTAAGGAGGCGAGCAGATGCCTGGCTTGCGGCATCTGTTCCGAATGCTATCAATGTGTTGATGCTTGTTTGGCCCAGGCGGTTGACCATGAGCAGGTTGCCTTAGAAAAAGAAATTGAAGTGGGCTCCCTTGTCCTGTGCCCGGGAAGCAAAACGTATGATCCTTCAACATTGGACCAGTTCTATCATTACAAAAGCAACCCCAATGTGGTGACCAGCCTGGAATTTGAACGACTTCTTAGTGCTTCAGGACCCACAATGGGTCATTTGGTTCGGCCTTCCGATCAAAAAGAACCGAAAAAAATCGCCTGGCTTCAGTGTGTCGGATCTCGGGATACCAACAAGTGCGGCAACGGATATTGTTCCTCGGTTTGTTGCATGTATGCCATTAAAGATTCAATGATAGCCAAGGAGCATGCTGGAGACGATCTTGATTGTGCCATTTTCAATATGGATATTCGGACGTTTGGAAAGGACTATGAAAAATACTATCTTCGGGCAAAAGAAAAGGCAGGTGTCCGGTTTATCAATGCCCGAGTGCATACCATCGATGAGATTGGAGAGAACCATGATCTTCGTCTCAAGTATGTCGATACCAATGGAACACTCCATGAAGAATTTTTCGACATGGTGGTTCTCTCCGTGGGTCTTGAGATTGCAGGATCCACAACGGATTTAGCTAACCGATTGAATGTGGATATGAACAAGTATAATTTTGCCGTGACCCAACCCTTTACACCAGTGGAGACGTCCCGACCGGGGGTTTATGCCTGCGGTGTTTTTCAGGAACCTAAAGACATTCCGAGTTCCGTTACCGAAGCAAGTGCTGCAGCGTGTTTAGCTGGAGGCTTTTTGAGCCAAGCCCGAAACACATGTACCAAAACCGTTGAAATCCCTGATGAAATAGATCTGACAGGACAGGAGCCCCGAATCGGCGTATTTGTCTGCAACTGTGGAGTGAACATCGCCGGTATTGTAGATGTCAATGTTGTTGAAGACTACGCAAAAACACTTCCATATGTGAAGTACGCAGGACAAAGCCTGTTTACATGCTCCCAGGATTCCCAGGAACTTATGAAGGACATCATAAAAGAGCATCGTCTTAACCGGATTGTGGTGGCTGCATGCACGCCCAAAACCCACGAGGCCATATTCATGGACACCCTTAAAGCATGCGGCTTGAACAAATACCTCTTTGAAATGGCCAACATCCGGAATCAGGGTTCCTGGGTCCATTCTGATACCCCGGAAAAAGTTACGGAAAAGGCCAAACAATTGGTTCGGATGGCCGTCGCCCGATCTGTGACACTCCATCCGCTGGATGAGAAGAAAATACCGGTTGTCCAAAGAGCCTTGGTCATCGGTGGCGGAGTGGCCGGTATGAATGCGGCACTGGGTTTGGCAGATCAGGGTTTTCCTGTGGTACTGGTTGAAAAAGAAGAAAAACTGGGGGGTATGGCCAATCGCCTAATAGCAACAATAGAAGGCCAGGATGTTGGAACTTATCTTGAAGGGCTGATTCAAAGGGTGACATCCCATTCCAACATACAGGTTCTGACCCGTTCTCTTATTGTCGGATTTTCCGGTTTCAAGGGAAACTTCACCACGGAAGTTCTGGTGGGGCCTGGTATGTATGAAAGAAAGATCAATCATGGTGTCGTTGTTCTGGCCACCGGTGCAACGGAATACCATCCCAGAGAATTCCTTTATGAGGAAAATGAAAAGGTGATGACCCAGGTCGAGCTGGCTCAGCATTTAAAAGAAAAAGAGCCACAAGATTTGAATCAAGTGGTCATGATTCAATGCATCGGATCCAGAAATCAGGAAAATCCGAACTGCTCGAGGATCTGCTGCCAGAGCGCCATCAAGAATGCCCTTCACATTAAAAAGCTTAATCCGGATACTGATATTTATATCCTTTACAGGGATATCAGGACTTACGGGATGTTGGAAGAATACTATACTGAAGCCAGAAAACAGGGCGTACTGTTTTTCCGGTACGATCCCGAAGACCCTCCCACGGTGGAAGCATCCGATGAAGGGGTGATGGTCACTTTTGACGATTTTCTTTTGGGACGAAAGCTCAGGGTTAGTGCGGATCTTCTGGCACTGAGTGCAGGGATGGTGGCTGAAGATACTGAAGAGCTCGCATCCATTGTTAAACTGGCCAGAACAGCAGAAGGTCATTTCATGGAGGCGCATGTCAAGCTGAGGCCGGTGGACATGGCAACAGAGGGGGTCTTTGTCTGTGGAACTGCCCATAGCCCCAAGCTGTTGCATGAATCGATTTCTCAGGCCTTTGCGGCGGCTTCCAGGGCCACGACATTTTTATCCCAGCCCCACTTAACCCTATCGGCGGTGACGGCCCAGGTGGAAGCAGATCTTTGTGCGTCGTGCCTGATATGCGTCAGGTCGTGTCCGTATCAGGTACCGAGAATCAATGAAGACGGGGTAAGCGAGATCGATATGGCTTTATGCCATGGCTGCGGAGTCTGTGCTGCGGAATGTCCTGCCAAAGCTATTGAACTCAATTGGTATGAAGATGTCCAGATTATGAGCAAGGTGGATGCATTGCTTGAAGGTGTCATGTGACCGGATTCATTGTGACCCATATCAAAGCAACTGGACATGTATCCTGTGAACGATACAAAGAAGGAGTCACAATTTATGATTGTTGATTGAAAAATGGTGAAATAGTTTAAATCAACAATCATCAATCGAAATGCATCAATCTAAGGGGGTATTATGAAGGAAGATTTTGAACCGATCATTATCGCATTTTGTTGCAGTTATTGAGGATACACTGCCGCGGACCTGGCAGGTTCCATGCGATTACAATATCCGACGGATATTAAAATCATTCTCCTTCCGTGTACCGGCAAGCTGGATGTCCTTCATATCCTCCATGCCTTTGAAAAAGGAGCGGACGGTGTCTATGCGGTGGGATGCATGGAAGGAGATTGTCACTATAACAGCGGAAATTTTAGGGCTCGGAAACGTGTTGAGCAGGCGCAACATATTCTGGAGGCCATCGGAATTGGTGGAGAACGTGTGCAAATGTATAACCTGTCATCCAGTGAAGGACCGCGTTTTGCCCAGATTGCTGTTGAAATGGACGAAAAGATTCGAAATTTGGGACCCAATCCCATTAAACTGGCCAAAAACAAAGCCGCATAAATCCATGATAACTTTTCAGTCTCTATTGAAAGAGAGGTCTTATGATTGTTGCAGACAAAAAACCCATTGAAGAGATTATAGAAGAAATTAAAAGGCATGAGAAAATCCTTATCCTCGGTTGTAATGAATGCGTTACGGTTTGCGAGGCAGGAGGGAAGAAAGAAGTCGGTGTTCTCGCTTCAGCTCTCAGAATGTATTTTTTAAACCAGGGACGTGAGGTTAAAATCGATGAAGTGACGCTGGAACGACAGTGCGACCACGAATACCTTGAGGAAATTCGCGATGTAATGGATCAGTATGATGCTGTTGTCTCCATTGCATGCGGAGTGGGTGTGCAGTTTATGGCTGAAAAATATCATGACACACCCATTTATCCAGGAGTGAACACCTGTTTTATGGGTGTCACGGAAAAACGCGGTCTATGGACTGAAAGGTGTCAGGGGTGTGGTGATTGTATTCTGGCGCGTACCGGAGGAATCTGTCCGGTTTCCCGCTGTGCAAAGCGAATATTTAACGGTCCATGCGGTGGTTCCGTCAAGGGGAGTTGCGAAGTTAACAAGGAGGTTGACTGTGCCTGGCAGTTGATTATTGATCGCCTCAAAGCACTGAACAGGCTAGATGATTATGAAGAACTCAGTCCGATAAAAGACTGGTCCACCGACAGGGCCGGAGGACCCAGAAAAGTTGTCAGGGAGGATGTACAGGAATGAAAGTAAATACACCAAGCAAACTGGAAAAGATTCTGGCCGCCGGCCACATGGCTGTTACATCCGAATGTGGTCCCCCTCGGGGGAGTGATCCCGAAGTCATCGTTGAAAAAGCCAACCTGATCAAGGATCATGTGGATGCCATCAATATTACCGACAACCAGACATCCGTCACCCGAATGTGCAGTCTGGCGGCTTGTATTCGTTTAAAACTCATGGGACTCGAACCGGTGCTGCAAATGGTGACACGGGATCGGAACCGGATTGCCTTGCAGAGTGATATCCTGGGAGCGGCATCGTTTGACATCTTTAACATACTCTGTCTTTCCGGTGACCATCAAAGCTTTGGCGATTGTCCTACCGGTCAAAATGTTCACGATATTGACTCCATGCAGTTGATTCAAACCGTTAGGCATATGCGGGATGAGGGTAAGTTTCTAGGAGGAGACGACATTAAACGTCCACCTCAAATGTTCGTGGGTGCTGCAGCAAATCCGTTTGCAGATCCTTTTGAAATTCGCGTTCCTCGACTGGCGAAAAAAATTGCCGCTGGTGTCGAATTTATTCAAACCCAGTGTATATACGACATCGACAAATTCGAACTTTGGATGAAAATGGCAGGAGACCGGGGCCTTCTTGAAAAGGTTGCCATCCTGGCAGGGGTAACTCCCTTTAAATCTGTTGGAATGGCACGGTACATGAAAAATAGAGTCCCGGGCATCGAAGTTCCGGACGAGATGGTGAAACGGATGGCTGATACGCCTAAAGAAAAACAGCCCGAAGAAGGTATCAAGATTTGTATCGAATCCATTCAACGTTTACAAGAAATCAAAGGGGTACGTGGTTTTCATGTCATGGCCATTGAATGGGAGGAAATGGTGCCCGAGATTGTGGAAAAATCCGGACTCCATCCCAGACCAAGTGTTGAGTAATTCTGTACCGTTGGGTCAGAAGAAAAGATTGATGATTAAAAATAAAGATTTCCAAGAACCGATGATAGTTTTTAAAAGATCAAAAAATGAAATCTACAGGGTCATTGTAACAATGCCCAAAGACACCGGCAAAACAATCCTGCTGGTGTAAGAATTAAACCGGGCATAAAGATGACCATTATAAAGGAGGTTTATTATGACTGAAAAAAAGAGAATTCTAGTTGTCGACGATGAGCCTGATTTTTGTTCCATTGTGCAGGGTCAGTTGGAAAAGGAAGGTTTTGAAGTTGATGTTGCGTATAATGGTGTTGAAGGATTGGAGAAAGTTCATGCAAATCCTCCGGATGCCATTGTTCTGGATGTGATGATGCCTGAAATGGACGGATACGAGGTATGCAAGAAACTGAAAGGCGATGAAAAATGTGTCGATATCCCTATCGTCCTGCTAACCGCCGTGGCGTCCCATGTGACGTCAACCCGATATACCCATCGGGATGGAATGTCGACCGAAGCGGATGACTACATCGCCAAACCCGCTTCGGCAGAACAAATTTCGGAAAGCATCAAACAGCTTCTCGGATAACCGGACAGCAAAAGCTGCTTTGTATGTGTGACGACAATTTTCTGTTTAAAGGAGAAATAATGCCATCCCAAATTATTGAGATTAAAGGGAAGAAAAAAAGTACTTTCAAAGAACATGTGATGGATCTTCTCCCAGAAGGAGGAAATCTGAATCTATGTCTAACATGTGGGGTGTGTTCGGCTGGTTGCCCGGCAACCGGACTGGAAGATATGGATCCCAGAAAATTTCTTCGGCTGGCATCTTTGGGGCTCGACGATGAAATTTTGAATTCCAAGTGGGCATGGACGTGTACCATGTGCACCCGTTGTACCTATGCTTGTCCCATGAAAATAGATATTCCTGCGTTGGTCTTTAACGTACGCAGTAACTGGCCAAAAGAAGACCAGCCCAAGGGAATCCGGGGATCGTGCGAGATGGCGCTGAAGAATGATACATGCAGTGCCATGGGCGCCAATGAAGATGACTGGCGGTTTGTGGTTGAAGATGTCCTCGAAGAAGTCAGGGAATCACAACCTGGCTTTGAAAACCTTCAAGCCCCTATGGATAAAGAGGGTGCCTATTTCTTTCTGAATCAGAATTCTCGTGAACCGGTAACTGAACCGGACGAGATGGTGCCGCTGTGGAAGATTTTAAATCTTGTGGGGGCTGACTGGACATATGGCTCCAAGGGGTGGGCTGCGGAAAACTACTGTCTCTTCTGTGCGGATTTGGAGAACTGGGAGAAAATCGTCCGGGTCAAGGGCAAGGCAGTGGATGATCTCAAATGCAAGGTCTGGCTCAATACAGAATGAGGGCACGAACTTTTTGCAGTCCGGGTCGGACTGCAAAGATTCAACATTGAGCACAATTTTGAGTGCAAAAGTATCATACAGTACTATGCCCAATGGATTCGGGAAGGAAAACTAAAGGTAAATTCCGACTGGAACAAGGACTTAAAGATTAAGTTCACAGTACAGGATCCATGCCAGTTGGTGCGCAAGAGCTTCGGCGATCCGGTGGCGGAAGACATGAGATTTGTCGTGAAATCGATGGTGGGTGAAGAAAATTTTATTGATATGAATCCCAATAAGTCGAACAATTACTGTTGCGGCGGCGGCGGCGGTTTCCTGCAGTCCGGATTTCCCGAAGCCCGAAGATATTACGGCAAACGAAAATTTGATCAGATCATGGAAACCGGTGCTGATTACTGCCTGACACCATGCCATAACTGCCACGCACAGATTCACGATTTGAGTGAGCATTATGGCGGGAAGTACCATACGACGCATCTATGGACCATTATATGCCTGTCTCTGGGGATTCTCGGTGAAAATGAGCGAGAGTATCTTGGACCGGATTTGGCTGAATTCGGATTATAAAGACCTTCCGATATTAAACCAGATATTGCTTGCTTAAACCAATATTCCTGCAAAAGACCTGCCCAAGAGATGGTGCAGGTTTTTTGTCCCACTATAATCGAAGAAATCAAATTTTGATTTCTTGTCTTATTTTCAGTAAGACCGGGGCTTCTGCCACACGACATAGGCGGACAAGTTCATTACACAATGACCAGCTTATTCTTTTTTCGGGATTAGTTTGGTCACTAACAAGTGATAAATTTCGAATGCAAGTATACTGCATATTGGGCGATGAACGGGTCATGCGTTCGAAATCGCCAATTATATTTTCCACAGTTCTAAAGCGGATCGGAATTAAAGGCGCATATGTGCCATTTAAAGTCGATCCCGACCAGATCGGTTCGGCATTGCAGAGTATCAGGGTTCTGAATATCACCGGTGCGAGCATCACCATACCCTTTAAAGAAAAAGTTTTACCGCATTTGGATGTTCTTTCTGAAGGAGCAAATATTATCGGCGCCATTAATACCATTGTGCGTAACGGCAATATACTTAAAGGATACAATACCAACGCCATTGGTTTCATGGATGCTCTGAGTGAATCAGGATTTGATGTTGAGGGAAAATCAGCCCTGGTATTCGGAACCGGTGGTGCTGCCAAAGCTATTGTGTTTATTTTAAACTGGATGAGAACAACCTCTATTTTTGTTGCCGGGCGAAATGATAGCAAGACTTCTGAGATTGTTCATCGTTTTGGAGGAGAAGCTATTCACCTTAATGAACTTGCGGATCAAACCGTGTCCGCCAACATCGTGGTCAACGCCACGTCTGTTTCAAGCCCTGATGAGTCTTTGGAAATGAAGGTATTAATTGACAAACTCAACATAAAGGATTGCGAGATGGTGGTGGATCTCAATTATGGCCGCAGTGAAAATTTTTGGGAGGATATGGCCCGCCGAATTGGTGCGCGGTTCATGGATGGTCTACCTTCTCTCGCGTATCAGTGCAGACGCACCTTGGCGCTCTGGACTGGCATACAGGTGCCCCCGGAGGAATTCATAAAGGCCTTGAATGAAAAATCCTAATTTTTTATAGGAAGTAAGACCGTAAAAATGCTTCCTTTTCCGGGTTCGCTCTCTACGTCAATGAGTCCCCCCATGGAATCCAGAAGCCCTTTGACGATGGGAAGGCCAAGACCGGTTCCGGTAATATATCTGGTTTTATCGTCTTTTACCCTGTAAAACCTATCGAAGATTTTATCCAGATATTTGTCGGCGATACCAAATCCATTGTCTTTAACTCTTACGCGCACGTTAATTCCGGCCATATCAACTGTTACGATAATTTCTCCACCCTCTTGTGTATAGTTGATGGCATTGGCAATAAGATTTCCAAAAATACTTTCAATGGCAATGGGATCTGCAGTAAGTTCAGGAAGGGCATCCTGTGGTAGTATAAGGGAGAGAGACTGGTTGTTATTTTGAGCCGAAGTTTTAAGAAATTCGATGATGTTCTCTAGAATCTCTTCAAGTCGAAGGGGTTGAGGTTCATGACAAATAATTCCCTCTTCAATACGTGAAAGATCGAGAAGATCTCCAATCAGGGAAATCAATCCTTTTGTTTTTTCTCTGGCACGTGCAAGAATATGCTGATCGTGGGCAATGTCTTCACCCACCATATCTTTGATGACAAGGGCCAGTTGTTCATGGATGGTGGACAGTGGTGATCGCAATTCATGCGAAACCTTTGCAACGAATTCTGACTTTAACTGGTCCAAAAGCTTCATTGTGCTGATGTCCACAATATTAAGTACTGCTCCGAGGCATTCCTTCTTTTCACCTAAAACCGGCTGTCCTCTGGCCATGAGATGTTTTTCATCATTAAGGGAAAATTCATAATCCGGAATGTCGTCGTAGTCTACATGTTTCCCCTGGGAAATTTCCATGACCAGACGGCAAAGGTCCTTGTCCGGCAAATAGTCCTCTATCCGATTACCGGCTTTCACATTGGTATCAATACCGAGAAGTTGTCTAAACGCAGGATTCATCAATACCACCCGCCCCTTGGGATCGGTAACTATAACGCCGCTGGGAAATGACTCAATGATGGTGCGGATACGGCTTTTTTCCGTATCCAAATCAGATAATGTTCTGTTTCTTTCCTGTTCGAGTTTCTCGGCGTCTCGAATGAAACAAATCTTCTCCCATGCCCGATTGACGACGATTCTAAGCTGATCCGGCTCAAAGGGTTTGGGAATGAAATCGTAAGCCCCTTGTTTCATGGCTTCAATGGCTGTTTCTACCGTAGCATATCCTGTAATCACAATAACCTGGATTTCAGTGTTTTGCTTTCGAACTCGCTTTAATACTTCCAGCCCATCCATGCCCGGCATCTTTAGGTCAAGAAGCATAATGTCGACGTCATCCTTATTCAGGATGTTCAGTGCTTCGTCTCCACGAGACGCCTTTTGGACCTGATAACCGACTCTAGAAAGAATACGTTCAGATGCGTCGCGAATGTCCAGCTCATCATCGACAACCAATACCAAGGCGTCAGGTCTTATTTTCACTTTCGTTTCCTCCATCATGTTTAGACCCAATGGGAAGCTCTATCGTAAAGGTCGTTCCTTTTCCGGGCGAACTTTCAGCACGAATGCGTCCTCCATGATTTTCCACGATTCGGTAGACCAGACTCAGTCCCAGACCGGTTCCTTTGCCTTCTTCTTTGGTGGTAAAAAACGGTTCAAAAATGTGGGGAAGATTTTTTTCAGATATTCCTGGCCCTGTATCGGATATTTCGATGACAACTTTTTCTTCGTTCTGAGCCAGGAAGCTTTTCACTGTTAAAACACCTCTTCCCTCCATGGCCTGAGCAGCATTGAGAATGATGTTCATAAATAAATGATACAATTGCTGAATATCAACAAGTGCCAAAGGGAGTGATGCATTCAGGTCCTTTACGATATCGATGTTATGGAACAGGGTCTGACTTTCGAGTAAAAAAAGCGTACGGGTAAGAGCGTTGTTGATGTCATGGGGGCGCATCAGGTGTCGTGTCTGCCTGGTGAACTCAAGGAGTTCCTTTACCGTGTCCCGGCATCTCTTTGCATCTCTCAAGATACGGTGTAAATCCTCTTTTGCTCCTTCTTCGAGATCATATTCTTCCAGAAGAAGTTTGGCAAACAATGTGATCCCTCCGAGTGGGTTGTTGAGTTGATGAGCAACTCCCGCGGCCAGTTTACCTAAAGAGGACATTTTTTCTGCCTGTAGAAGCTGAAGCTGGGTTTTTCCCAGTTCTTCTTTTATTTTAAGCTCTTCTCGAAGATCGTGAAAAAAACCAATGGTTGCAACCTCACGTCCATTTTCATAAACAATGGAAGCATTCAAATGGATTGGGATGATTTTGCCGTATTTGCTGATGACATCAATCTGATAGGATTGGAGTTTTCCTTTACCACCATATTCGTCGCTTCTGAGATTTCGCATAACCTCATAAACATTTTTCCCTGGATAAATATTCCGGACATTGAGATGATGGAGCGCTTCATCCACCGAATAACCGAACACCTTTACAGCAGCGTCATTGAAAATGAGAATATTCCCGCGCATATCTGATGCGATCACACCATCAACAGCGCTGAAAATGAGGTTTCGCAAAAAAGCATTGGAACGTTGCAGTTTTTCTTCCAGCCCTCCCCGGGTGGGAAGATCAAAATCCATACTGACATAGGCTTCGATTTCATCTCCCGAATAAATGGGATATGCAAAAAAACACGGCATTTCATTGAGGTCTAACGTGTTTTCCGGCTTGGGCATTAACGTGGGTTTACGCTTTCCAATAGACTCTTTTACGGCACAATTTTCACAAGGGGACGATCGATCATAAAACACTTGATGGCAGTGTTTTCCGATAGTTTCAGAATCGCAGAGTCCATTCATCCGGCAGTTGGTGGCCAGGATTTTAAATTCAGGTGAAACTACGATGAACCTTCTTTTAAAAGCGCTGATCGCCTTGAGCAAATATTTTTTTTCAGTCTCAATGCCCATAATACGCCCGATATAAATACACACATCTTAAAAGGATTCGACTCTTTCAAGATCCAGGTGCTCTTGAAGGCTGTCCAGATTAATCAGTCATATCGACAGGTTGAGTTTCTTTCAATATGAATGCAATCAATCATAACATCTTTCAGAAGTCAACCGCTGTTTTATTCTGATTTTCATACAACCGGCTTTAGGCAGCCACTATCTCCCTCAATTATGGTGATAACTGAAGTATTAACGAAAAATAGATATGATTTTAGATTGCTTTATACCCGGGTTGCCGCTATTGAAATAGCCAAAACCAAATAAGCATGTCACCATGTAGTAGTTTTGTCAATAGAAAGATGGTCAGAATAAAAGCCGACATTTTGTCGTCATTAGATATTTTTTGTCTTAAATTCGACTCGTTATGTAAGACAAGGAGGCAGGAACTTTTTACTAGAACCTAATCTCAAAAACAATCTAAGCGCCCATGACAGCGTTGCGAAACGGCTCAAAATGTATTGTTCATCCCGCTTTCAGCGGGACTCCGCTTTTACACCGTTTCGCGCCTTGTCCTGAACTCTAATCTTATTTTTGAGATAGGTTCTACCGATTTTTGGAGAATCAGAAACTTAAGCAAGAGAATTGTCGAAAAATGGCTGTCATTTGTTATTCCCAATTAAAAAAATACCGTAAGTAGCAAATAAATCTGGAAATAATTTTATGATCTTTCCGCTTCTATCGTAGGAATGGCTACAAATGGCAACTTCTTTGATAATATTAAAACCGACCTTTCTTGAAAACTTTCTAAAATCCTTAAGTGTTATAACCCGAATATTCGGGGTATTATACCACTCATATGGGAGTTGTCGGGTTATGGGGGCATATCCTGTCAATAGAAGTTGAAAGCGAACGCGCCAGTAGCTGAAGTTCGGAAAACTGACAATTCCTTTTTTGCCGATCCGTAATAATGATCTAATCAACTCAGATGGTTCATAGACCTGCTGGAGTGTTTGGCTCAGGACAACATAATCAAAAGTATTATCCGGATAATCGAGGACTTCCGAATTGATATCACCTTGTACAACCGATAGGCCTTTTTCAATACACTGGGCGATTTTCGATTCTTTGATTTCAATTCCCGTACATTTTACGTCCAGGTTATGTTTTAGAAAGTACAGCAAATCGCCTTCGCCACAGCCGAGATCAAGAACTTTTGATCCCCTTTCAATCCATGAAGCAATGATTTGAAGATCAAATCTCATTTTATTATTTCCGGGTTTCATTATACGTTGATTCTAAAAAACTTTTTATCAGAGCTGTCAAGCGTTCGTTAGGAAGGAGAAAAGCGTCATGGCCCCATTCGGCCTCTATTTCGCAAAAACTCACATCAAGACCGTTTTTCTTCATGGCCTTCACCATGGACTTGGATTGATATGTTGGATACAGCCAGTCAGAGGTAAAGGACACAACCAGGAATCTGGCCCTTGTTTTCGAAAAGGCCTTGACTGCCGATCCGGAGCCGTGTTGTTTTTCAAGGTCAAAGTAATCGGCGGCCTTTGTAATATAAAGAAAGGAATTGGCATCAAAACGTTCCACAAACTTTGCACCTTGATAACGAAGATAGCTTTCAACCTGAAAATCGGCATCGAAATTACATGAAAAATCAGTTTTATCTTGAAGTCGTCGTCCGAATTTTAAACGCATGGACTCATCTGAAAGATATGTGATGTGGCCGATCATACGTGCAACCGCAAGGCCGACATCAGGTTTGGGACCGGAATAATAGTTTCCATTGTTCCAGTTTGGGTCGGTCATGATCGCTTGCCTGGCGACTTCGTTAAAGGCAATGGCCAGAGCCGAATGTTTTGTTGTCGTTGCCAGGGGGATTGCCGAGACGACCGTCTCGGGGTATTGGACGCTCCATTCAAGCACCTGCATCCCCCCTATGGAGCCGCCGATGACCGAAAGGACTTTTTTAATTCCCAGATAATCCAGCAGCGCCTTTTGAGCCTTTACCATATCACCGATGGTAACCACCGGGAAATCATGTCCATAGGGTTCTACGGTCTTTGGATTATAAGTACAAGGACCGGTGGAGCCCATACAACTTCCGATGATGTTTGAGCAGATAACAAAATATTTATTGGTATCAATTCCCTTCCCTGGACCAACCATGATATCCCACCAGCCTGGTTTGGAATCGTTTTCGTTGTAATATCCGGCCACATGGGAATCTCCGGAAAGGGCATGGCAGATAAGAATCGTGTTGCTTTTATCAGCATTCAATTCGCCACAGGTTTCATATGAGATCGTAATCGGACCGAGCTTTTCGCCGCATTCCAACATCATTTCGTTGGGCGGTTCGGCAAATGTGAAAGACTTCTTCTCCACCAAGCCGACCGAAACACCGGATTTATCATGTTCAATATATTCACTCATTATTATCTAAACCAACACCATCAAACCTGTTTAAATGCCTGTTCCAGATCTTCGATAATATCATCAATATGCTCGATACCGATGGAGAGGCGAATTAAATCGGGTGTTAGTCCTCCTGCCTTTTGTTGCGCTTCGGTCAATTGGGAATGTGACGTGCTGGATGGGTGAAGCGCAAGACTTTTGGCATCTCCGACATTGGCAAGATGCGAGAAAAGCCTCAAACCTTCGATAAATTTCTTTCCGGCATCCATTGCACCTTTGATGCCGAAAACAACCATACCCCCAAAACCCTTCTTAAGGTATTTTTGGGCAACAGGATAAGCCGGGTCATCTTTCAAACCAGGGTATCTTACCCAAGGAACCTTAGGATGGTCTTTCAGGAACTTTGCGACTTTGGCTGCATTTTCACAATGACGTTCCATCCTCAGATGAAGGGTTTCCAAGCCCTGCAAAAACATCCATGCATTATCGGGTGAAATACAGGCACCTAGATTTCTTAACGGGACAAGCCGCATTCTCAAAATAAAGGCCAGCGGATTAAGATCTCCAAGGTCGTGGGCATACCGAATATTGTGATAGCTTGGATCAGGTTCGTTATACAGTTTAAATTTGGGATCTTTCCAATTGAACTTTCCCGAGTCGACAACAACACCACCGATACCTGAACCATGTCCTCCAATCCACTTGGTCAAAGAGTTGACAACGATATCAGCCCCATGCTCAATTGTTTTTAGCAAGCATGGTGTCGTAAAGGTCGCATCAACAATTAACGGCAGGCCGTGGCCGTGAGCAATATCCGCAACAGCTTCAATGTCTGTGACTTCCAAAACGGGATTGCCGATGGTTTCAATAAAAATCGCCCTGGTTTTATCTGTAATCGCGTTTTGGAAATTTTTCGGATCAAGAGGGTCAACAAACTTAACATGGATTCCGAACTGAGGTAGGATATTGTCAAACATCGTATAGGTGCCGCCGTAAAGATTGCTTCCCGAGACAATTTCTTCGCCTGCTGAACAGATATTGATAATTGAATAATAAACTGCCGAAGTCCCGGATGACAGCGCTAGAGCGGCTGCCCCTCCTTCCAGAGCTGCAATGCGTTTTTCCAGAATGTCGTGGGTCGGATTCATCAGTCGAGTATAAATATTACCGAGTTCTTTAAGACCAAACAGATTGGCAGCATGCTCAGTGCTTTTAAATACGTAGGAAGATGTCCGGTAAACCGGTACACCTCTTGAGGTTGTCGAAGGATCGGGTTCCTGACCGGCGTGCACACATAATGTTTCAAGTTTATAATTGTTTTCCATAAGTTGCTCCTGTTTTGTTAAGCGAACAATCTTTTACGACGGGTTATGTTAATTCCGGCCTTTTTTAATAGTATGTTGTCTACATTTTTTATAAAATCCTATCGATTTAAGATGCTACATTGTAGCAGAATTGTCAATTGGTTAGTAATAAAAAGAAGAATCATTTATGATGGAAAAAATTAGTGTGTTTACGGAAACTCTCGAGGGCAATATAGTATTTTTTAGCGGATTACAAAAAAACACTCATCGTATCAAAGTCGCAGGGTTATGGATAAACAGGTGAATATTTCAGAATTTCTCGGCCTTCGCAAAAGTACCGTTGGAATGCTGTTTATGGTTATCCTTGTGGGAATGGGCGAGTGGATGGCCGAAAGGTTTTTACCGATTTATCTCATTGCTCTGGGGGGCGGTTCTATATCCATCGGTCTTCTCAACGGCTTCGACAACCTGTTGTCTACTCTCGATGCTTTTCCAGGAGGATATTTTTCCGACCGAATGGGCACTAAAAACGCCCTGCTTATATTTAACATCATTGCCATGTTCGGATTGTATTATCTTTTGCGGGATACGGTTGTCTCCGTCGCGGCTTTTGGCGGTGCCTTTCTCTGGCAGATCGGTCCATTTACGAACTTTATTGTTGCATTTTTGTTTGGTGTCGCAGGAACTGCTTTCTTTGCTCTTTATGGCACTGATTTCCCAAACAGTGATTTAAACAATCGTCTTTCAAAAGGTTTTTAACTCCGGTTAATGGCGGTTTTCGGTTGTACCAAGCGGGTTGTTTCTGTGCAAACAGGGATGTCTGAAACATGAGGACTTTGTAGTCGCTGTTCAGCTGCATCAAGGATAGCTTGTATCATTTCCGCATAGGACATTTCTGCAAATTTTGCCATTTTTGCCAGATGACCGTCCCAACACCAGCCAGGGTTTGGATTTACTTCCAAAAGTCTGGGGTGTCCTTTTGCGTCGAGCCTCCAATCAAACCGGCTGTAATCCCTGCACTCCAGTCTCTCAAAAAGTTTCATACAGCATTCCACAATGAACTTCTCTGTTTTCTCCGGCAATTTTGCTGGAACTGTTTTAATGTTGTAGTATGGAGAATCCGGAATCCATTTTGCCTCATATCCGCAAACCCTTGGCAGTTCTTTTGGAACAGCAGAATAATCTTCTTCTGCTATGGGTAAAACTTTATAAGATGTTAGGGGGTTCCCGATAACACCGACACTCAGATCTTTTCCTGTCAAGAATTCTTCAACAAGAATCGGTTTGTCATAACCCAGTTTCTCTCGAATCATAGAGATTGCGTTGAGGAGTTGCTCATAGTTGTTTGCAACACTTTGCTGTGTAATGCCGAAACTGGAATCTCCAAAGTTGGGCTTAACAATGACCGGAAAAGAAAACGGCAAGTTAAAGGTGGTATCATCCGGTTCGATGAAAAATGCTTCTGGAACCGGGATTCCCATTTCACTGGCGATTCCTCTAACCAGCGACTTGTCGTAGCAGAATGCAAGACACTGGGTGGAAGACCCGGTGTAAGGTATATCAAGTATTTCAAGAAGTGCCGGAAGATGAAGTTCCTTTCGAGGATCGTTGTTATAGCCCTCATCACAGAGATTAAAGACAAAATGAATTTTTCCAGCCTTTTTGCTTAAATCCTGAATCATCGTGTCGTGATTCGTCAGATAACTGAAATCATATTGGGGCAAAGCCTGTAACGCTGATTTCAATTGGTCAATGGTGTAAAAATCATCGTCGTCAAAAATTCCGCAAGGTTTTAACGTATCGGGCTTGTTGGGATCACCGAAAATAACAACAACCGGTTTTTTAGGCTCTTTTGTTAATTTTTTAGGGACACGGCTCCATTCTTTTTTTACCTTTCCGGTGATGATGATTCGTTTTTCCATCATTCCAAGATCTTGATTCCTTGCTGAATTCGTAGCGATTTCACCGTGAATTATCGCATCGGAAAAACCGGCTTTTTCAAAAAGTTTTATAAGATCGTCTCTTGTGTAAAGTCTTTCGGCGTAGAACTGGTCTGCGATGATTCCTTTGGTCACATCTGTTACGATTTCTCTTGAAATAAGACGCTGTTCATCTACGGAGAGAGTGCGTTCCCTGCAAACAAATAGTTTTTTGTCAATCCATTCCCATGACCGACTTTGAAAATTTCTTTTGAGATATTCGCCGTCTGTCACGTCGAGAAGAAGTCTTCCCCAAGGTTTTAGCACCTTGAATATTTCCTTTAATATCCTTAGGTCGTCCTGGACAGTTTCAAAATAACCGAAGCTGTTACCAAGCATCGTGACAACATCAAAAGTATCCGGAGAAAAGGGAAGTTTTCTGGCATCTCCTTCCCTGAATCTAACATTGATATTCTCTTTTTTTGCCGCTGCTTTTGCCTTTTGAACCAAAAAGCGCGACCTGTCCAATCCTTCGACTTTAAATCCCCTTCGAGAAAGTTCCAAAACGTGTCGTCCCTGACCACAACATAGATCAAGAATATTGTCCTCATTTTTTAATTCGACAATCTTAGAAAACAGATCGACTTCTTTACGTGTCATTTGAATATCTTCTACAACATCTGAATCTGTCTTAAGATAAAGCGAATTAAAGATGCAGTTCCACCAATCCGACGGAACATAAGTTTCAAGGTCTTCTACGGGACCTAACGTCGTGACGCGCTTGTCTGTTTTCTTCTTTGTTTTTAGAGATTTTTGGGCTGTCTTTTTCAACGGTAACTTGTCTCCTTTTTTAATGGGTCCATCGATTCATATTTTACCAGTTTATCAAAATGCAAATGTGAGCAACAGCCATGCCAAAAAGTACCAATGATCTGATTTTAATGGTTCCATTTTTCAAGGCTGGATTCCGGGGTCATCGATACTGAATTAAAAACTGAGCCTTTGTTTAAAAATCATTAATGCGATTTTTAATTAACCGTCTAATATTGTATTAAAAACGGAATAAGAAATATGAATATCGTATTCCAACCCTTTTAAAATTAAAGATGTATCGGTAAAAATCTGAAAGCCATAATAAATAAACCTGAATTATTTTTTATGGGAAACACCTGCTCTTTTGCATCGTAAAAGCGAACGATAGGTTCTGCTTTAAGAAAATCGGAACTATGGTGTCATAAAATTAAAAAAGGATGTTCCTATTTATTTGAGGGATCGGGGAGTTTTTTAACAAGCGCTCCATGGATAATTTTTTATTAAACCGCATGATCACGCCAAAGGCGGATAAACCCGCCTATATTTGTGCCATATGGCACAATA
>Ga0316580_10000049_pt1 | contig 18672 bp, 18 predicted proteins | sample S0NA_2_FD_204519 | JGI IMG/M metagenome (GOLD analysis project Ga0316580, IMG submission 204519) | Rhizosphere microbial communities from salt marsh grasses in Alabama, United States - S0-2_160517rDrB | ecosystem: Host-associated > Plants > Roots > Rhizosphere | place: USA: Alabama | collected... | reverse complement strand
GACCCGGAGACGGTGAGCGGGGGGGTGGAATTTCGCCATCGGAACGGCCGGACCCTGGTCGTGCCCGAGTCCTTCGTGATGGGTCCCCTCGACCGGGAGGAGACCGAGCACTACAAGCAGCGGCTCTGGGCCCTGGTGACCCAGGCAGATGACGAGCCGATGGACGCCCTGCCGCCGGAGTCCCTGTCGACCCTGCGGCACCTGGGTCTGCTGCCCGAGGGTGTTCAGCAGGCGGGCACGGACCAGCCCCAGGTGCGCAAGGCCCTCCAGGCGTTCCGGGAGAAGGTCGGAAAGGACGCGCCCGATGATCCGGCGCACACAGACCGTTTGCTGCCGGCGGAGCGGATCGCCCTGGAGATCTACGACCGGCGGCTCGCACACTATGCGGCCCTGCAGTCGTGCCAAGCGGCGTCCTCCGGGGATGCCCCGGATCTGAGCCGAATCCGCAAGCTGCCCGCGGGCCTGCAGCGGCTCGCGGCGCCCCACGTGATTGCGGTGCAGAACGCCCTTGTGGAGCAGGGGCACCTGAAACAGCCCACCAAAAAGCACGTCTGGCGGGACAAGCGGCGCAAGAAGCACGTGGTCTACAAGCCCGTGCCCTTCCAAGGCAAGGTGGACAAGGCGACCATCGCCGCGCTCGACACCTTCCAGCTGCGCCACGGACTGCGGGTCACCGGGGGCGTCCTGGACGCCGTGACCCTCGAGCTCCTCGGGCTGCCACCGATGGGGCCTGAGGTCTTCCTGCCCGTCTCCGGTCCGCAGTGCAGGATCTCCAGCGGGACCGAGGCCTCGTGCGCGATCCCGGGGAATGGTCGAGGAGACGCCCTTGGAATCCCCGGTGCCGCCGCATCGCTCCCCCGAGGCCGGCTGTTGGACGTCATTTCGTGCCCCGATTGCTCAGACGCCGGAAGGGACGCGTCCTGACCGACCGCGATCCGGTCCGGGAAGGGCCCGTGGTGCGTGGTCATCCCCCGGAGACGCCATCGCCGCGGCGACTTGACGGTTGTCGACCCGGATACAAGCGCGTAGGTTTGTTGGATGGTGGGCGGCCGATCCCGGCGGCCGCCGTCACTCTCGAAGGTCTCAATCAGACAGGATGCCAGCCGTCACCGCGAACCCCAGCCCCAACGCCGCTTGCGGCACCACGGACCCCTTTCTCGTCGCATTTCGAGGGAGCTTCACCTCGGCCCTGCGCTGGCATCAGCTAGACGCTCTATGGGAGCGGGTGCGCGAGCGCGCCGGGGCGGGTTGGTACCTGTACCACGTGGGGGACGAGCCTCCGACCCAGCCGGCCGACGCCGGGCAGGTGGAGACCTTTATCCGGGAGGTCGATGCCCTTCTGCGGGCGGAGCACAAGGAGTCCTACTGCGGCATCGTGTACGCGGACGACCCCGCCGCCCCCAGCCTCGTCAAGATCTACGACCCGCACAACCTGGGCGTCTCCTGCGGCTACAGCACCAATCCACCCCTGCCGGGCTGGGTCATGAGCCTGCTGCCTCCCTGTGACCTGCCCGCCACCCAGACACCCACCCGGAGCCGCCGTCGCTGGTGGCAGCGGGTCTTCGGCTGAGGCCGGGCCGGCACGAGCGGCCTCGGTCGACGTGTCGGACGGGATCGGCGTCGTTCCGCTCCATCGAGACGATCCGACAGATCACCCAAGCACCCCGCGAGGACATCGCCATGTCGAGACAGATCATCAGTACCGACCAGGCCCCCAAGGCGATCGGGACCTATTCCCAGGCCGTTCGGGTGGGGGACACGGTCTATCTCTCGGGCCAGATCCCCCTGGTGCCGGCGAGCATGGAGCTGGTGGAAGGTGATGTGGCCTCACAGATCCGCCAGGTCTTCGAGAACCTGCGGGCGGTGGCCGAGGCCGCGGGAGGGGGGATCCAGGACCTGGTCAAGCTCAACGTCTTCCTCACCGACCTGGGACACTTCCCCCTGGTCAACCAAGTCATGGCGGAGTATTTCCAGGAGCCCTACCCAGCGCGGGCGGCCGTGGGGGTCGCGGCCCTGCCCAAGGGGGCGGCGGTCGAGATGGATGCCGTCCTGGTGCTCCAGCCGCTCGCCTAGGGAAGCGCTGACTTATTGCGCTTCCCGTGCGGGCCAAGAATGGCCCGCCATTTTCCGTGGCGATAAGCCACTGAAAATGGAGCGCATCGGGAGCCGCGCCTCTCGATGCGCGAGCTGATCGAATGCCAGGATGGCATTTGATCAGCATCTCCCTAGCGGCGAGCTGATTCCAGACCCGGGACCAACGCCGGTTTCCTTCGGCGCCGGTCCTGTGGGCGGGAAGGAGGCAAGAGCGCTCTCAGGGAAATCCCGTAAAAATGATGATTTGGCTTGCGTTCCTTACACGATCTCTTACCATTGGAGTCGATCGTCTTGAGCGCAATCCGGGGGGGTCTATGCGCATTCTGCTCAGTGTGTTCGCCGTGTCCGTGCTCCTTCTCGCCGGCTGCGGCTCCAGTCCCACCAAGGAGACGGCCTCGGGGGCCAAGCCCGAAAGCGTCGCCAACCGCCCCAGCAGCGCCGGGCGCGGAGGCCGACTGGCGGTGTCCACGGTGGCTTACCAGGTGCCGCCGGGGGGCGGGGACTTCGCCGGCAAGCCCTCGGTGGAGCGGTTCATCCGCCATATGGAGACGACCCACGGCTTCGATCCCGAGCAGCTCCGGGTCGTGCTGGCCCGCGCGCAGAAGGAGGACTGGATCATCGAGGCCATGGACAGGCCCGTGCGCAAGAGGACCAGCACGGGTCCCAACGGCTCCTGGAACCGCTACCGGGCCAAGTTCATCACCCCCGACAACATCGACAAGGGGGTGCAGTTCTGGCGCCAGTACGCCCCGGTGCTGAAAAAGGCGTCGGCCCGCTACGGGGTTCCGCCGGAGATCATCGTCGGCATCATCGGGGTGGAGACCCGCTGGGGACGCATCATGGGCAAGACCCGGATCATCGACGCCCTTGCCACCCTCTCATTCGCCTATCCGCGCCGGGCAGAGTACTTCACCGGGGAGCTGGAGAACTTCCTGATCATGGCGCGGGACGAGGGCTTCGACCCTTTCCAGCCCAAGGGCTCCTTCGCCGGGGCCATGGGCTACGGTCAGTTCATGCCCTCCAGCTTCCATGACTACGCCGTGGACTTCAGCGGCGACGGTCACCGGGACCTCTGGAATCCGGTGGACGCGATCGGAAGCGTCGCCAATTACTTCAAGGGCCACGGGTGGCGTCCCGGTGAGCCGGTGGCGGTCCGGGCGACGGCGTCCGGCGCGGGGGTCGGCACCCTCAAGACCGGATTCGACGCCCGTTACCCCCTCTCGACCCTGACCGCGGCTGGTGTCACGCCCACCGGCTCCCTCGGGGGCGCGAGCGAGGCGCGTCTGCTGGGGCTGGACATCGGCAGCGGCTACCAGTATTGGCTGGGACTGAACAACTTCTACGTCATCACCCGTTACAACCACAGCACCTACTACGCCATGGCGGTCTGGCAGCTCGGCAACGCGGTCAAGGCGCGGGTGGGCGGTCTGCCGGGGACGCGGGTCGCTCAGGAGACGGGGGCCGCGGGCGACGCCACGCTCTAGCTCCTACCGCGGCTCGCCGGACAAGGTCAGGATGACCTGTCGGCGGTGAGGCCTGGTGCGGTGCTCGTAGAGGTAGACCCCCTGCCAGGTGCCCAGGGCGCAGCGGCCGTCTCGGATGGGCAGGGTGAGGTCCATCTTGGTCAGGATGGCGCGCACGTGGGCCGGCATGTCGTCCGGCCCCTCGTCGGTGTGATCGAAGAGCCGGTCGCCGTCCGGGACCAGTCGGGCCAGGAAGTCCTCCAGGTCCTGGCGGACCGTCGGGTCGGCGTTCTCGCACAGGATCAGGGAGGCACTGGTGTGCTGGATGAAGCAGTGGCAGATGCCCACGTGGATCCCGGACTCGCGCACCGCCCGATCGATCTCGGCGGTGATGCCGTAGGTTCCGCGCCCGCGTGTGCTCACCGACAGGTTGTGCTGCACGATCACTGGACAGCCCCGCGGGAGTCCGTCGACCCCCGGCTCGCCACAGGTTAGCCATGCTCCGATTGTCCGTCGCTCGCGTGCGAAACTCCAGCGTGCGAGCCCCTGGGACCCAAGTCGACTCCGGTGGACGAGCCCATCCAGGCCCCTGAGGGCGCCGGCGACCGGCTGGAAGATACCCCGGTCGAGCGGCTGACGGGGGTCGGGCCGCGACTGCGGGAGCGTCTCGCCCGGCTCGGTATCCGCAGCGTCCAGGATCTCTTGTTCCATCTGCCGGTGCGCTACCAGGACCGTACCCGGCGGGTCCCGCTGGCGGAGCTGCTGGCGGGCTCGGAGGCCCTCGTGGAGGGGGAGGTGGCGGACGCCCAGATCGGCTACGGCCGCCGGCGCTCCCTCAAGGTCTGGCTGACCGATGGGCCGGGGCGTCAGGGTGGCCTGCTCCTGCGCTTCTTCCGCTTCTCATCGCAACAACTGGCCGCGCTGCGCCCGGGCGCGTGGCTGCGCTGCTATGGGGAGGTACGCCAGGGCCCCAATAGCCTGGAGATGATCCACCCGGAGTACCAGGTCCGGGACCCGGGGCCGGAGGACGCGCAGACCGAGGCCCGGCTGACCCCGATCTACCCCTCCACCGAGGGTCTGCAGCAGGTCTCCTGGCGGTCCCTGACGGAGCAGGCCCTGGCGCTCCTCGCCCATCGGGCCCCGCCGGACTACCTGCCCCCCGAGGCCATTGGGAGCCAGGGACTGCCGGGTCTGGTGGAGGCCCTGCGCTATCTCCACCGGCCACCCGTCGAGGCGAGCCTGCCGGACCTCCTGGAGCGCCGGCACCCGGCATTCCTGCGCCTGGCCTTCGAGGAGCTGGTGGCCCACCAGGTGAGCCTGAGGCGCCTGCGTCGGGCACACGAGCGGCAGAGGGCCCCGGTCCTGGATGGGGACGGGGCCCTGCGCGGGCGGCTGCGTGAGGGTCTGCCCTTTCGCCTGACGCCGGATCAGGAGCAGGCGGTCTCGGAGATCGAGGCCGACCTCGCCCGCCCCCACCCCATGCAGCGCATGCTCCAGGGGGACGTGGGCTCGGGCAAGACCGTGGTGGCGGCCCTGGCGGCGCTCCAGGCCATCGAGGGGGGATGCCAGGTGGCCCTGATGGCCCCCACCGAACTCCTGTCCGAGCAGCACTGGCGGGGGCTCGCCGGATGGCTCAGGCCCCTGGGCCTGGAGCCCCTCTGGCTCGCGGGACGGCACAAGGGGCAGGAGCGCGCCGCCCTGCTCGCCGCGATCGCGGACGGCGAGGCCCGTCTGGTGATAGGCACCCACGCGCTCATCCAGGACGAGGTCCAATTCCGGGACCTGGGTCTGGTCATCATCGACGAGCAGCACCGCTTCGGGGTCCATCAGCGGCTGCGGCTACGGGAGAAGGGCGCCGGAACCGGAGGCGTTCCCCATCAGCTGATCATGACCGCGACCCCCATACCAAGGTCCCTCGCCATGACCATCTACGCCGACCTGGACCTGTCGGTGATCTCGCAGGGCCCGCCCGGTCGCGTGCCCGTGGTCACAGCGGCGGTGCCCGACAGCCGCCGGCAGGACGTGGTGGAGCGGGTCCGCGCGGCCTGCGCCGCCGGCCGCCAGGCCTACTGGGTCTGCACCCTGATCGAGGAGTCGGAGGCCCTCCAGTGTCAGGCGGCGGAAGACACCGCGCGACAGCTTCGGGAGGCCCTCCCCGAGGTGCGGGTGGGTCTGGTGCACGGGCGCCAGAAGGCCGCGGAGCGGGAGCCCATCATGGGGGCCTTCGCCGCCGGTGACCTGGATCTGTTGGTGGCCACCACCGTGATCGAGGTCGGCGTGGATGTGCCCAACGCCAGCCTCATGATCATCGAGAACGCCGAGCGGCTGGGCCTCGCCCAGCTCCACCAGCTGCGCGGCCGCGTCGGGCGCGGGGCCGTGGAGAGCCACTGCGTCCTGCTGTATCGGGTGCCCCTGTCCGCGGCGGCGAGGGAACGGCTGGCCCTGATCAGGGAGACCCACAACGGCTTCCTGATCGCGGAGAAGGATCTGGCGATGCGCGGCGCCGGGGAGGTGCTCGGGACCCGCCAGACCGGGGCCATGGAGTTTCGGGTGGCGGACCCCCTGCGGGACCAGTACCTGACCGCCGCCGCCCAGCGGGCCGCGGACCTGATCCTGACCCGGTACCCGGAGCGGGTCGCCCCCCTGATCGACCGGTGGCTGGGCCGGCGGGAGCGCTACGGTCAGGTTTGAGCGGGCGCCCGCCTTCTTCCCGGACCTGTGGGGCCCGCGAGGACCAGGACGCCCCGGGCCAGACGTCTGAAACCAAGGGTGATCGCACCCTGCCCGGGGACGCTCCTGAGCCGGAGCCGGGCCACGCAGCGCCCCGGGTGCAACGTCTTTGCACCATCTTTCCGTCCTTGCTCCATCTCGCCGGGTCAAACTTGAAATCGAGAGGGGAGCGGTCGGGGCCGGTACAGGCCGCCGACCCGTCTCCCGCCCGGCCTGCCGGAAGGTCCCGGGTCCGCATCCGGTGGCTGTCCGCGGACCCGATGTCAAACGAGGTGCATCATGATTCGTCGCCAACGCCTTCTAACCTCCGCCGCCCTGCTGTGCGTCCTGGGGGCCGGTGCTGCCGCCTCCGGGCTCGCCTGGGCCCAGCCCATGCCCGGCCGAGGCCCCGTTCCCTTCGGGGCCATCGACCAGAACAACGACGGTGCCATCTCGGCCCAGGAGTTCAACGCGCACCGGGAGCAGCGCCAGGCCGCCCGCGCCGCCCAGGGCCGGTTCCTGCGCCATGCCGGAAAGGCGCCCCGATTCGAGGACTGGGACCAGGACGGGAACGGACTGCTCTCGCCCCAGGAACTCGCCCAGGGTCAGCAGGAGCGCCTTGCGGCGCGTCGTCCCGGCTGGGCCCCCGGCTCCGGTCCGGGGTGGGGACCCGCGTATGCCCCTGACTGGGATCCGGCCTACGCCCCCGGCATGGGACAGGGTTGGGGACCCGGCTGGGCACCGGGTTGGGGCCCGGTCGGTGGTCGCCCATGCAGGGGCAATCCCTGAGTCGGGACCGAGCCCTGCGCTCGCCGGTCAGGGCGGGCGCGCCCGGGGGCGCGAGCTGATCGGTAGCCAGGATGGCAGGTGATGGGCGCCTCCGGGGGGCGCCCCTGCGTCGCGTCCTCCGCTCCTTCTCCCCGCCGTTCGCTGCACCCATCCCTTGGGTGCAACGAGCTGGCTTCCATTCAGCCGATCAGGGCCACCGCCTTGATCTGGGCCCAGACCCTATGCCCAGGGGCCAGATCCAGGGCGGCCGCGGAGCGGGCGGTGAGCCGGGCGAGCATCGGCACCCCGCCCGCCGACAGCTGCACCAGACGCAGGGCCGGGTGGGCGTCCGGCCCCGAGGCGGTGACGGTCACGGGCAAGGCATTGAGGATGCTGGTGCCGTGCACCGGCTCCCGGGCGATGCTCACGTCCCGTGCCAGGATGCGCACCCGCACCCGGTCCCCGATGGGATGTCCCGTATCCCGCACCCAGAGTCCACCGCCGGCGAAGTCCACGCGCACGAGGTGCCACTCGGTATCCCGGAGCGCGACCCTACCCTCGATCACCACGCCGGCGTCCTCCCCGAGACGGATCGGCAGGTCGAGCCGCGCCAGGGTCTCGGTCAGTTGGCCGGCCCCCAGGACGCGACCGTCCTCCAGAACCACCAGGTGGTCCGCCAGGCGTGCGACCTCCTCTGGGGAGTGGCTGACGTAGAGGACCGGTATCCGAAGCTCCCGATGGAGGTCCTCCAGGTAAGGGAGGATCTCGGCCTTGCGCGCCTGATCGAGGGCCGCCAGGGGCTCGTCCATCAGCAGGAGCCGGGGACGCGTGAGCAGGGCCCGGGCGATCGCCACCCGTTGACGCTCTCCACCGGACAGCCCCTTGGGCCGGCGCGCCAGGAGGTGGCCGATTCCCAGCAGGGTCAGGACCTGGTCGGGTAGACCGGTCCCGTCGGCCTGGGCGCGGCGCTGGCCATACTCCAGGTTGCCCCGCACGCTGAGGTGGGGGAACAGACTCGCCTCCTGAAAGACGTATCCCAGGGGGCGCCGGTGGGTCGGCAGGAAGGTGCGTCCGTCCTGCCAGACCTCCCCATCGATGCGCAGGTAGCCGCCCGGGACCCGCTCCAGCCCGGCGATGGCCCGCAGCAGGGTCGTCTTGCCCGACCCGGAGGGCCCGAACAGGGCGGTGATTCCCTGGCTCGGCAAAGACAGGTCGGCATCCAGGGCGAACCCCGGGTAGTCGAGCCTGAAGCGGGCCTCGATCATCGCCGGGTCCGTGCCGCCGGGCTCAGGGTGTAGAGGGCCAGCAGGACCAGGAAGGAGAAGGCCACCATGATGCCCGCCAGCCAATGGGCCCGCGTGTACTCCAGGGCCTCCACGTGGTCGTAGATCAGCACCGAGACCACCCGGGTCTTGCCCGGGATGTTCCCGCCGATCATCAGCACGACCCCGAACTCCCCGACCGTGTGGGCGAAGCCAAGGATGGCGGCGGTGAGGAAGCCGGGGCGGGCGAGGGGGACGGCGACCGTGAGGAAGGCGTCCAGGGGCGACGCGCGAAGGGTGGCGGCCACCTCCAGGGGGCGCTTCCCCAAGGCCTCGAAGGCGTTCTGGATGGGCTGAACCACGAACGGCAAGGAGTAGAACACGGAGGCTACCACCAGGCCCCAGAAGGTGAAGGGCAGGAGCCCGATCCCCGCCCACTGGGTGAGCCGGCCCACCGGGCCGTTGGGTCCCATGAGCAGGAGCAGGTAGAAGCCGATCACCGTCGGCGGCAGGACGATGGGCAGGGCGACCATCGCCCCCACCGGGCCCTTCCAGGGGGAGCGGGTGCGGGCCAGCCACCAGGCGATCGGCGTCCCGAGGAGGAGCAGCAGGAGGGTGGTCACCCCTGCCAGGCGCAGGGTGAGCCAGATCGCTGACAGGTCGGCTTCAGTCAGCATAGCGACATGCTCAGGGCCACGGCCCGGGGCGGGGCCAGGTCAGGCGCGGAGGTCACCAAGGGGTCGACCCCGGCCTTAGAGTCCGTAGCCGAAGGCGTGGATCACCGCCTGCGCCTCCTCACCCTTGAGGAAGTCGAGCCAGGCGACGGCCGCGGCGTTGCCCTTGCCCCGATCGAGCAGTACGGCGTCCTGGCGGATGGGGTCATGCAGGGTCTCCGGCACCACCCAGGCGGAGCCCGACGTCAGCCCGCCATCTTGCCAGACCTGGGAGAGGGCGACAAAGCCCAGTTCCGCGTTGCCGCTCACCACGAACTGGTGGGTCTGGGCGATGTTCTCCCCCTGGACCAGCTTTGGTGTCACAGCGTCCAGCAGCTTGAGCGCGGTCAGAGTCTCGATAGCCGCGGCGCCGTAGGGGGCCGTCTTGGGGTTGGCGATCGCGAGATGCCGGAAGCGCCCCTTTGCGAGCACCTCGCCCTTGTCGTCCACCAGGTCCGGGTCGGCGGACCAGAGCACCAGCTGGCCGACCGCGTAGGTGACGCGGCTGCCAGGGACCGCCATGCCTTCCTCCTCCAGCCTGGCGGGGGTCGTGTCGTCCGCCGCCAGCAGGACCTCGAAGGGGGCGCCGTTGCTGATCTGGGCGTAGAACTTCCCGGTGGCGCCGAAGGCGAGGACGGTCTTGTGACCGGTCTCTTTCTCGAATCGGGCCGCGATCAGCTTGGCGGGGGCGGTGAAGTTGGCGGCGACGGCGACCTGTACCTCGTCGGACCGGGGGGCCCCCAAGGGCGGGAGCAGGAGCGCGAGGCCGAGGGCGGCGATGCCGATGAGGGGCTTCATGTCGATCCTCCTCAGGCGCCGACGGCCAGGATGATGTGGGAGGCCTTGATGAGGGCACAGGCGCGCAGCCAAACCTCGAGGCCCAGGCTCTGGATGCTCTCGTTGGTCACGATGGCAGCGACGGACTTGCCGCCGGGCAGGTCGATGACCACCTCGCCGTTCACCGCCCCCACCGCGCAGCGCGAGACCACCCCGCAGAGCCGGTTGCGGGCACTGGTCTTGAGGGACGCGTCGGTGGTTACGATCACCCAGGGGGCCTTGATCAGGGCGTAGGCCTCGACCCCGCGGGCCAGGCCGAGGTTGTCCGCGCTCTCGTTGGTGATGATGGCGGCCAGGCTGTCCCCTCCGCCGATGTCGAGAATCACCTCGCTGTTGGCGGCCCCCCGGCTCACGCTGGCGACCGTGCCGCGGAACTGATTGCGGGCGCTGGTCTTCATGTTGAGTCTCCGCATCTGCTGAAAATACTGACTGAACCGCTCGAAGGTCCCATCCCCCCCGATGGCCCTCAGCAGCCCCTTGAGCTCTCCCTCCAGGTCGCGCAGCAGCGAGAGGACCTGCCTGCCGTGGGCCGTCAGACGAGTACCGCCGCCACCGCTGCCGCCCGCGCTGCGCTCCACCAGGGGCCGCTCCGACAAGTTGTTCAGTGCCTCGATGGTCTCCCAGGCCCCTTTGTAGGAGATGCCCATGGTCCTGGCCGCGGCCGTGATGGAGCCGAGCTCCGAGACCTTCTCGAGCAGGGCGACCCGGTCCACGCGGCGCGCCCCTGTAGGGAAGGTGACAGGTCCCGGGGGTGTCTTTGTCGAAATCGATGTCACCTTGACTACATAACGCAGGACGGTGAACCTTCGAGACGGCCAACGCAAGGTTCAGGCCGGCAGCGCGGGGTTGGCATTTTGGGTGCTCGTGGCCCACCTTCGCCGCGTGGATCGCACGCGGATTGGTCCCTTCGCCCCTTGCGCGCCCGAGGGTCCAGGCATTTCGGCCAACACCAGTGATTGAACATCGTTATCCGGCGCTTGGCCAAGGGGTCCGCAGGGGCGCCGTGCTCCTGGTTGCCCTGCTCGCCCTGCTGGCCATCGGGACCGGTCTCTGGCGCCTTACGGCGGCGACCGCTGGATTGGAGGTCTCCGGGCAGCGGCTCGGGGACATCCCTATGACGGTCTACCGACCAGGCGCGGGGAGGCCCGCCCCAGTCGTCGTGATCGCTCACGGCTTCGCCGGTTCCCAGCAGCTTATGCAGCCCTATGCGGTGGCCCTCGCGCGCAACGGCTACGTGGCCGTGACCTTCGACTTCCCGGGCCATGGGCGCAACGCCGCGCGCTTCGTTGCCCGGATCGAGGATCAGGAGCGGAGGGTTCGGGTCCTTCTGGGCGCCCTCGAATCAGTGGTGGACTTCGCCCCCACGCTGCCGGGCTCGGACGGGCGGCTGGCGCTGCTCGGTCACTCCATGGCCGGGGACGTCCTCACGCGCCTGGCCGCCGCCCGGCGGGACCGGGTGGCGGCGACGGTCCTGCTCTCGCCCTACCTGGCGGCGGATGCCCCCACGCGGGGGCCGCGAAACCTCCTGATCCTCTTCGGCGCCCTGGAGCCCGAGATGCTCCGTCAGACCGGTCTGGAGGCCATCGCGGCGGCAACCGGCGAGCCGGCCGAGACCGGGGTGACCTACGGACACCCCAGCCAGGGCAGCGCGCGCCGCCTGGAGCTGGTGCCCGGTGTGGAGCACATCGGGGTGCTTTTCGCCCAGGGAGGGATCCGCGCCGCCCTCGCGTGGCTGGGCCAGACCTTCGATCGTTCGGAGGAGGGTGTCATCGCTGGCCGCGGTGGCTCGCTGGCTCTGCTCTACCTCGGCCTCCTGGCCCTGGCCTGGCCCCTGTCCCGACTCCTGCCGCGGGCCGCCACCGAAACCTTGGGCGCGGGGCTACCCTGGCGGCGGCTCCTGCCGGTGGCACTCTGGCCCGCGATCCTGACCCCTCTGATCCTGCGTCTCCTGCCCAGCGACTATCTTCCCATTCTGCTCGGGGATTATCTGGCGCTTCACTTCGGGGTCTATGGTCTGCTGACCGCGGTCGGACTCTGGCGCGTCGCCGGATCTGGGGCGTTCGAGGGCCCGGGCCGCACCCTTTGGGTCGGTCTCCTGCTCGCCAGCCTGGCGGTCATGGCCTACCTGGTGTTGGCGATCGCCGTGCCCACCGATCATTTCGTCACGGCCTTCATGCCCACCTCCGAGCGCCTGTGGCTGCTGCTTGGCATCGTGCCCGGCACTTGGGCCTACTTCGCGGCCGATAGCTGGGCGAGCCGCGGGCCCGGCGCGCCCCGCGCCGGGCCCGCGGCGACCAAGGCCCTGTTTCTCCTGTCCCTGCTGGGGGCGGTCGCCCTCAATCTGCGGGAGCTGTTCTTCCTTGTGATCATCGTGCCGGCCATTCTGCTCTTCTTCCTGCTCGATGGGCTGATCGGCGGCTGGGTCTACCGGCGTACCTGGCATCCCCTCCCGGGCGCCCTGGGGATGGGCCTCCTCTTTGCCTGGGCCATCACGGTGACCTTTCCAGTGGTGCGTTGAGCGCGAGACCCCGCGCGACCGGCCCACCGAACAGGTGGCTCAGTCCGACCGGGACAGGAGGTCCAGGTCGCCGCCCTTGGTGGCAGTGTTGATGGGCAGGACCCGCTCGGTCGTGAAACGCTGCAGATAGGCCGGTCCGCCGGCCTTGGGGCCGGTCCCGGAGAGCCCCTCTCCGCCGAAGGGCTGGTACCCCACCACGGCCCCGATCAGGTTGCGCTTGCCGTAGCGGTTGCCCGTCCGGACGCCCGCGGTCAGGCGCGTCACCGTGTGGTCGATGCGGCTGTGGACACGGAAGGTGAGCTCGTAGCCGGTGCCGTTAATGGCGGCGATGACCCGGTCCAGGTGGCGTGCGTCGTAACTCGCCAGGGGGAAGTTCCAGGGACTGATGCAGGCGAAGACCCCCGCGCCCGTGGAGGGAGAGCAGGTTGCGCTCGCCTGTGGGCCCCGGGAGCAGACAAGGCTCACCGAGCTGCTCCGGGGCGCGGGCGGCATAGTATCGGCAGAAGTCCGCCGCCTCCCGGACCTCCAGGAGGCCGTCGTGGACGGTCTTGCCCGCCCCCCGGCAGCACAGGGCGGTCAGGTTGCCGGCCTGCTGCTCCAGGAGGTCGGCGGCCCGCTCCAGGCAGTCCGCCCACTCTCCGGCGGGGATCCGGTCCCCATCCGGGGCAGCAGCCTGGGCGGCGCCGAGGGACGCCTCCAGGTGCGCGGAGGTGGTCTCGATCACCTGGCGCACGTCCCGGCGGTGGTCCGCGGGGTACTGCACCGGGCGCGGCGTGCCACCTAGGGCCTCGCCCGACACCAGGGGTGTGGTCTCCCAGAGGGCTTGGACGGCCTCGTTCATGGCGAGGGCGAGGGCGGCCTGGGTCTGCGGGTCGCCGAGGTCGAGCCCGCGGGACTTGGCCCGATCCGGGCGGTAGAGGTCCCGGGGCCAGGGATGCCAGGGGCGGGTGACCCACCGGACGTCCGTGCCCGCTCGACGGGGTCCGTCACCACCTGCTCCACCGGGGCCTGGGCATCGGCGAACCGGTTGACGAAGGAGCTGTTGGCGCCGTCCTCCAGCAGGCGCCGGACCAGATAGGGCAGCAGGTCCCGATGGGCGCCCACGGGGTCGTAGGCCCGGCAGGCCAGGCCCTCGGACTCGTCCAGCACCAGCCCGTAGAGGGCCTCCCCCATACCGTGGAGGCGCTGGAGCTCGAAGGGGCGGTCCCCGGCCGGCTCCGGGATGGCCACTACCGTGTGGGCGTTGTGGGTCGCGAGCTGGGGGTAGAGGCGTGGGCCCTGCGCGGGCAACCGCTGGGCGCAGACCAGGTGGGACAGGTCGGTGTGGGCCTTGCGTGTATAGACCGGGTAGCTCGGGAGCCCCTGCTGCTGCGCCCACTTGATCTCGCTGTCCCAGTAGGCACCCTTCACCAGGCGCACCAGGACGCGGCGCCTGTGCCCTTCCGCGAGGTCCGCGATCAGCTCGATCGCCCCCAGGGCCAGCTCCAGGAGCCGCGGCAGCAGCTTGGCACGCACCCATCCGCGGCCTGGGAGACGGCCGCGATCGCCTCGAGATGGCGCTCCTGGTAATGGGTCGCGTCACCGGCGGTCCGGGCCGCCTCCCCCAGCATGTCGAAGGAGTGCCGATAGCGGGCCTCCTCGATGGTGCGGCCCATGACGAACTGCTCCCCCAGTATCCCCATGGCCCGGCGCAGGGCCTCCCGTATCAGGGGCTCTCCACCGCGCTCCAGACGCCCGTCCCCAGGGGCCCGAGGGCCGCCTCATCCCTGCTTGGGGGGCTTGTCCAGCAGCCTGCCGAACAGCTCGATGGGCAGCGGGAACAGGATGGTCGAGGACTTGTCCCCCGCCACGGCGGTCAGGGTCTCCATGTAGCGCAGCAGGATCGACTGGGGCTCCGCGGACAGGATGCGCGCCGCCTCCGTGAGCTTCTCCGCGGCCTGCATCTCGCCCTCGGCGTGGATCACCTTGGCCCGCCGTGAGCGCTCCGCCTCCGCCTGGCGGGCGATGGCCCGGATCATGGACTCGTCCAGGTCTACGTGCTTGATCTCCACGTTGGCCACCTTGATCCCCCAGGCGTCCGTCTGGGTGTCGAGGATGCGGCGGATGTCGTCGTTGAGCTTCTCCCGCTCGGCGAGCATCTCGTCCAGCTCGTGCTGACCCAGCACCGAGCGCAGTGTGGTCTGGGCGAGCTGGCTGGTGGCCGCGAGAAAGTCCTCCACCTGGATGATGGCCTTCTCCGGGTCGATGACCCGGAAGTACACCACCGCGTTGACCTTCACCGAGACGTTGTCCCGGGAGATGACGTCCTGGCTGGGCACGTCCATGACGATCACCCGCAGGTCCACCCGGACCATCTGCTGGATCAGGGGCACCACGATGATGAAGCCCGGTCCCTTGACCTTCCAGAAGCGGCCGAGGGTGAAGATGACGCCCCGCTGATACTCGAGCAGGATCTTCACCGCCGCCGCGAAGAAGACGACGATGAGCAGAACCAGAACCCCAATGGCCTCGATAGGCATGTTCAGACCTCCTTTGTAGGGGGGAGGGGGGAGACGATCAGGGTCAGCCCCTCCCGGCCGATGACCTGCACCGCCTGGCCCGCGGCGATGGGGACGCTGCTTCTCGCGGTCCAGGTCTCGCCGCGCAGGTGCACGCTCCCGTCCTCCGGAAAGCCGCCGAGGGCCGTGGCGACGGCGCCCATCAGCTGCTCGGAGCCGCTCACCACCGCCCGCCGCCGGGAGCGGATCGCCATGCCGATCACGATCACCAGGAGCAGGGCGCTGGTCAGGGCGAAGCTCAGGACCAGGGGGACCGAGAGTCCGAACCCCGGCACCTCCGTGTCCACCAGGATCAGGGACCCCACCACGAAGGCGGCGATGCCGCCGATCCCGAGGGCCCCGAAGCTCGGCATGAAGGCCTCGGCGATCATCAGGGCCAGTCCGAGCCCCATGAGGGCCACCCCCGCGTAGTTCACGGGCAGGAGCTGGAAGGCGTAGAGGGCGAGCACCAGGCTGACCGCCCCCACGGTCCCGGGGAGCACGGTCCCCGGGTTGGAGAACTCGTAGATCAGCCCGTAGATCCCGATCAGGAGCAGCACGTAGGCCACGTTGGGGTTGGCGATGACCGCGAGGAGCCGGGTGCGCCAATCGGGGCTCAGCACGACGGCTGTCGCCCCCGCCGTGGACACCCGCACCTCACCGGCCGAGGTGCGAACCAGCCGGCCGTCGACGGCGGCGAGCAGGGACTCCAGACTCGGGACCACCAGGTCGACCACCCCGAGCTGAAGCGCCTCCTCCGCCGGCAGGCTGGCGGCCCCGCGCACCGCCTGCTCGGCCCACTCGGCGTTGCGTCCGCGAAGCTGCGCCAGGCTGCGCAGATAGGCCGCCGCGTCGTTGACCAGCTTCTCCTTGCTCGCGTCCCCGCTGGGCTTCTGCCCGGGGGCCGCCTCGCCTTCGCCGGGGTCTTTCGGCTCGGGCTCCGCCCCCGGCAGACCGCCGATCTGAACCGGGGTCGCGGCCCCCAGGTTGGTCCCCGGCGCCATGGCCGCGATGTGGCACGCGTACAAGATGTAGGTCCCCGCGCTCGCCGCCCGGGCCCCGCTCGGGGCCACGTAGCCCACCACCGCCACCGGCGAGGCGAGGATCGCCTTCACGATCGCCCGCATGGAGGTATCGAGCCCTCCGGGCGTGTCCATGCGGACAATCAGCACTCGGGCCCCGGTGCTGGCCGCGCGGGCGATGGAGCGCTCGACGAAGGCGCTCGTGGCGGGGCCGATGGCCCCCTCCACGTCGATCACCAGGGCCTCCCCCGGCGGAACGGGCGTAGCCCCGCCCGCCGACGGTGCACCGCCGATGAGCAGGAGCGGCACGAGATAGGTCGCCCAACGTAGGGACATGACGGCCTCCTGAGGGATCTGACCTTAAGGTTAGCCGTCGTTGCGCGGATCGGTCGGAAAAGGGAGCGGCGGGTTGGTCGCCCTCGGCGAGGAACCCGGGGGTGCTGGACCCAACGGGTCCACGCCACTGCCGCGCCGGGTGGCGCCGTTCCGGGTCCTTGAGGGTCCCCATCGTCGGGGCCTTCTTAGGGACGCCGATCGAGCGCCACCCTGGCATTCGATCAGCTTGCGCCTCGAGACGCGTGGGTCTCGAAACGTCCCGTGTTCAGGGGCTGAAGGCCCTTTGAGAAGGATGGTGCCCGGCTGCGCTGCCCGGTCCTGCACTGCTTGCCGGTCTGGGGCTTGCCCGCCTGGCCAGCCCGTGAGCGGCTGGGCGCACTCGCCGCTCACCCTCGGTCCGCACAGGAAGCGCAGTAAATCGGCGGTTTCCTGGGTCACCGATCCCGGATTGGGCTCGTTGCCAAGCTCTCGAGCCCGTGAAAGTGGCAGGCTATCCGAGGCTCGAAGGGGTACCTTGGGAAGGTCGGGGTGCCCAGCACGCCGCCCCTGGCGACGGGTGTTCGCCGGGTTGAGGGGCATGAGGAAGCGCACGAAAGCGGCGTTTCCCCGGGGGCAAGGATGGCATTGGATCCGCATCTGCATGAGCACGGCCGACCGGCATGAACACCAAAGAGCGACGAGGCCATTTTCGATACAGAGACCCCGAGAGCGGGACCCTGCGGCTCTCGATCCAGGGCGGCGAGTCCGACAGGCCGCTCGCGGCACTGATGGTCAACGAGAGCAGGACAGGCCTGGCGTGCGTCTATGTGGGCGCGACGATCGAGCCTGGGAGCGCGCTCCTGTGGCACGAGACCCAGGAGATCCGGACGCCGTGCACCGTGACGCGCTGCGAGCGGCTCCATGACGGTGTTTACCTGCTTGCCCTGAGCATCGCCGGCTGAGCCGCTAGCGCCCAGGCGCTCGAGCGCAGGAAAGATGGGGTATTGCGCGCGCCGCCTCTCTTGGAGCGTGCGTCGAGAGGAATGCGGTCGGGGCGTTTCCCGACCCCGCCGTCGGATCGACTCGAGAACGACCCGAACGCGATGAGCGGGGTTGCGCGGCCCGACGGCCGAGGCCGATGAAGGTCCGCGAGGCTCGGCCCCTTATCTTCGGCCCAACCGCTGGCGGCGCACGGAAGTGGGCGGCTTCCGGTCCCAGTTCACCCCCGTCGGCCCGAGTCTCAGCCGAGGGATTGCATCCAGAGATTGATCCCGGTTGCCAGGGCGCCGCCCGCCAGGGCGCTGAGGGCAAGCGCGAGCCAGCCGAAGCGGTGGCGGACGGAACCGGCAGGGCGGACTGACTCGTCGTCTTGTGCGATCTCGCCGAGCGGGCGCTCCGGGTCGGGCTCGAGGTGCGCGTCCCGCTCGATGACGGGCCGGGGCATCTCGATCGGGCATGACGCGCCCTCGTGATGACCCTGCTCGGAGCGAAGACGCAGCGCCAGGACCTCCTTGGATAGCCCGTCGACCAGGGCGCGAATTCCGACCAGCTCCGCGTTGGTCTCCGGTTGCACCGACGCGCTCCGCAGGGTCTCTAGCAGGACACCCGCCCGGCGGGCCTCCTGGAGGGCCAGCTCGGACCGGTGCAGGGCCTCGTCCGCCCGCTGCACACAGCGGTCGAGTCGGGCGTTGATGTCCTGTGGCCTCCCCGATCGCTCGCCGGTGGCAGGGACGGTGCGAAGCGCCGCCCGTGGCGAGGAGGTCTTGCCCGCGGCGAGGCTGTCGGCAAGCCGCATCAGGCCCTCGATGTCGCGGTTTCCCGCCAGGGAGCGGTGGTGCTTGAAGGCATCCACGATCCTCGGGATCTGGGTGCGGACGGACGCGACCACGTTGACCATGGACTCCGAGACCGCCACGGTTCCGCCGAGCGCCTGATTCAGCATGTGCTCGACCTTCCAGGCGACCTCGGACAGGTCCAGGGCCTTGACCATGCGACCGCTACCCTTGAGGGTATGGAAGCACCGGCGGATCGCGGTAAGCGACTTCTGATCCCCCGGGTTGAAAATCCAGGTCTTCATATGGCCGTCGATGCTTTGGAGGAGCTCCTCCACCTCCTCCAGGAAGACGTCGACCAGCTCCTCGTCGCAGGTGGGGATTCGCCAGCACTCTTGGGTCATCGCAGCAGCTCCGGCTTCGGTACCGGTGTCGATTGAACTCCGCTGGTCCGAGACTATGGAGCACCAATCCGCTTCGTTCTTTGGATTGGGCCTCGAATTGCGGCGGGCGGCTTCATTGGGGCCGGGCCGCGTCCCCGACTTGCCTCCGCACTGCACACCACGGGCGCGGCATAGGCCCATCGACCCCCGCGTGGGCCGAGGCACCCGGGACGTCGTTCGACAGCATCATGCGACGCCGGAAATCACCCCGGCGACGAA
>Ga0316580_10000048_pt1 | contig 18837 bp, 14 predicted proteins | sample S0NA_2_FD_204519 | JGI IMG/M metagenome (GOLD analysis project Ga0316580, IMG submission 204519) | Rhizosphere microbial communities from salt marsh grasses in Alabama, United States - S0-2_160517rDrB | ecosystem: Host-associated > Plants > Roots > Rhizosphere | place: USA: Alabama | collected... | reverse complement strand
GCGGGAGTCCCCGGGTGGTGCCTGAGGCGGGGTGATCCTCGATCCGCGCGGAAGCCGCAGCCAATCGGACCCTCTCGCCCCCTCAGGCGGGATCTACACCGGCAGCGGCTTGATGTGCCAGATCCGCTCGGCGTAGTCGCGGATCGAGCGGTCCGATGAGAACTTGCCCATGCGCGCCACGTTCAGGATCGACATGTGGTCCCAATGGCCCTTGTCGGCCCAGGCCTTGCTCACCTGCTGCTGGCAGTCCACGTAGGCCCGGTAGTCGGCCAGTGCCATGAAGGTGTCGTGGTTGACCAGGTGGTCGGTGAGGGGACGGAACAGGGTCGGGTCCCCGTGGGAGAAGAGGCCCGAGTTGATGAGGTCGATGACCGTCTTCAGCTCGTGGTCGCCCTGGTAGTAGTCCCAGGGCCGATAGCCCTCCTGCAGCCGCTGCTGGGCCTCCTCCGTCGTCATCCCGAACAGGAAGAAGTTCTCGGTGCCGACCTCGTCGCGGATCTCCACGTTGGCGCCGTCCAGGGTGCCGATGGTGAGCGCGCCGTTCATGGAGAACTTCATGTTGCCGGTGCCCGAGGCCTCCTTTCCCGCGAGCGAGATCTGCTCGGAGAGGTCCGCCGCGGGATAGAGCCGCTGGCCGTTCTGCACATTGAAGTCGGGCATGAAGGCGACGCGGATGAAGCCGTTGACCTGGGGATCGTGGTTGATGACCTCTCCCACCGAGTTGATCAGCTTGATCATGAGCTTGGCCAGGGCGTAGCCGGGGGCCGCCTTGCCGCCGAAGATGAAGGTGCGCGGCGCGATACAGTGGTTCGGGTCCTGCTTGATCCGGTGATAGAGGGTGACGATGTGCAGCAGGTTCAGGTGCTGGCGCTTGTACTCGTGAAAGCGCTTGGCCTGGACGTCGAACAGGGTTTCGGGGTCGATCCGCACGCCCGCACGCCTGCCCATCCAGTTGGCGAGGGCGTGCTTGGCGGCGGTCTTGACGGCCCGCCACTGCTCCTTCAGGGCCGGGTCGTCCGCGTGGGGCTCGATCTCCCGCAGGCAGTCGAGGTCGCGCAGCCAGCGGTCGCTGCCGCAGGTCTCGGTGATCAGGCGGGCGAGCCGCGGGTTGCTCACCGCGATAAACCGGCGCGGTGTGACCCCATTGGTGACGTTGTGGAACTTCTCGGGCCACAGGTCGTAGAAGTCTTTGAGGATGGTCGACTTGACCAGCTCGGAATGGAGCTCCGCCACGCCGTTGACGGCGCGCGACCCGACCACCGCCAGGTTGGCCATCCGCACCCGCCGCTCCTCGCCCTCGGCGATGAGTGACATGCGGGCGACACGCCAGTCGTCTCCCAGGAAGTGCACCCGTACCTCGTCCAGGAAGCGGCGGTTGATCTCGTAGATGATCTCCAGATGACGCGGCAGGAGCTTTTCGAAGAGCCGAACCGGCCAGGTCTCCAGGGCCTCCGGGAGCAGGGTGTGGTTGGTGTAGCAGAAGGTCTTGCGGGTGATCTCCCAGGCCTGATCCCACTCCATCCCCTGCTCGTCGAGGAAGAGCCGCATGAGCTCCGCCACGGCGATGGCCGGGTGGGTGTCGTTGAGTTGGGCGACGAACTTGTCCGCGAAGGTATCCAGGGAGCCCACGGTGTTCAGGTGCAGGCGCACCATGTCCTGGAGTGAGCAGGAGACGAAGAAATACTGCTGCTTGAGGCGCAGCTCCTTGCCGGCCTCGGGCTCGTCGTTGGGGTAGAGGACCTTGGAGATGGTCTCCGCCTCCATCTTCGCGTGGACCGCCCCGTAATAGTCCCCCACGTTGAAGGACTGAAAATCGAAGGACTCGGCGGCCTGGGATCGCCACAGCCGCAGCAGGTTCACGTTGCCCACGCCATATCCCAGGATGGGGGTGTCGTAGGCGAGCCCCAGGATCTCCATCGCCGGGATCCAGCGGACCCGCAGGCGTCCGTGCTCGTCCTTGTATTGCTCCGTGTGGCCGCCGAATCTGACGGGGAAGCGCAGCTTGTAGCGGGGCAACTCCCAGGGGTTGCCGTTCTTCAGCCAGGTGTCGCTCTTCTCCACCTGCCAGCCGTCGTGGATCTCCTGGTCGAAGATGCCGAACTCGTAGCGGATGCCGTAGCCGATGGCGGGGATCTGCACCGTGCTCAGGGAATCCATGTAGCAGGCCGCCAGCCGACCCAGTCCGCCGTTGCCGAGGCCCGGCTCCTCCTCGCTGTCCATGATCAGATCGAAGTCGAGCTTGAGCTCCTTGCCGGCCTCGCGCGCCGCCTCGGTGATGCCCAGGTTCACCAGGTTGTTCAGCAGGTGGGGCCCCACGAGAAACTCGGCGGACAGATAGCAGACGGTGCGTGCCTTGCCGTCCTTGTAGGCCTCGGCCGACTTCAGCCAGCGCTCGAGCAGGCGGTCGCGCACCGTGTAGGCGGCGGCCATGTAGAGGTCGTTGTCCGTGGCCACGTCCCAGAAACGGCCCTGGACGTAGAAGAGGTTGTCGATGTAGGCCTGCTTCAGGGCCTCCTTCGACATGCCGGTGCGGGTGTGCTCGCGCTTCTCGGGGTTGGGTCGTTTGGTCATGGTGTCGTAATCGGATTGCTGGGAGGGCCAAGGGCCCAGGAAACTTGCGCTGAGGTCAATGGTTGGACTCGATGGCCGGGGAATTCGGGCCCAAGGGGAGGGCGAGGCGATCGGTCATCGCCTCGCTGTGCCCCGATTCTCCTAGGCCCTGGGCCCGAGGCCCTTGGCCCTTCTCAGAACGGCCACACCCAGTCGTCGATCTCCGGCTTGTCGATGCCGTGCTCGTAGGCGTAGTTGCGGCAATCGATCTGCATGTCGCGGAGCCTGTCCTTCACATGGGCGCCGGCCACCTGGAGCCGCGGCACCCGGTTGATGACGTCGATGGCGAGGCTGAAGCGGTCGATCTCGTTGTTGATGGCCAGCTCCAGGGGGGTGTTGATGTTCCCCTTTTCCTTGTATCCCCGAACGTGAAGGTGGGCATGGTTGGTGCGCCTGTAGGCGAGCCGGTGGATCAGCCAAGGATAGCCGTGGAAGTTGAAGATGACGGGCTTGTCCTTGGTAAAGAGGCTGTCGAAGTCAGCGTCGCTCAGCCCGTGGGGGTGCTCACCCGCGGGTTGGAGCTTGAAGAGGTCCACCACGTTGATGAAGCGGATCTTGATGTCGTCGAAGTGCTGACGCAGCAGGGCCGTGGCGGCCAGAGCCTCCTTGGTCGGGATGTCCCCGCAGCCCACCAGCACCGCGTCGGGCTCGCTCCCCTGGTCGTTGCTCGCCCACTCCCAGATGCCGATGCCCTTGGTGCAGTGCTTGATCGCCGCGTCCATGTCCAGGTACTGCAGGTGGCTCTGCTTGTCGGCCACGATGACATTGATGTCGTCGCGGCTCTGCAGGCAGTGGCTCACCGTGGAGAGCAGGGTGTTGACGTCCGGCGGTAGATAGATGCGCGTCACCTCGGGGTTCTTGTTCACCACCACGTCGAGGAAGCCCGGGTCCTGATGGGTGAAGCCGTTGTGGTCCTGACGCCAGACGGTGGAGGTGATCAGGAGGTTCAGCGACGAGATGCGCGCCCGCCACGGGATCTCCTCGCAGATGGCCAGCCACTTGGCGTGCTGGTTGTACATGCTGTCGATGACGTGGACGAAGGCCTCATAGGTGGCGAAGAAGCCGTGGCGACCGGTCAGCACATAGCCCTCGTACCAGCCCTCCAGGGTGTGCTCGGAGAGCATCTCCAGCACCCGTCCGTCCGGTGAGAGCTCGCCGCCGTCGGCGTCCTCGGGCTTGTAGTCGCAGAGCCAGAGCTTCTTGGAGACCGCGTAGATGGCGTCGAGCTTGTTGGAGGTGTTCTCGTCCGGGCCGAAGACCCGGAAGTTGTCCATGTTCCTGGCCATGATGTCGCGCAGCAGGGCGCCCGTGGGCTTGGTGTTCATGGCGCGGAGCTTCGCCGGCTCGGGGACCTCGAGGGCATAGTCGCGGAAGTCGGGCATGCGCAGGGCCCGACGCAGCAGTCCGCCGTTAGCGTGGGGGTTCGCGCTCATGCGCAGCGTGCCCTTGGGCGCCAGCTCCTTGAGCTCCGCGATCAGCTTGCCCGACTGGTCGAAGAGCTCGTCGGGCTTGTAGCTCCGCATCCAGTCCTCGAGCTGCTTGAGGTGGGCCGGGTTGTTGTGCATGCCGGACAAGGGCACCTGGTGGGCGCGCCAGAAGCCCTCGACCTTGTGGCCGTCGACCTCCTTGGGCCCGGTCCAGCCCTTGGGGGTGCGCAACACGATCATCGGCCAGTGGCAGCGGGTCGCCTTGCCGCTCGAACGGGCCGCATCCTGGAAGGCGCGGATCTCCGCGTAGCAGGCGTCCATGGTCGCCGCCATGGTCTGGTGCAGGGTCATGGGGTCGTCGCCCTCGACGAAGTGTGGCGTCCAGCCATAGCCCCGCATCAGGCTCTCCAGCTCCTCGTTGGGGATGCGCGAGAGGAGCGTCGGGTTGTTGATCTTGTACCCGTTGAGATGAAGGATCGGCAGCACGGCCCCGTCGCGGATCGGGCTCAGGAACTTGCTCGAGTGCCAGGAGGTGGCGAGCGGTCCGGTCTCGGACTCGCCGTCGCCCACCGCCACGGCGACCAACAGATTCGGGTTGTCGAAGGCCGCGCCGAAGGCGTGGGAGATGGAGTAGCCGAGCTCGCCGCCCTCGTGGATGGAACCGGGGGTCTCGGGGGTGCAGTGGGAGCCGATCCCGCCGGGGAAGGAGAACTGCTTGAAGAAGGCCTTCATGCCCTCCTCGTCCTCGCTCTTGTTGGGATAGATCTCCGAGTAGGTCCCCTCCAGGTAGACGGGGGCCAGGACGCCGGGGGCGCCATGACCGGGACCCGCGAGGAAGATGGCCTCCTGATCGTGCTGGTTGATCAGACGGTTGATGTGCACGTACATGAAGGAGAGGCCGGGGCTCGCCCCCCAATGGCCAAGGAGGCGCTTCTTGATGTGCTCCTCCTTGAGCGGCTCGCGCAGCAGGGGGTTGTCCCGCAGATAGATCATCCCGGCGGCGAGGTAGTTGCAGGCCCGCCAGTAGGCGTCCATCTTGGCGAGCTCGTCCTTGGGCAGGGGGCCCGCGGAAGGAGTTTGGTCGGCCATGGTTGTCTCCTTATGGTGGTGTGCTGCCTCTCTCCCCCGCAATCTTAAGGGGCGGCAGTGAATCTTTGGTGACGAGCGGGGAGATGCGGTCGGGGCCTAGGCTCGGGCCGTGGGTCGATGGACGCAAGGTGCAGGCTGATGGTCGGCGCTATCGCGCCAGGCGCTGCAATGGCGTGCGGGGACGCGATCCATGCGCCAGGAGGGGATGGCCCTGGACCAGAAGGACAGCGGGCTTTCCACCCGGCCCAGGGGGACCTGACCCAGGAAGTCCCAGGCCCGGCGAAGCGCTGGCAGGGGGTCGGCCGGGTCGACGGGGGCCGAGGCGAGTGACTTGCTCAGCTTGCGTCCGTCCGGGCCCAGGGCCAGGGGCACATGGGCATACTCCGGGGTGGGCAGATCGAGCACCCGCTGCAGGAAGATCTGGCGGGGCGTGGACGCGAGCAGGTCGGCGCCGCGCACCACCCGGGTGATGTCCTGCCAGGCGTCATCCAGCACCACGGCCAGGTGATAGGCGTGGATCCCGTCCGCGCGGCGCACCACGAAGTCCCCGACGGTCTCCGCCAGGACCTGGTGCTGCGGACCCTGGATCCGGTCCACGAAGCCGATCCGGGCCCCCTCGGTACGCAGGCGCTGGGCGCGCGCGGACCGCCCCTCCGGCACCTCGGCGCGACAGGTCCCGGGATAGATGGGACCCTCAGGACCGCTGCGGCCGGCCGCCGCGACCTCGGCGCGACTGCAGCCGCAGGGATAGGTCAGCCGGACCTCGGCGAGCCGGTCGAGGGCCGATTCGTAGGCCTCGGTCCGGCTCTTCTGGAAGAGGACCTCCCCGTCCCAATGCAGGCCGAAGGCCGCGAGGGTGTCGAGGATCCGGCGGGCCGCGCCCGGGACCTCACGGGGCCGGTCCAGGTCCTCCATGCGGACCAGCCACGCGCCGCCCGCGGCGCGGGCGTCGGCGAAGCTCGCGACCGCTGCGATCAGTGAGCCGAAATGGAGTGGGCCGGTAGGCGAGGGGGCGAAGCGCCCCCGGTAGGTCATTGTGCGCCCGGAACCCGGGGGCACCGGCGAGCCCATCGTGACTACCCGCGCTGCCGCTCGCGGATCTCGTCGAGGGTCTTGCAGTCGATGCAGAGGGTGGCGGTGGGCCGCGCCTCCAGCCGGCGGATGCCGATCTCCACCCCGCAGGCCTCGCAGTAGCCGTACTCGTGGGTCTCGATGCGCTCCAGGGCCTCGTCGATCTTCTTGATCAGCTTGCGCTCCCGGTCGCGGGTCCGAAGCTCCAGGCTGAACTCGGATTCCTGGGTTGCGCGATCGTTCGGGTCGGGGAAGTTGGTCGCCTCGTCCTGCATGTGATGGACGGTGCGATCCACCTCCTCCATGAGGGACTTCTTCCACGCCAGCAGGATCTGACGGAAGTGCTCCTCCTGCGCGGGGCTCATGTACTCTTCATCGCTTGCGGCGCTGTAAGGCTCAAACCCGAACGCCTTGGCATCTTGGTTGGGGGCTCCGGCCATACAGGTCCTCCCGTTGGCTCCCGGTGGTGCGGCGACCCCCCCTTCTCGGCAGACAAGGGGCCGGACCGCCACGAAAAACGCCCCTTACTACCAGATCGGGGCGTGGGGAGCAACCTTCAGCGAGCCGGTGTCGCCAAGATGCCCCATCCGGAGGCAGGTCGATCCGGTCCCCGGTTGGGGATGTCCTGCGTCCTTGGGCCCCTTGGGTTACCCTGTGAGCCATTGAAATGGCCGGGGCGGTAAGGTCTGCCCGGCCCATCCGACGAGGTGAAATCGATGTATGGATTTCAGGCCCTGATCTTCGACGTGGATGGGACGCTCGCCGATACGGAGCGAGACGGCCATCGGCTCGCATTCAACGCCGCCTTCGCGGAGGCCGGGCTCGACTGGGTCTGGGACGTCGAGCGTTACGGACGCCTGCTCGCGGTCACCGGGGGGAAGGAGCGGATCCGCCGCTTCATCGAGGAGGAGGGGATCGCGCTCGACCCGGCCCTGGACCCGGATGCCTTCATCGCGGGACTCCACCGCGCGAAGACCCGGCACTACGTGGCCCTCCTGGAGACCGGGGCCATTCCCCTGCGCTGCGGTGTGGCGCGGCTGCTGCGGGAGGCCCGGGAGGCGGGGGTGCGGCTCGCCATCGCGACCACCACCACACCGGAGAACGTCTCCGCCCTGTTGCGCTGCTCGGGCGGTCCCGAGATGGAGGGCTGGTTCGAGGTGATCGCGGCCGGGGACGTGGTGCCCCAGAAGAAGCCCGCCCCGGACATCTTCTTCCTGGCCCTGGAGCAGCTCGGGCTGGAGGCGCGAGACTGCGTGGCCCTGGAGGACTCGGACAACGGGGTCAAGTCGGCCCTGGGCGCCGGACTGGACGCGCTGGTGGTGACCGAGAGCACCTACACCCGGGGTCAGGACTTCACCCCAGCCCCCCTGGTGGTGGACTGTCTCGGTGAGCCGGACCAGCCCGCCCGGGCAATCGTCGGGGACTTGGGGGGGGCGGCGTTTCTCGATCTGGCCGCCCTGGACCGCTTGCACCGGTCGGTCTATCCGCGGGCGTGAGCGACTTGGCCACCCCGGTCACCCGGCTGGCGACGCGCGCCCTTGCCGTCGCGCCCTTCCACGTGATGCGGCTTTTGGCCCGCGCGCGGGAGCTGGAGGCGGCGGGCCGCCAGGTCCTCCACCTGGAGATCGGCGAGCCGGACTTTCCCACGCCGGAGCCGGTCCTGGCCGCGGCCCGGCAGGCCCTGGCCGCCGGCCATACCCATTACACGCCGGCCGCGGGTCTGCCCCAGCTGCGGGAGGCCATCGCGACCTACTACCGCCGGCGCCTCGGGATCGGTGTGGAGCCGGCCCGCATCTTGATCACCCCCGGGGCCTCCGGGGCCCTGCAACTGGTCCTGCTGGCCCTTCTCGACCCCGGGGATCGCATCCTGATCGCCGATCCCTCCTATCCCTGCTACCGGCAGGTGACGCGCCTGGCCGGGGGTGAGCCCGTGGCGGTGCCGGTAGGGCCAGAGAGCGGCTACCGGCTCACCCGTGCGCTGGCCGAGCGCGCCTGGGTGCCGGGCATCCGCGCCCTGCTGGTCGCCTCGCCCTCCAACCCCACGGGTAGCGTGATGGCACGGGAGGACCTCGAGGACCTTCATCGCCTGTGTCGGGAGCGAGGGGTTTCCCTGATCCTGGACGAGATCTATCAGGGGCTGGTCTACGGGGTGGATGCCCCCTCCGCCCTGACTCTGGGAGAGGAGGGGGTCTTCGTCGTCAACAGCTGCTCGAAGTACTTCGGGATGACCGGCTGGCGGGTCGGTTGGGTGGTGGCGCCAAGCGATGCCGCCACCACCCTGGAGCGCATCGCCCAGAACCTCTTCATCGCCGCCGGCACCCTGGCCCAGCATGCGGCCTGCGCCGCCTTCGAACCCGCGACCGAGGCCATCCTGGAGGAGCGCCGCCAGATCTTCGCGGGGCGCCGCGACCTGCTCCTCGAGGGTGTGAGGGGCCTGGGCTTCCGGACCGGGGGCGAGCCCGTCGGGGCCTTCTACATCTATGCCGGGCTGCCGGACCGGGTGCGGATGGATTCGATGACCTATGCCGCGCGCCTGCTCGACGAGGCCGGGGTGGCGGTGACGCCGGGAGTGGATTTCGGCGACCACGAGGCGGCGCGTCATCTGCGTTTCGCCTACACGCGAGGCGCGGAGGAGATCACGGGTGCCCTGGAGCGCATCGCCCGCTGGCAGCCCAGTGTCGATTTCGATCGAGATCTTGGGAAGCACTGATCCTCGGCGCTTCCTACGAGGGAGAAGGCGCTTGCAGACGCGCTTTATGCGACGCCCTCTCCCAGGGGTGAGGCCGAGGCGGCGGCCCGGACGCGGCTAGCGGTTTGCCGCCGGGTCGAGGGCCGGTGCGGCAACGGCGACCGAATTCGACTGCTCGAAGTAGTAACCGCACTGATCCTGGGTGATGTGCTCCGAGGCGGTTCGCGGGTACTTGCGGCAGCTCGGCGGGCGCAGATGGTAGACCGCGCAGCTGCTCAGCCCCTGATCATCGAAACGCAGGAAGGGGCAGGGGAACGGAAGCTGGCAGCAGGCACCGCAGCGATTGCACTCCCCCCGGCGGTTGGAGTCCACGGGCAGCAGGGAGGTCGAGAAACGTTTGAGCTTCTGGAGCATCGGGGATGTCTTCCGCATGTCGAGTGAGACTCCTGGGCGCCCGTCGATGAGGGCTCGGCGGGGGCAGATCCCCGTGGGGCCGTTACAGTATTAGAAAACGCTACTGATGTCACCCGCCTCGCCCGCCGTGCGCCCATCGCGCGCCACGGCCTTGTCGCCACGGCGAATGTTCAAATTTTCCGCGCGTTCCTTGGTATCGCAACGGCTCAGTGCCTTCCGGGTCGGTTACATTCGCGACCGGGTCTCCCGGACTCTGGCAATGGACCCGATGGGGGACTACCGCTCGCGGGCTTGCGGGTCCCCGACCCGGTCCGATCAGCTCTCGGTCGCCTCGACGGCGATCCGATCCACGGGGACGCCGAGGTCCCGCAGGCCCGCCCCCACGGACTCGATGGCGGCTTCGGGCCCGGCCAGGTAGAAGCGCTGGGCGCCGAGCTCCGGCAGGTCGGCGCGAATGACCGCCAGCAGATCCTGGGGGTCGGCGCTCATAAGGGGGGTGAAGTGAAAGTTGTCCAGGGACTCCTTCAGTGCCCGCCCCCATTTGCCTTGATAGTGTCCCTCCGGGTACGCCGTTCCCCAGTAGAGGTGGAAGGACTCGATCACGTCGATGGAGACCGCGTGCTCGATCAGGCTCTTGATGGGGCCGATGCCGTCACCGATCGCCACGAAGACCGCCGGCTCCGGCGAGTCTTCCCGTAGTACGAAGTCGCCTTGGGGGCCTTCCACCTGGACGAGGTGTCCGGGGTGCAGCCGGGCGAACAGGGTCTGAGCGAAGGCGTCCTCGGCCTCCCGCACGTAGAACCAGAGATTGCGTCCGTTGCAGGGGCAGCTCGCGATGGGCAGCTCCCGGGTGGCGCCGTTCTCCAGGGTCAGCCGGGCGCGCTGGCCGGCCATGAAGCGCAGGGTCTGGGTGCGCGGGGTCTGGACATTGATGGAGATTAGCTGGGGGGCGATGCGCTCCTGCTTGCGCAGGCTGGCACGAATCTGCTGATGGGGCAGGTCCGCGACTGTGAGGGCCTCGGCGGCCTCGAGGACCACGTCGGTCACCGCGGTGTTGGAGCAGCTCAGGATGTAGCCGAGCTGCTTCTCCCGCTCGCTCAGCACATAGTCGTGGTCCCGGATCTTCCACACCTCGCCGCTCAGGACCCGGGCCTTGCAGGACCCGCAGTTGCCGCTCGAGCACCCGTAGCTGAGCTTGAGCCCTGCCCGGACCGAGGCGTCCAGGATGGTCTCCTGACCCTCGACGAAGAACTCGTGCCCGCTGGGGATCAGCTTGACTGTCGCGGCCATGATGCGCAGGAAGGTGTCTTTGGCGAGGAGCTGGGCCTGGAGGTCCGCCGGCGCGGGGGCGGCGAGCCCCCGACGGGCCTCGGCGAGCCAGGCGCGGGTGTCGGCGAGGTCCGTGGCGAGCCCATCGGCGGAGGGCGACCGGCCCAGGGCCTCCAGCCGCTCCGCCACCTGGTCGAGGAGGGCATTCGCGGCGCTGAGTGCCGAGAGCCGCTCGACCAGGGTCTCGCTCATGCGCTTGAGGCGTGAGACCAGGACCTGGGGGCTTGGCAGCACCGCGTCCGCGTCATAGCTCTTTGGAAGGGCCTGGGTCTTGATCCGCTCCACCCGCTCCAGGGCCTCGTCATTGCTGAGCGAGACGGCCGGGTAGAGCCGAAGGAGGTCCTGGACGGCCACCGACCCCTCGAAGGTCTCGATGTCGCCCCGGCGGATGCGCCTCTGGAGCTCTGCTCGGGTGACTCCCGCGAGCCGGGCGGCACGGGACAGGCTGAGATAGGTCATGGCTTCCTGGTTCTCCGAAAGGGCTTCCGGCGGCTTGGAAAGCGATGCTGGGGGATCATCTGGCTTCGAGGGGCGCGAGCCAACCGACGCCACGATAGAGCATGAGCCCATCGGACGCAAAGGGCGGCCTGGGGCGGCCGATCCTGGTGGCGGCCGAGCCCCCATGTTGTCCGGGGGTCTAGGCTCCAGCATGGACCTGTTCGAGCGGGTCCACACGCTCCGGTAAGACCTGGCGTTCCACGGGGCTTCGTCGGCCAGCCGCCGCCGGAGCCCTTGTTCCCCCGCCGCAGGATGCTTGGTATGTTCCTGCTGTGTCGGCGCCTCAGCGCCCGAAGCCACGAGCCGACCCTGGTCGCCGGTCTGAATGGGTCAGCCGAACGCCCCTACACCAGTTCAAACACGCGGAGGACCAGAGTCCAATGGACGAGCAGACCAGAATCGAGGTCGAGGCCGGGGCCTTCCGCGGCCTGGTGGAGCACCTGCGGCGCCGTACCGATGTGCAGAACATCGACCTGATGAACCTGGCGGGCTTTTGTCGCAACTGCCTGAGCAAGTGGTATCTCGCCGCGGCCCAGGAGCGCGGGGTCGAGATGGACTACGAGACCGCCCGGGAGGCGGTCTACGGCATGCCCTATGCCGAATGGAAGGGGCTGCACCAGCGGGAGGCCAGCCCCGACCAGCAGCGGCGCTTCGAGGAGACCATGCCCTTGCATGCCTTCGTGAGTGGGCACCAGAAGGGCTGAGAGGGGGCGCGGCCCTGGGAGACGCCCATCCCGACGAACCGCGCCGGGGTATACGGCCACTGTCAAGGGTGTCAGCGTGACCTGCCTGGCAGCCCCTGCTCGGTGGTGACGGCAGCCCCGGGCTCGATCCGGTGCCGCGGTCGATCCCCTCGGCGCGGCTGAGCCAACCCTGAGAAAGAGCTGCTAATTCTCAGATTTGGCTTGGAAATTGCGCTTGGCACGTGCTATCTTCAGAGTAGTCCCAGGGCGGGGGGCCCGGGACCGTCTCGGCGAAATACAGAGTTGAAGCGACTGCTCCGTATCCTGGTGTCGACGACCGCGGCATTGCTGTGTGTCGCCACCCAATCCGTCCTGGCCGCCCAGGGCGTCGTGCAGGATGTCCGGGTCTCCGCCGCCCCGGGAGAGACCCGTCTGGAACTCTCCATGGACGGGGCCCTCGGTCACCGGATCTTCACCCTGTCTGACCCGGACCGGGTGGTGCTGGATATCTCCGACGCCCGGCTGGCTGCCAAGCTGCCCCCGGCGGACCCCGCGGATCCCATCCTGGTGGGCCTGCGCAGCGGCGTGCGGGACCTCGGTGAGCTGCGCATCGTCCTGGACCTCAAGCAGCCGGTGCGGGTCAAGAGCTTCCCCTTGGGCCCAGAGGAAGGGGCGGGGCACCGGCTCATGCTCGAGCTGATCCCCAAGGGGCAGGGCCCCCAGAAGCGCGGGGGGGCTGCCCCGGTCCCGGCTCGCGGACGCTCGGCCCCGGCGCGTCCGGTGGTGGTGGCGATCGATGCGGGTCATGGGGGAAAGGACCCTGGGGCCGTCGGCAGCCGCGGGACCAGGGAGAAGGATGTGACCCTGGCCATCGCCCGGCGCCTGGCGGTCCTGGTCGAGAAGGAGCCGGGGATGCGTCCGGTCATGATTCGCGACTCGGATACCTTCGTGCACCTTCGCCAGCGAATCGAGAGGGCGCGCAAGGCCAAGGCCGACCTCTTTATTTCGATCCACGCGGATGCCTTCAGCAGCCCCGACGCGCGCGGTTCCTCCGTATTCACCCTGTCGGAGCGGGGGGCCACCAGCGAGGCCGCCAAGTGGCTGGCGGACCGGGAGAACAGCGCCGACCTGATCGGCGGGGTCGATCTGAAGACAGGCGATGACGTGCTCGCCAACGTGCTCCTCAACATGTCCCAGAACGCGACCCTGGAGCACAGCGGCGAGGCGGCCGGGGCCGTGCTGCGCAATCTCAGTCGGCTCGGGAGCACCCACAAGGCCCAGGTCCAGAAGGCGGGCTTCGTGGTGCTCAAGTCCCCGGACATCCCGTCGGTGCTGGTTGAGACTGCCTTCATCAGCAACCCGGCCGAGGAGGCGCGGCTGACCTCGCCCGCCCACCAGAAGCGGCTCGCCGAGGCCATCCTGGCCGGGATCAAGGCCTACTTCCGCAAGTACCCACCACCGGGCCCGACGGAAGCCTCGGCATCGGGCGGGCGCACCCATGTCATCCAGCCGGGCGATACCCTGAGCGGTATCTCCAAGCAGTACCAGGTGAGCCTGTCGGCGCTGCGGGGGGCCAACCGTTTGGAGGGGGATCACATCCAGGTCGGCCAGGTGCTGAACATCCCCGGGGGCGGCTAGCCCCGTGTCCGCACACCGTCTCGGCGCCTCGCGGGCGCCCCACCCCGAGGGCCGGCTCATCCGTGTCCTGCCCGTCCATCTGGTCAACCAGATCGCCGCCGGCGAGGTCGTGGAGCGTCCCGCCTCGGTGGCCAAGGAGCTGATCGAGAACAGCCTGGATGCGGGCTGCACCCGGGTGGAGATCGATCTGGAGCAGGGAGGCATCAAGCGGCTGCGGGTGCGGGACGACGGCGTGGGGATCCCGGGGGATCAACTGATGCTGGCCCTCTCGCCCCATGCCACCAGCAAGGTCGCCGAGCTCTCGGACCTGGAGGCGGTAGCGACCCTCGGCTTCCGGGGCGAGGCCCTGCCCAGCATCGCCTCCGTCAGCCGCCTGACCCTGGTCTCCCGGGTCGAGGGGGCGGCGACCGGGTTCGAGGTCAGCGCGGGCGCCCAAGGGCGGCCGGGGGACCCGATTCCCGCCGCGCATCCCAGGGGCACCACGGTCGACGTCCGCGACCTCTTCTACAACACCCCGGCCCGCCGCAAGTTCCTGCGCACGGAGAAGACCGAGCTCGGCCATCTGGACCAGGTGGTGCGGCGTATCGCCCTGGCCCGGCCGGAGTTGGGTGTGGTGTTGCGACACAACGGGCGGACCCTGCTCAACCTGGGCGCGGCCGTAGACGACCCGGCGCGGGTGGCGCAGCGGCTCGCGAGCCTCCTCGGGGAGGGCTTCGCGGAGCAGGCCCTGTGGCTCGACGAGGAGGCGGTGGACCTGCGCCTCCACGGCTGGGTGCTGCGGCCCGCCTTCTCCCGGGCCCAGGCGGACCAGCAGTACTTCTATGTCAACGGCCGCATGGTGCGCGACAAGCTGGTGACCCATGCGGTGCGCCAGGCCTTCAGCGACGTCCTCCACCACGGTCGGCACCCGGCCTATGTCCTGTTCCTGACCCTGCCCCCCCGGCTGGTGGACGTAAACGTCCACCCGGCCAAGCACGAGGTCCGGTTCCGGGAGGGGCGCCAGGTCCACGACTTCATCTTTCGCGGCCTGTCCCGGCGCCTGGCGGCCGGGGCCCTGGCCCGGGGCGGGCCGGGTGTCGGGGCGCCCTCGGCCGTCGATCCCCAGCCGGGCGCGGGAACGGGTGCCTCGGGCGGCGTGCCCCGCCCGCCGCTGCCGCTCCCCGGCCATCTGCCCCTGGGGGTGGCGGAGCCGGCGTACGACTACCGCCCGGGGTCCGCGGGCCGGGAATTCGATCCCGCCCCGGCGACCGCGTCCGCGGATCAGGCCGAGCCCCCGCCCCTGGGATTCGCCCTGGCGCAGCTCCACGGGGTGTACCTGCTGGCCCAGTCGGCGGACGGCCTGATCCTGGTCGACATGCACGCGGCCCACGAGCGGATCGGCTACGAGCGGCTCAAGGCCGCCTGGGGTTCGGGGGGGGTGGTCCGCCAGCCCCTCCTCGTGCCGATCTCGATCCGGGTGAGCCCCCGGGAGGCCGACCTGCTCGAATCCCATCTCGATGTCCTGGCGTCCTCGGGGCTGGTGGTGGACCGGCTGGGGCCCGACACCCTTCGGGTCCGGGAGGCGCCGGCCCTGCTCCAGGACGCGGACCTGGAGCGCCTCGTGCGCGACCTCCTGTCGGACCTCGCGGTGCAGGGCACCAGCGAGCGGGTCGAAGATGCCGTCAACGGGATCCTGGCCACCATGGCCTGCCACGGGGCGGTGCGTGCCCACCGGCGACTCGGGCTGGCGGAGATGAACGCCCTGCTGCGGGACATGGAGCGGATCGAGCGGGCGGACCAGTGCAATCATGGCCGTCCCACCTGGGTCAAGGTCAGTCTGGGGGACCTGGACCGGCTCTTCTCCCGTGGTCGCTAGCCGGGTCCGGTCCCCGCGTCCCCGCGGCGCCCCGTCGTGAGTCGGCAACCCGATCCGGATCCCCGTCCCTGGGCCATCCTGCTCATGGGTCCCACGGGGTCCGGCAAGACCGACCTGGCGGTGGATCTGGTGAGACGTCTGCCCTGCGACATCATCAGCGTGGATTCGGCGATGATCTACCGGGGCATGGACATCGGCACCGCCAAGCCCGGGCCCGAGATTCTGGCCGATGCGCCCCACCGGCTGATCGACATCCTGGATCCGGCCGAGTCCTACTCCACGGCCCGCTTTCGACGGGACGCCCTGGACGAGATGGAGTCGATCAGCGCCCAGGGCCGCATCCCGCTCCTGGTGGGCGGCACCATGCTCTACTTCCGCGGGCTCCAGGAGGGCCTTGCCCGGTTGCCCGACGCGGATCCCCAGGTGCGGCGGGCTCTGCTGGACGAGGCCGAGCGGATCGGGTGGGCCGGCCTCCACGCGCGGCTCGCGCGGCTCGATCCCGAGTCGGGCGCCCGGATCCATCCCAACGATCCCCAGCGTATCCAGCGTGCCCTCGAGGTCCATGCCCTCACGGGCGAGCCCCTGAGCGCCCTGATCCGGGCCGCCTCCCGCACCCCCCCGCCCTACCGGCTGCTCAAGCTGGTGCGCGCCCCGGCGGACCGCCAGGTGCTGCATGCGCGAATCGAGCGGCGCTTCGATGCGATGCTCGACCAGGGGCTGGTGGCCGAGGTCGAGTCCCTGTGGACGCGGGGGGATCTGAGGGAAGACCTGCCCTCCATGCGCTGCGTGGGGTACCGCCAGGTCTTGAAATTGCTGATTGGCGAGTACAGCTTGGCAGAGATGCGACGCCGGGCCATCTACGCAACCCGACAGTTGGCGAAGCGTCAGCTCACCTGGTTGCGGTCCGAGCAGGGCGCGCACTGGCTGGGAGATACGGCGTCGCCACTGGATTCGGGGTTGTCTTTGGTGCGCGAGGTGCTGCACGAGGGCGGCGGTTGACCGGCCTCGCTTATTGAGGGTAGTAGAAAACCGCAATAGCGCGCCGGTGGCCAAATCAGCGACACTAAGGTTACTCTGAGCCACGCCGGGCCGCTGACCGTTCAGCTTCGCGGCGAGGCCTGCATCTCTCGAATAAATTCGATTTCCAAGCGCCTGGAAGCGCTTGAATCCGCCGGGCCACTGCTGGTCCGGAGGTGAAACGCGGGCAGTCCGCGTTTTCCGGGGTTAACTGTATTTGGGTGGTTCGATGCGTCCCGGCCGTCCACCACCTGCTGCGGGGCGGGGCGTAACCTTACGATGGGGCGCCCGCCAGCGATTCGAGCTGGGCACGATTGATTGTCATGACTACAACAAGGAGCCAAACCATGTCCAAGGGTCAAAGCCTCCAAGACCCCTTCCTCAACGCCTTGCGAAAGGAACGCATCCCCGTGTCGATTTTTCTGGTCAACGGCATCAAGCTCCAGGGCCAGATCGAGTCCTTCGACCAGTTCGTGGTGTTGCTGAAGAACAACGTCAGCCAAATGATCTACAAGCACGCGATCTCCACGGTCGTGCCCGCTCGCAACGTGAAGCTCCCGGTCGCGACAGAGGAGTCGCCGGAGCCTGGAAACGCCTGATCAAAGCCGAGCCGGGAATCCGGGTGGCTGGATCCGCCCGCCCGTCGCCAACCGGATCGCGCAGGACCGCCGGCCGTGATTGAGCGACCGCGGGCGGGCGAGCGGGCGGTCATCGTCCATCTCGACCTGGGTGCTCCGGCCGAGCCCGACCAGCGGGAGGAATTCCGTCTCCTGGCGGCCGCCGCCGGTGCGGAGGTCGCGGGCGAGCTGGGGGGCTCCCGGGCGGTTCCCGACCCCGGACTCTTCGTGGGCAGCGGCAAGGCCGAGGAGCTCAAGGCCCTGGTGCAGGCCACCGGGGCGGAGCTCGTGATCTTCAATCACCCCCTCTCCCCCGCCCAGGAGCGCAACCTGGAGCGCCTGCTCCAATGCCGCGTGGTGGACCGCACGGGGCTCATCCTCGACATCTTCGCCCAGCGGGCGCGCTCCTTCGAGGGCAAGCTCCAGGTGGAGCTCGCCCAGCTGCGCCACCTCTCGACCCGGCTGGTGCGGGGATGGACGCACCTGGAGCGCCAGAAGGGCGGAATCGGTCTCCGGGGCCCCGGCGAGACCCAGCTGGAGACCGATCGGCGCCTGCTCGGCAAGCGCATCGCCCTGCTCAACCAGCGGCTCGATCGCATCGAGTCCCAGCGGGCCCAGGGGCGCCGGGCCCGGGCCAAGGCGGAGCTCCCGGTGGTGTCCCTGGTGGGCTACACGAACGCGGGCAAGTCCACCCTGTTCAACCGGCTGACGGACGCCGGTGTCCTGGAGGCGGATCGGCTCTTCGCGACCCTGGACCCGACCCTGCGGCGGCTCCAGCTTCCCCAGGGCGGACGGGCGCTCCTGGCAGACACCGTCGGCTTCGTGAGCGACCTTCCCCACGAGCTCGTGGCCGCCTTCCGCTCCACCCTCGAGGAGGCCCGCGGTGCCGCCCTGTTGCTGCACGTGGTGGACGCGGCCGCCCCCCACCGGGCGCGCCTCATCGCCGACGTCGAGACGGTGCTCGGGGAGATCGGCAGCGCCGAGATCCCGCGCATCGAGGTCTGGAACAAGCTGGACCTGCTGCCGGGGGAGCCGCCCCGCCTGGACCGCGACGCCGAGGGCGTCGCGGTCCGGGTCTGGCTGTCGGCACACCGCGGTGACGGGATCGATCTGCTGCGGCAGGCCATCGCAGAGCGGCTCGGCGACGCCCGCGTCCGGCGCTCCGTGCGACTGGGTCCGGGCGAGGGTCGCCTACGCGCCTGGTTCTTCGGCCATGCCACGGTGCTGAAGGATCAGATCAGGGACGGTGGCGGTTGGGACCTGGACCTCCTCATCAGCCCCGTGGATCTGGATCGGCTCGCGGCGCGGGACCCTGAGCTCGGCACGCGGCTGCGGGCCCCGAGCGATGCGCGGGCCTAGTGTGGGCCTCGCGGCTCCCCCCGCAAGAAATGATTCCGCTCCGGGGCGATGCGCATCGCTGACGGGCGGTTTGCCCCCGCAGTCACCCTTCCCTAGAATCGACAGGCTTATGCGCGGGGCCAGCCCTCGGAACTTCCTTGATAAGGTCGGACCACGGCGGCACTTAGGGGAGGGCGGGTTCCCGCTTAACAGTTTCGCAGACGACCACGGGTAAGGTAGTTATGGCTTGGAACGAGCCTGGTGGCGGCAACAAAGATCCCTGGAGCGGGAAGGGTGGGGGCGATCAGGGTCCGCCCGACCTCGACGAGGTCGTCCGCAAGCTCCAGGAGCGCCTCGGATCACTCTTCGGGGGCAAGAAGTCGTCCGGCGGTGGCTCCCCGGGAGGGTCCGGCGGGGGCGGGGGTGGCTACGGTCTGCCGTCCGGCGGGCTGAGTGGCCGAACCCTGGGCATCGTCGGGGGCATCATCCTGATCCTCTGGCTCGCCTCCGGGATCTACATCGTGGGCCCGGCGGAGCGGGGCGTGGTGATGCGCTTCGGAAA